>LSQX01376169.1_pt1 | contig 11625 bp, 8 predicted proteins | sample 654561 | NCBI WGS metagenome assembly LSQX01 (sample SAMN04489861, study PRJNA283612) | anaerobic digester metagenome | isolation source: 4 biogas reactors fed with cattle manure at either 37C or 55C with and... | place: Denmark: Kongens Lyngby | collected 2014 | reverse complement strand
CCTTTTAGCTGATCGCGGGCGATGTCTAGCGTGATTTCTTTTCCCAACAGTTCACTGTATGCAATGAGTTTCATTAAAGAGGATTCTAAATCCCGTACGTTGGTATTTACGTTTCGGCTGATATAATCCAGAACCTCTTCGCTCATCGTACTTTCTTTTTCCTGACACTTCCTATGAAGAATCGCCAACCTGGTCTCGAAATCCGGCGGTTGCAGGTCCACGTTTATACCACGTGTAAATCTATTTTTCAGACGGTCGGCGATATCCTGCAATTCGTGTATCGGTCGGTCGCAGGTAAAGACCAGCTGCTTGTTGGCTTCAAACAGATTGTTGAAGACGTGAAACAATTCTTCCTGTGTAGAATCCTTTTTCTGGAGAAAATGAATATCGTCGATAAGCAATACATCGGCTTTACGATATTTGTTTCTAAACTGGGGAGTCTTTTTTTCAGGAATCGCCTGAATAAATTCATTGGTAAACATTTCGGCGGTCACATAGACTACCTGGAGTTCCGGGGTGGTTTCCTGAATATAATTACCTATCGACTGAATCAGATGGGTTTTTCCCAAACCTACCCCACCGTAGATCAGACACGGATTGTAGCTGACCCCCGGATTTTTCGCGATTGCTAGAGAAACGTTATAAGCGAAAATGCTGTTGTCTCCCACAACGAAAGAATCAAACTGATAATTCGGATTGATGTTCGGATCTCGAGGTTTTTTTTGAGGTGCGGCAAGCGGTTGTCCGGTCGGAACGTGCCGTCCCGGTTTCTTCTTGTCATGTTCCGCTACATCTTTGTTCAGCTTATCTTGTTCTTCATCGCTTAACTTGCGAACGATCATATCGACTTCGATGTGCTCACCGACCAGTTCATCAAGAATTTCAGATATTTTTTGCTTGTATTGGGCACTTACATAATCACGAATAAACAACGAGGGAACAGCTAGAACTAGCTTGCGATTTTCTGATCCCGCGTAAGAAATCCTGTTCAACCACGTGATGTTTTCTTGTTCCGAGAGGACTGACTGTAATCTGGTAACTATTTCATTCCAGAATACGCTGTAGTTGAATTTTTCCTGCGACATGCCTTGTATCTTACCCCACAGAAATATCCTTGGCAAGCTAAAAGCCTATCGGTACCGAATTCTTATGAAAATATAATATAATTGATTATATAATATATAGATAAAAAGAGAACAATTTCATCAGGCTTACTTTACATTCAATCAAAAACATGATACTATTATGCAGTATCACATTCTCATATCTTATAAGGACATAGAACGATGACAGAGAGTATTTTGAGCGAGGTGCCCGAGCGCTCCACGCATCACCACGATGCGGCCCACGGTCGGACTGGCGCTAAAGAATATACGGCCAGTAATATTCAGGTTCTCAAGGGTTTGGACGCCGTGCGAAAGCGACCCGGCATGTACATCGGATCGACGGGACTCGAGGGTCTTCATCACTTGGTTTATGAAGTCATCGACAATAGTATCGACGAAGCCATGGCGGGATTTTGCGACGAAATCAAGGTAACGCTGGAAAAAGGAAATATCGTAAAGGTCGAAGACAACGGACGTGGAATTCCAACAGAGATGCATCCGCTGGAAAAGATCAGTTCTCTAGAAGTAGTCATGACCCAGCTGCATGCGGGGGGTAAATTCGATAATACCAGTTATAAGGTGTCCGGCGGATTGCACGGTGTCGGAGTTTCGGTAGTCAACGCTCTTTCCGACTGGCTTGAAGTAACGGTATTACGTGCACCTTCGATTTATTATCAGCGCTATCGCCGCGGAGTACCTGAAAAGCCGGTTGAAATCATTGGAGAGACCGATCAGACCGGAACGATCGTACGCTTTAAGGTCGACATGACAATCATCGAAACCGACCAGTACAGTTACGGAGTTCTTTCCGAACGATTCCGCGAACTTGCATTTCTCAATCAGGGTTTGGCAATCAGCATAACTGATGATCGTGAAGAGCAAAAACGAAGACAGGAGTTTATGTTCGAAGGAGGGATTAAGTCCTTCATCGAATATCTAAATAAGGACAAGAAGCCGATTCATCCCGAACCGGTGTATTTCTCAACTCAAAAAGACGATGTTAAGATAGATTTTTCATTGCAATATAACGATCGGTACGACGAAGTCTTGTTTACCTTCGTCAACAATATCAATACCCGTGAAGGCGGTACCCACCTGGCCGGATTCAGATCGGGACTTACCAGAGTAATAAATGAGCAGTTGAAGAAATCGAAACTCTCAAAGAAGTTCGAAGAACCCCTTCAGGGGGAAGATCTTCGCGAAGGTCTGACTGCTGTTATTTCGGTCAAAATACCGGATCCGCAATTCGAAGGCCAGACGAAGATGAAGCTTGGAAATCCGCGAGTTCAGGGAATCGTTGCTTCTACGGTGTACGAAAATCTCAATAATTACTTTGACGAGTTTCCCTTCGTCATTGATTTTATTCTAGAAAAGGCAATTTTAGCAGCGAAAGCGCGAAATGCCGCCCGTGATGCCAGAATGCGTATCAGAAAAAACAGCGACGGTGTCGGACTGCCCGGCAAATTGGCCGATTGTTCAGAAAAAGATCCCGCAAAGTGCGAGATTTTCATCGTCGAGGGTGATAGTGCAGGCGGAAGTGCAAAGCAAGGTCGTGACCGACAGATACAGGCAATTCTTCCATTATGGGGAAAGATGCTGAATGTCGAGAAAGCAAGAGAAGAAAAGGTTCTGGTCAACGAAAAGCTGCAGCCTGTCATCGCATCGCTCGGGGCAGGTCTCGGTGTTCATTTTGAAGCCGATAAGGTCAGATACCACAAAGTCATCATCATGGCTGATGCAGATGTCGACGGCTCACATATCAGGACGTTGCTGCTGACATTCTTTTTCAGGTATATGCGACCTTTAATCGAACGCGGATACGTATACTTTGCCATGCCGCCCCTTTATAAAATTACCATCGGGAAAAAATCATTCTATGCATACGACGAGGAAGCTCGAAAGCGAATTATTGAGGAAAACAGTAAGGGTGTCGACGAAAATAAAATTCCTATCCAGCGCTATAAAGGCCTTGGAGAGATGAATCCCGATCAATTATGGGAAACAACAATGAACCCCGATACACGCAGTCTTACACAGATTCGTCTGGAGGATGCGATAGAGGCCGACAGGATATTCACCATGCTGATGGGAGAAGAAGTCGAGCCGAGAAGGGACTTTATTGAGGAAAATGCCATGTTCGTCTCGAACTTGGATGTGTAAGGATCGAGGAATAGATAATGGAAGAGACAGTAAGCAAAATTTTTCAGACAAATATTGAAGAGGAGATGAAAACCTCTTATCTCAATTATGCGATGTCCGTTATAGTCAGCAGGGCCCTGCCCGATGTTCGTGACGGGCTCAAACCTGTTCATAGAAGAATTCTTTNNAAAAAGCCGCAAGAATTGTCGGCGACGTACTTGGTAAATACCATCCGCACGGTGACGCATCGGTGTATGACGCGCTGGTTCGTTTAGCACAGGACTTCTCTCTTCGCTACCCGGTGGTAAAGCCCCAGGGGAACTTTGGCTCTATTGATGGAGATCCTGCTGCAGCCATGCGGTATACGGAAGCCAAGATGAGCCGGATAGGTGAGGAGATGCTCAACGATATCCAGAAGGAAACCGTTGATTTTATTCCTAACTATGATGATTCGTTGCTTGAGCCTCATGTTTTACCCGCTTCAGTCCCGTTTCTTTTAATTAACGGTACTAGTGGAATCGCAGTCGGCATGGCCACGAATATGGCCCCTCATAACCTTACGGAAGCCTGTAACGCAATTGCAGCCTATATCGACAATCCTTCGATTACACTCGAAGAGCTGATGGAGCATATCAAAGGACCCGACTTTCCTACTGCAGGAATCATTTGCGGAAGAAGCGGAATTGTAAACGCATTTTCCACAGGAAAGGGGAAAGTCGTTGTTCGCGGTAAGTACGAGATCGAGGAAGCCGACAGCGGTAAGGTTCAGATTATCTATAACGAGTTGCCGTATCAAGTTAACAAAGCCGAATTAGTAAAGAGAATCTCGGAGCTGAAAAAAGAAGAAATTCCCGGGATTTCAGAAGTTAGAGACGAATCCGACCGTGACGGAATCCGTCTGGTTGTCGAACTGAAGCGAGGTGCCGTTGCGAAGGTCGTGGTGAACAAATTATTTGTCCACACTCCCCTTCAGACCAACTTCAATGTAAACAGTCTTGCCTTGGTCAACGGCAAACCCCAGGTTTTGACCCTAATCGATATGATTCGGCATTTTGTCGATCATCGCGAACAAGTTATCACAAGAAGAACCCAGTATGATTTGAAAAAGGCCGAAGAACGTGCACATATCCTTGAAGGGCTGAAAATCGGATTAGACAATATCGATGAAGTGATAAAAATTATTCGTGAATCGGAGAACAACGAAATAGCAAGTCAAAACCTGATGAGCCGCTTCTCGTTGACGAAACTTCAATCTGACGCGATTATCGACATGAAGCTGGGACGTCTGTCTCATCTTGAAACTGAAAAGATTCTCCAAGAGCTCGGCGAATTGTTGCAAAAGATTGCATATTACAAGGAAGTGCTATCTGATAGGACAAAGGTTCTGGGAGTCGTAAAGTCCGAGATTCTAGAAATCAGTGCTAAATACGGGGACCGAAGAAGAACCGAGATACTTCAGGACGAGTTGGGGCAGATGAGTGACGAAGACTTCATCAAGGAAGAAGATGTTGTTGTTGTTATTTCAAATAAAGGCTTTGTAAAGCGAGTCCCCGTAGAAGAGTACAGGAGCCAGGGACGAGGTGGTAAGGGGGTGCGTGGTATTACCCTTAGAAACGAAGATTTTATCCAACACTTGTTTATCGCTTCCACACATGAGTATGTAATGTTTGTTACTTCGGCAGGAAAGGCATATTGGATTAAGGTCCACGAACTGCCAATCGGCTCAAAAACATCGAAAGGAGATTCGATTAAATCTATCCTTCCTCTTGTAGAAGGAGAAGAAATTACTTCAATCATTAACTTCAAAGAATTCGATGAAGAATTGTATTTGCTTATGGTAACAAGAGATGGAGTTGCTAAAAAAGTAAATCTACCGTTATTTAAAAATGCAAAGACTAGAGGAATTACTGCAATATTCCTTGATGAGGGCGATGTATTGATGAATTGCGAACTTGTCAATGAGTTTAATGATTGCATGGTGATTACCAAAAAGGGCAAAGGCTTGCGCTTTCAAAACAGCGACGTCAGAGCTATGGGAAGAGCTTCTAGAGGGGTTAAAGGTATTAATCTAGCCGAGGATGACGAAGTTGTGGGTCTGTTAAAGGTCGACGACGATAAACGAATTATGATGATTACCGAGAATGGTCAGGGCAAGCAAGTTCATTTCGATGAATTTAGAACCCATAGACGCGGAACCATGGGTCAGAAGATTTATACATTTAGGGAAAAAACAGGATACATAGTTGGTGCACTAGCTGTAGATGATAGCCAGGATATCGTATGTATAACACAACTCGGGCAATCGATTAGAATTCCAGTTTCCTCAATTTCAATACAAGGGGCGTATGCATCGGGAGTCATTATCACTAAGTTAAAAGATAAGGATGTAATTGTCGCAATTGCTACTGCTGATGCAGAGAAGGAAGAAGATTTGTCCGATGAAGAGCTCGATGACCAGGGAATTGAAAGAATTGATGTTGACCAGACTTCATCTGGCGATGATGATCTTTAGATGTGAGCGCGTATGAATATGTGTAAGGCCGGCAATGCCGGCCTTATGTATGACTAAAATGTTTCACGTGAAACAATGATAAAAAATGGAGCCGTTTATGCGGCTCCACTTTTTTAACAATCGTAACTATCCGAAGATTTGTGCAGATTGTTTCACGTGAAACATCCTGATTACAGATTGTTGACCGAACTGATAGTCAAATTTGGATCGACGACACTTCGAATGTAACGTTCGACACCGTTCTTCAAAGTCATCTGAGACATAGGGCATCCAGCACAGGATCCGACAAGACGTACAAATACGTTATTGCCTTCCAGTTTGACAAACTCTATATCTCCACCGTCGTTTTGCAGATCGGGACGAATATCTTCGATTGCAGCCTTAACTTTATCTTCCATGAAATCCTCCTACGATTGGATAAAGAGAAGATACATCGTAGTGTGTTAAAAGGTCAAGGGTAACGAATATTAGGACAAAGGAAGTGACAATACGAAAAAGATTCGTTATAGTAAAAACATGGCTGCTAAACGAATAATATTTGCCAATCAAAAAGGCGGAGTTGGAAAAACTACGTCGGTTGTAAATTTAGGAGCATATTTAGCCCAAATGGGTAAAAAAGTGCTATTATTGGATCTCGATTCCCAGGGAAATATGACCAGTGCCGTATCTGGTGACAGCAGGAAACCCGGGGCATACGAAGTGATTATTGGAAAATGTACGGCTCGAGAAGCGTATCAGACAACACCTGTAAAAAATCTCTATGCTATAGGTGGGAACATAAATTTAGCTGGTTTAAACGTCGAATTGGTGAATGAGCTGGCACGTGAATTCTTTTTAAAAAATGCCTTGGACAGTGTAGATAACGAATGGGATTATATTATTGCAGATTGCCCTCCATCGTTAGGATTGGTAACAATCAATGCGATGTGCTGGGCTCAACATGTGATAATCCCTATGCAATGTGAATATTTTGCCATGGAAGGTCTCAATTTGCTAATGAGAACCATCGGTAATGTAAAAAAGCAACTGAATCCTCATTTAGAGGTGCTTGGTATCGTATTTACGATGTACACGACTAGAACTCGGCTTGCCAATGACGTTGTCGATGATGTTTCTACGTATTTTTCGGAGCAAGTCTTCAATACGCGGATTCCAAGGAATGTAAGACTTTCTGAAGCTCCGTCGCATGGTTTGCCGATTAATGTTTACGACGCCAGTAGCGCTGGTGCAAAAAGTTATGAAAGTCTCGCAGAGGAGGTACTCAAACGTGTCTAACTCCATAGGAAAAAAACATGGGTTGGGGAAGGGCATCGGTGCTTTGATGGATGATTACTCTTTCGAAGCCGTATTTCCCTCGCAAAACGGTTCTAAACAGCAGAACGGGCAAAGTTACGAGATTATGGACATAAATAAGGTACGCCCGAATCCTAATCAGCCACGGAAACAATTCGATCCCGATACACTCGAGGAACTCGCAGAATCGATTCGAAACCAGGGGATACTCCAGCCACTGCTCGTTGAACGAGTTTCCGATGATGAATATATCATTGTTGCAGGAGAACGGAGATATCGTGCAGCATTATTATTGGGACTCGATAAAGTACCTGTGATTATTAAGAGTTTTTCTGAGCTGCAGAGACTTGAAGTTTCTTTGATAGAAAATATTCAACGCGAAAATCTCAACCCGGTAGATGAAGCGAAAGCTTATTTTTATCTGCTTGAACAAGCAGAAATTAAGCAAGAAGACCTTGCACAGCGTGTGGGGAAAAAACGATCAACGATAGCCAATTCGATACGGCTATTACAGTTACCAAAAATGATGCAGGACTCACTCGTGAGCGGAGATATTACTCCTGGTCATGCTCGAGCGATTCTCTCGGTCATTAATCCTGCAGATCAAATAGTGCTGTATAGAAAAATTCTCGATGGCAATATTTCGGTCAGAACTACTGAAAAACTTGCTGCTGATTTGAATTCCGGAAAACGTGCGGCATCAAATAAGAAAAGCGCAAAGCAAGCGATGAAGAGTGCGGATATATTGGCGATTGAGACGAAATTTCTGGACGTGCTTGGTACAAGGGTTGAGTTAAAAGGAAACTTGAAGCGTGGGAAAATCGAGATATCATATCACTCGATGGAAGATCTCGAACGGCTTTACGAATTATTATCCCCAGAAGATACATTATTTGGAATATAACAAGGAAATACTGATGATAAAAGAAAATAAAAACGGCCTCTATGCATGTATTCATACAAATAGGGGTGATATTATCGTACAATTAGAACTTGAAAAAACCCCGATGACCGTTGCAAATTTTGTCGGATTGGCCGAAGGTGCGTTAAATTTAAAAGCTCCCGGAACCCCCTATTACGACGGATTAAAGTTTCATCGCGTAATTCCCGATTTTATGATCCAGGGAGGAGATCCTCTCGGAAACGGATCGGGAGGACCAGGATATACGTTTCCCGATGAATTTCATCCCGAATTGAAACATTCGGGCCCTGGGACCCTTTCAATGGCGAATGCAGGTCCGGGTACCAATGGCAGTCAATTCTTCATTACCCACGTCGAAACTGCTTGGCTCGATGGAAAACATACTGTATTTGGACGTGTTATCGAAGGGCAGCCTATTGTTGATGCAATTCAGCAAGGAGATGTAATTCATTCTGTAAGGATAGAACGCTATGGGGCCACTGCAGAGGCCTTTTCAGTGACCAAAGAAAGTTTTGCCGAAGAAGTTATAAAGGCACAGAATGTACTGGAAGAACGTCGGGCGAAGGCTCTGAAGATATTGGAACAGGAAATTAAAAATCGTTGGCCGGATGCAAAGAAAACTCGTAGCGGACTCAGGTATGTGGTATTAAAAGAGGGCACGGGAACGGCAACTCCAAAAAATGGTAAGACAGTTTCCGTTCATTATACCGGAACGTTGCTCAATGGGAAAATGTTCGACAGCTCAGTACACCGTGGAGCTCCTGCAACTTTCCAGGTAGGCCAGGTAATAGAAGGATGGAATGAAGCTTTGGTAACCATGCGTAAGGGAGAAAAGCGGACGCTCATTATTCCTCCTGAACTCGGTTATGGAGAGCATGGGTATCCCGGGGTAATCCCTCCTAATTCTTATTTGATTTTCGATGTCGAACTTATAGAATTCTAGGAGGCCTTTGTGGCTGTAAAAGATTTAACTACCAGATTCGCATGTTCCCAATGTGGCAGAATAGAGTCGAAATGGTTGGGCCGATGCCCCGATTGCGGCTCTTGGAATTCTTTTGTCGAAGAGGTGGTTAAAAAATCTGAGAAATCATCCAATTCTGCATTAGTTAGTAATACTAACAAAATGCAACCCGTTAAATTATCGAAAGTTACAGTTGAGAATAATATTAGGATTTCAACCGGAATTTCAGAGCTTGACAGAGTTTTGGGAGGCGGTGCAATGCGTGGAGCGACGATATTGCTCGGTGGAGAACCGGGTATCGGCAAGTCAACGCTGATGCTTCAGATGCTTGCGCTGAGCACTGCTGCAAGAACACTGTATGTTTCGGGTGAGGAATCTCCTAGCCAAATCAGATTACGCGCAGATCGTCTAAACATTCAAAGTGAATCGGTCACCTTATATTGCGATACAAGACTGGAAGAATTACTGAAAACGATGCACAAGATGAAGCCTGATCTTATGGTTATCGATTCGCTTCAAACATTGTCTTCTTCCGATATTCCTTCGATTGCCGGTTCCATACAGCAAATTCGTGTGTGCAGTATGGAACTTGCCGATGCTGCACGACAGCTGGGGACTGCATTATTCGTCGTTGGGCATGTAACGAAAGACGGGCAGATTGCTGGTCCCAAGGTAATCGAACATATCGTTGACACGGTATTGTATTTTGACCAGGCAGAGACAGGCGTTCGATTGGTAAGGGCTGCAAAAAATCGTTATGGAACGGTAGATGAAATCGGAATATTCCTGATGGAAGAACGGGGCCTGGTTCCCGTTATCGATCCTGCGGGATTCTTTCTTGGAAAGCGAAAAATGGGCTCCTTGCCCCCTGGAATCGCCTATACTGCTATCGTCGAAGGAAGCCGGACTTTCCTTGTTGAGATTCAAGCGCTAACTGTTGATGTTAAAAGCGGAATGCCTCGGGTCTATTCCGAGCGTATCGAAACCGCGCGAGTGCTACGAGTTGCTGCTGTTCTGGAACGACATGCGGGTATCCGTGTTACAGACCGCGACGTGTATGTAAATGTAGCCGGGGGAATTCGTCTTTCCGAGGTATCAATCGAACTGGCGTTGGCATTAGCGCTTTATTCTGCAGTTTCATCAAAAGCATTGCCTTTGAAACTTGTATCGTTTGGAGAACTCAGCCTGGCAGGCGAGATTCGTCCGGTCGTCTTTCCCGATAAACGGGCGAAAGGCGCATACGAAATGGGTTTCAGAACTCTGTTGGCCCCGGCATCTTCGTTTGAATTCGATCTTCCATTAAAAATATATCGTTGTACAAGTATTGCTGAAGCTATCAGATTAGTTAGCGATACTAACTAATGTGGTGTTTATGATAGTTTACTGCTTTTTACCGATGAACGACAGTCTAGGCAGAATTGTAAAGATACCTGGATTTAAAAACAAATGAATATAACTTTTTAGTATTACACGACCAATAAAAGGCCAGATGTACACTAACGAGTAGTAATATTCTTTTAAGAAAAAGCAATGCAAATTAGTTAGGACTGCTAACTAACCCGAAGTTTGTTAATGAGAAGCGGGAATGCTATAAATGTTCCGATAGAGGCTAGGATACTGGTACTCATAAACACTGCAAATGCGTGCAATATCCGGTTTGAAAACCATTTCTTAAACTTTACGATATCATCGGTAAGATGTTCAAAATCTTTTACTCTCGGTTTGCGCAAGGTTACTTCGAGTATCCCTGCAACCATACCAACCCCGAGAGTAGGACTGAGTGCCGTTATCGGCGCTGCAAGCATCGACAGTATGATGGTTACCGGATGTGCGAGCGTTGCAATCGCAGCTACTCCCGTAAGTGTTGCATTAAGGGCGAACCAGTAGAGAAACATTTCGAGCCCGCCTTCCCATCCGGTTCGGATAAAGCCTATCGCGATGATTCCAAGCAACGCGATGACGATGAGCCAGGAAAATATCTTCCCGAATGAGGAAGCTTTGGGTACGAATTCCAGATTTGTCGTATCCGGGGAAATCTTTTGGCTATCCAGTTTTTCCAGATGGGCGACAAGACCGGGAACATGTCCGGCTCCGACGACCGCCACGATGTTATTGCCCTTCTCGCTATAGATGCTGGAGGCAAGATACTGGTCGCGTTCGTCGATGAGAACTTTTTTTATCGTCGGCAATTCTTTGGCCATTTCTTCAAGCATCGATTGCAGAATGTCGTTCTCTTTCAATTTTTCTAGATCTTCGTCGTTCATCTCTTCATTTGAAAAAATCGCCGAGATTAAAACCGAAATAAGCTTCATCTTGTTCCAAAAACTCGAAAGTCGCCAGGCACGCTTGAAGGTTACTTGAATTTCACGATCGCAGAGAGAAAACGGAATCTGCTTCTCTTTCGCGATTGTGATCGCACTCATGATTTCGTCCCCCGGTTTGACTCCGGTCTGATTCCCCAGGCGTTTCTGATACGAAGAGAGCGCCATGTTGGCGAGCATGAGAAATCCCTTATTTTGCTTGAAGATGGTTTTAAGGTTGAGATCTTCCCAGCCCTTGTCGTTGATGCGGGAATTATATCTGCCTTCATCGAGCTCGACACAGATACGATCTGGATTGATTTCTTCTATCGCCTGTGCAACCTCTTCGACGCTATGCTGCGAGACATGGGCGGTTCCGACTAACGTAATGC
>LSQX01228157.1_pt1 | contig 11625 bp, 7 predicted proteins | sample 654561 | NCBI WGS metagenome assembly LSQX01 (sample SAMN04489861, study PRJNA283612) | anaerobic digester metagenome | isolation source: 4 biogas reactors fed with cattle manure at either 37C or 55C with and... | place: Denmark: Kongens Lyngby | collected 2014 | reverse complement strand
TGCGGGGGTCGTCCTCGGGGATGTGAGCCTCGGTCTTGCCGACGAGGTCGGCGCCCATGTCGGCCGCTTTGGTGTAGATGCCGCCGCCAACCCGGTTGAACAGCGCGACGACCGAGCAGCCAAGCGCATATCCCGAGATGGTCATGGTAAAGGGAATAAAGGAAATCCCGAGCGGATTTTCAAAAATCACAAGGTTCTGGGGATCGAGCTGGCCCATCGCCTGCCCAAACACCAGATAGATCGCGGTCATCCCCAGCAACGCGAAGCCCGCAACCGACAATCCCATGACCGATCCGCCCTGGAACGCGACCTTGAGGGTGCGCCCGATTGACTTGGAGACGCGGGCTTCGTTGGCGACCCGCACGTTGGCGATCGTCGCGATCCTCATGCCGATGTAGCCGGCCGTCGCACTCATGATCGTGCCGGTCAGGAAGGCGATGCCCACATACCATTCGATCATCAGACTGAGCAGGACGGTGATACCGGCCGCCGCAATCGCAATGATCCGGTACTCGCTTTTGATGAACGTTCGGGCTCCGTCCGCGATGATGTCGGACAATTCGCCCATACGGTCGGTCCCGCGGCTGCGCCGTCGGACTGCCAGGTAGTTGTACGCCGCGAACGCCAGGGAGAGGGCAACCGCCGCGATCGCTATGACCAGGAAACCTTTCACAAATCGATACCTCCGGATCCATATATCGCATCCTCCGCCCACACACCTTCGCGTATCGCGGAAAAAAGCCGCATTAGGAAGCAGTATAACTGTGTTGCGCTGTTTGATTCAAGGCATGTACCATTGGCAATCTGACGGTTTTTGCCCTGAACATCGGCGATCGCCGAAATACGTGCGGTTTCGTTCATAAAAGAAAAAGCCGCTCCCGCTTTTTGTGCGGAGGACGGCCTTTGTCCCTGTCGCTGGTTGAAGGAACCGCCTGATGCGTGTTCCCGTGTGTGCGCTCTACGTCACAACGTGATGTCGAAGTCCACCTCGGTATTGGCCGCCATCTCCGCGAACACCTGTCCGATGATCCCGATTGCCTCCTCGATCTGGGCGTCGGTGTGGGTTGCAGTATAGCTGGTCCGCAGAAGACAATTCTCAAGCGTCACCGCGGGGGGGAGAACCGGATTCACATAGACGCCGTTCTCAAGCAGATACTTTGCGGTAAACAAGGTGCGTCCGATGCTCCCGGTCAGGATCGGGATGATCGGCACAAGACTGTTGCCGGAATCGTGTACTCTCACATGCGGGAGGGCGGACAGCATCCCCCGCGCTTTGGCGGAGATTTCGTTCAGCCGGCGGACCCGCCAGGGCTCGGCTTCCAGGATGCGCAGTGACTCGCGCGCCGCCGCCACCTGTGCGGGTGGAATCGAGGCGCTGAAGATGAACGGCCGCGCGGTATGCCGGATGTAGTCGATGACACAGTGGTCGCCGACGACCGCGCCGCCCAGCGAGGCGAAGGTTTTGGAAAAGGTGTTCATGATCAGATCGACCTCGGACTCCAGCCCGAAATGCTCCGCCGTCCCCCTGCCGTGCGCACCCAGCACGCCGACCGCGTGGGCGTCGTCCAGCATGATGCGGGCCCCGTATTTACGCGCGAGCCGGACGATATTCGGGAGGTCACAGATCTCGCCTTCCATACTGAACACGCCGTCGGACACGATCAGAACCCCTGCGTTCGGGTCCTCCGCGCATTTCGCCAGGAGACGTTCCAGATCTTCCATATCGCTGTGCTTGTATTTGATGGTGCGGGCAAAGCTGAGGCGGGTACCGTCCACGATGCTCGCATGGTTCATGTTGTCGGACAGGATGGTGTCCCCGCGGCCAGCAATCGAGGACAGGATGGACAGGTTGGTCTGGAACCCGGTCGACACGATCATCGAATCCTCTTTGTGGAGGAACGACGCAAAAGCGCTTTCCAACTCAAGGTGCATGTCCAGGGTGCCGTTGAGGTAACGGGAGCCGGAACAGCCGGAGCCGTATTTCTCGACCGCGCGGATCGCGGCCTCCTTGACCCGGGGGTCGGACGTCAGCCCGAGGTAGTTGTTGGACCCCAGCATGATGGTGCGGCGGCCTTCCATGACGACCTCGGTATCCTGTCCGCTCTGGAGCGAATGGAAAAACGGGTAAAGCCCGGCTTCCTTGGCCTGCTGCACCCGGGTGTACTCGCGGCATTTCTGGAACAGGTCCATGGCTGTCCTCCCGAAGCGGCCTGTGCGGGCCTCATTGCCCGTTCACACAATAATGTTTTGACCGCCAAAGTACTTAGATGATACCACGGAAACGCCTATGTGAATACCGCAGCGCACCCCCTGCCAAAATCGCCGACTCTTGTGGCCGGTTTGTCCGTGCCGTTGATCATCGGATCACGATTCGACGTAACACGATCCGATAAACCGCGCATCATCCATTGCGGATGGATGAAAAGAGCGGTAGAATCATCGTAACACGATTCGTCGAAACACAATCCGATAAACCGCATCTTTACGCAGCCATCCGTTCGCAGAACGCAATTTTATGGGGAGTCACAATATGTTTATAGGAAGAAAACAAGAGCTGCGCGAAATGGAACTGCGATACAAGATGCCCGGGTTCCAGATGTTTGTCCTGTACGGCCGCCGTCGTGTGGGCAAAACACGACTGATTCAAGAGTTCTGTAAAAACAAAAGGACGCTTTTTCATGTGGGAATCCAACAGACACGGGACGCGCATCTGCGCGCTTTTTCCCAGGACGTGCTGGAGCAGCTGCCTTCCGAAGGATCTGACTTTATCCGTCAGTTTCAGTCGTGGGAAGATGCGTTTTCCTACATAACCAAACAGACGCGGGAGCAGCGGATCGTCCTGGTGATGGATGAGTATCCCTATATCGCCCAAACAGAACCCGCTCTGTCTTCCATGCTCCAGAAGGTGATCGACCACGACTGGAAGCAGACCCAGTTGTTCCTGATTCTCTGTGGCTCGTCCATGAGTTTTATGGAGCACCAGGTTTTGGGATACCAGAGCCCTTTGTATGGCAGACGAACAGCACAATTGAAGGTGTCGCCCCTTCCCTGTTGGGAAAGCATTGGATTTTTCAAACATTGGAGCTGGCAGGACGCGTTGTACGGATACGGCGCATGCGGCGGCATTCCGCAGTATCTGGAATACTTTTCCGCACATCCAGACTTTCCCTCCGCCGTCAAAGCTGAGTTCTTGTCTTTGAGCGGACATCTTGCGCAGGAACCTGCTAACCTGATGCAGCAGGAGATGCGGGAACCGGCGGTTTACAACAGCGTCATCGACGCCATCGCGGGAGGCCATACCCGACAGTATGAGATCGCACAGAAAGTCGGCAAGGACGCCCGGGACATCTCCTCCTATATCAAAGCACTTCTGGATCTGGAAATCGTCGTCAAAAAGATGCCGGTTGGGGAAAAAAATGCCCGCAAAACTTTGTATTCACTGGCAGACAATCTGTATCGTTTCTGGTACCGCTTTCTGCCACGCAGTCTCGCGCTGGTCAGTCTGGGGCTGTCGAACGAGGCATGGGAACAAATCATCGATCCGGAGCTGGACGCATACTTCGGGCCAATCTTCGAGGATATCTCCATGCAATATATCCAACATGAAGTGCAACAGGGCAGAATGGTTCCGGTGTATCAGGAATATGGCCGGTGGTGGGGCAACAACCCCCGCAAAAAACGTGAAGAGGAAATCGATGTCGTCGCGGTGCATCCGGAAGAGATCCTGATCGGTGAGTGCAAGTGGCGGAACGAGCCGGTGGATGTGGAGGTGTTCGAGTTGCTTCGCGAGCGCGGGGAGCTGATCCGCCATGGGCGCGGCATCCGTTACGCCCTGTTCTCCAGATCCGGTTTCACGGCTGGTATGAGGACACTTGCAGCACGGGACCACGTGTTGTTGGTCGAAGGACAGGACATGACGGGTATGCAAGACACCGACATCCGTTGCTGATCTGACTGATAACGGATCCGGTGTAACGCCACTGCGTCTGGTACGATATCGGTAACCGCCGCACAGGCGGAATAAACGATAACAGACGGGAGACCCCCCATGAGAAATGCAGATCGCTGCCAATATGGCCGAGTCGCCGTCGTCACCGGAGCCAGTTCGGGGATCGGGCGCGCCGTAGCACATCAGCTTGCGGTACGCGGATTTCAGGTATATTCACTTTCCCGTCGGGCGCATATGGATGCTCCCGCAGAGAAGTACTCAGGCGGAGGTACCATCCTCCCTCTCGCGTGTGACGTCAACGACGAGACAGTGGCGGCATACGCGCTGTCCCGGATCGCCGAGGAAAACGGCGGAGTTTTCGGCATCCTCGTCAACTGCGCGGGGTACGGGATTGCCGGTCCGGTCGAGGAGACCTCCGACGAGGACGCCCGCGCGCAAATGGAAACCAACTTTTTCGGCACGCTTCGGATGTGCCGGCTGGCATTGCCCTACCTGCGCGCGGCCGGGCGGGGGCTGATCCTCAACACCGGTTCGGTGGCAGGCTTCGTGCCCATCCCGTACCAGGCCCACTATAGCGCTTCCAAAGCCGCGATCGACGCGCTTTCGCAGGCACTCGACGGTGAAATCCGCCGTTTTGGCGTCCGCTGTGTGCTCGTGCAGCCCGGAGACACCCGAACCGGTTTCACCGACGCCCGGATCACCGCAAAAGGAGCGGGGCATCCCGCCTCTCTCTACAACGGATCGTTTGAGCGCTCTATCTCATACATGTCAAAAAGCGAGAGAGACGGGGACAGTCCGGAGAAAGTCGCCTCTGCCTTTACCCGGCTGATCTTCCGGCGTAATCCGCCCCCGCGCGTGGTGGCGGGCAATCTGCTCTACCCCGTCACCGCGCTTGCTCATCGGCTGCTGCCCGCCCGGGTGTTCCGCCGGGTGATCAACTGGATCTATTCGCGGTAGGGATTTGGGTGGTACATGCGCCAGCTAGAATTGAGTAGATGCCTTTCACAGAGAGTAAAGTTATATTATTACTCTGACTAATCACCTCTATCTCGGCTTCTTAACTACAGAAACATGTGAATAGAATCGACTCTTTGCAGCATTTTATATATATATTTTGCTACCCTATTGTCATGTGTTCAAATAGATGATAATATCGAGTTGGATCTGATTTGATATTACTGTATCCTCTTTTGGGGACTATGTTGTATCGCAATATAGTGTTCTGGTATTTCGTGAGTACCATTAGTAAAACCACCCGCATTTGCTAAGCAGACAATCAAGGAATCAACTCGGGGGAGTACGATGCAAATGGGGGAGTATATAGACAGTCAGGGGGTACAATAGTTAGCTTCAAGATGATTCTCGTTTTCGTGGGGTGCGGGAAATGAAAAAGAAGGTTCTGTCTGCCTTGGTTGCTACACTGCTGATGGTCTCTCTAGCTACCATTGTGTCAGCAACCGTGTGTGCGCGTAGTTCTGGACTGCAATATAGCGGCAACTATACACGCGCATACGCACAGATTCAAGACGTTGACAACAATGGTCACACGCATGGTGCCAGAAGCATTCTCTACTCGTACTCCGATTCATCATGGCAACTGATGTCAGGAGTCGATTATACTTACGGTACCGGAACAGTTACAGCGTATACTCCTTGGGCGCACAATAATTATGGGCCGTTCTTCAAGTCCACATATTTCAGTTGTGGATATCCCGGATGATCATTTCATAGTGAGGAATATTTTCTATACATCACCATGAGAAGCGAGAGGCGAATGTCTAGTGTTCGCCTCCCGGCTTTTCATTCAAGGGGGAATGTAAGTGGGTCAGAAAAGCCTGGCTGTCAGGTTGTCCCGCCTATCGTTGCCGATCGTCGTGCTCTTCGTCGCATTGACCATGACCGTCGGACTCTTCATGAGCCTGTTGTTTGACCAGGAGAGTCTGCTCCGTGCAGGGCGCGGATTCTATAGCGAGAACGCGGTGTTTTTCTATTTCCCCGCCGGCCGGCCGGATCTCGGTGGGAAAGTTTTGACGGCAGTCGATGTCGAAGGGGCATCCGATTATCTGGTCGTCAATTCCGTGGAGGATATCCGGGGAGTCTATATCAGCGGGTCTCCCGAGACACCTCCGATGATCGAGGGCCGTTTTCTCAAGGAGTCCGATTGTACTGGGATCCATCCGTTGGCGGTTGTCGGCACCGGGCGGTGGGATGAAGTGCGCGACTCGGGCGGTATTCAGACCATTGAGCTGCTGGGTGTCGTTCACGAGGTCATCGGCCGTATGGGAACGGAGTACGACAGCATGCTCAACCATCTTGTGATGGTCGGGCTTGGGTCGATCCCGGAGGAGCGATTGGCCGGCAGCCGCTTCTACGTCGATGGAGATGCCGCGGTTGACGTTTTTCAAGGCATCGCAGGCAAAGCCGGCGCCTTGGGCATCGGTCCGCTGGAATCCCTGGATCCGCCGCTGGAACCGATTGACATCGTTGCGCCGCAACTGTATTGGGGATGGCTGTATCTGGTTGTCATCATCACGATCATGCTGCTGAGCAGTGCGATCCTCATGGTGGTGTGGATCAACCGCAAGATCTATGTGATCGCGGTCTATCGGCTGGTCGGATACGATGGAAAGCGGATCTGCGCCGCCATACTGGGCAACTACCTGATCCTGGCGGTGTCCGGGATCGGATCGGCGCTGGTTCTGCAGGGTGTGCTCTCGGTGTCCGGGATCTATGTGGTCAAAACCACCTTTGTCCGGCAGTCGGCAACCGTGGCCGGCATCTCCTTTCTCGCGGGGCTGTCGGTCACGATTCCCGCATTGCTGCGCGCCGTCCGGGCGGACGTCGTTCGGATACTCCGATAGATGGGGGGGGGCGGAACCGATGACATTGATCTGGAACGAGGTTGTCCGCAGCTTCTTCAAACACAAGGGGTACTGGTTTTTGATGTTTCTGGTGCTGACGCTCAGTGCGGCGGTCGCTTTTCTCATCATGGTCGACCTGAATTCCATCGGAGTCAAAAAAAGCAATTTCATGGTGAACCAGCTGTCCGACTACGACGCTTTCGTCATCGATGTCCTGCCGGCACAGCAAAGCGATGCGGACCGGTATTTCGCCTCCGACGACGGGATCACCAACCTGCGCCGCTTCTTCGATGAGATCCGCGGGAATCCGGACTACACGGCCTACAACATGTCTCCGCATGCCATTCCGGTCATCGATTCCGGTTGGAAATTTCCACGGTCTTTCACCTATGGATTCGATGTTGGCATGTCCACAGGGGATCTGTACTCCTGCGGGTTGCAGGCCGTCAACGTGACCCCGAATGTATACGGACTCTTCGGGCTGACCCTGATGGAAGGCCGCATGGCATCGGAAGAAAGCGGCACCTACGAGAAAGGCGTACCGGTCGAGGTGGTCATGGGGTATGAGTATGCCGACTGGCTCCGGATCGGTGACACCCTCCGTGTCTCCTGGCAAACGGAGCCGATGACACTGGTCGTCGTGGGATTTCTGGATCATGGGATGATGGCGCCGTCCATCTGGGGCGGCATGATGGTTCTCGACAAGACGATCCTGATGCCGTCTTTTGACGATGCGCTCAGTTGCTCGTCCTTCGGCGGAGATCCGAAAACCTTCGTCCGCAGCACCAGTATCGGCACGCCTTTTCTGCTGGCGAATCGTCCGGGCATCAATCCTGCCGAGTGGATCCGGAACCTGTCGGTGAGGATCTGCTCCTACGCCATGCGCTGCACCACCATCGCCGGCACGGAAATGGTGGCTTTGACAAGCAGCTCCAACCAGAACCTGGTGCTGACCTGGGTGCTGGTCGGTGTAGTCCTGTCTGTAGTGGTGCTGTCCATCTCCATCCTGGTCGGAATCAAGTTCCGGAACAACCGTCTGACGTATGCGATTTATCTGACGACCGGCAGCGGTCCCGGGCGAATCCTGGCGATCTGCCTGATTGAAAACGCCCTGCTTGTCCTGCCGGCCATCCTGTGCGCCTACCTGCTTCTGGATGCGGGTTCGTATTATGGGATGCCGGTCATCCTGACCGTCCGCAGGATGCTGGCGCTGGCGGCCGGCGTCTTCAGCCTGACCACGATTCCGGTCCTGGTCAACCTGGTTCGGCTGAGGCCGGCGGAACATATCCGGGGGAGGCACACATGAGCTTGATCGAATTGAAAAACGTTCACAAGACATACGGAGACGGACGCTCTTCATTGTGGCATAAACCCGGAGCGCTTGCGGTTCATGCCTTGCGCGGCGTCGATTTGATGATTGGAAAGGGCGAGATGGTCGCGATTATGGGAAAGTCCGGCTCGGGCAAGTCCACCCTGCTCAACATTCTCGGCGCGCTGGATCGTATGAGCGAGGGAGAGTACCTATTCGACGGCACCAAGGTCCGGATTGACAACCCTTCCCGCGCGGCGGCTTTCCGGCGCGAGCAAGTCGGTTTCATCGTACAGGACTTCGCTCTGATCGAGGACATGACCGTGTATGAGAATGTGGCGCTTCCCCTGCGGCAGCGCCGTTTACGCGGAAGCGTGATCCGGAGTCGCGTGGGGGGGATCCTGGAAGAACTGGGGCTGGCGGATAAGTCGCGCAAAACCCCGCTGGAACTCTCCGGCGGTGAACAGCAACGGGTAGCGATCGCCCGTGCGGTTGTCCATGAGCCCGCGCTGGTGCTCGCGGATGAGCCAACAGGCGCATTGGACGAAGAGACCGAGCGGGGGATACTCGACATCTTCTGCCGCCTGTATGAGACCGGACGAACGATCATCATCGTAACGCACGACCGGAACGTCGCGGACACGTGCGGCCGCACGGTGCGGCTGCGCGACGGGCGGGTCGAGGAGGAGGCACCATGACCGGCCGCGGGCGGCGGAGTCCGCCGGTATGGCTGGGCCGCCTGGCGATCGGCTGTCTGTCGGTCACCCTCCTCCTGCTGACTTGCGGGTGTGGTTTCTTCCTTCCGGGTGGTGGTCAGGTGACAAGGCCTACCCGTGAAGAGCAGAACCTCTTCTACGGAGAGTCAAAAGACGAGCGGGCACTCAATAAACGCGTGGATCCCTTTAAGCTGGTACGGTTCATCAACGGCGGATCCGGCGTACTCTGCGATCTGGCCGCCGAACGCGGACTCACCCCCCAACCGGCGGAATTTTTCACGTTCCTCGTCGAGATGCCGTCGACGTTCGATTCGGACAAACAGAAAGGCACCGATCGTTACCTGGCTGGGAAGCTTGCGGAATCCACCCAAAACGGCTATGACTTTAGTCCGTTTTACGGGGAAAAACTGGTCGGTCAAGCCTATGTTTTCAGCGGGGTCGGGACTCTGGTTTCCTATATCGTCCTGCTCGACGGGGACGCGCAGATCATCGGACTCTGGGAGGACACCTACGCGCCGACGGCCGCGGACGCGGAAGCCGGGACGCATTGGACCTTTTTCAACAGGGTGGACGACTGAGCGTACGGATCCCCCGGTAAACGCCAGCCAACCTGCGGCCTGCGCCCTCCGGCGCCGGCTGTTTTGGTTGTGTGATCGCGCCATCCGTTATAACATGATAGTGCATACGGTCCGCCCCGTTCCGGGGCGGTGAACGGCAGGACGCCGGTGTGACTGTGACAGTAGAAACGGAGATCCCCCGCATGATCACTCTGCACAACAAAGGTGCCTGGCTCATCGACGGCACCGCCCTGATTCTCGACGACATGACGCGCGAACAGTCCCTCGGGGCTCTTGCCGCCGCCGGTCTCCCCGGCGAACGGCTGGATGCCGTCGAACAGACCGGAGCGGCCGAGACAGCCCGCCGGCAGACCATCGCGCACACCATTTTGGCCGCGCACAATGTCGCGGGCGACGAAACCGACCTGCGCATCCGGTTCGACGCGATGGCCTCCCACGACATCACCTATGTCGGCATCGTCCAGACCGCGCGCGCCAGCGGGCTCGAGCGATTCCCGGTTCCCTACGTACTGACCAACTGCCACAACTCGCTGTGCGCGGTCGGTGGCACCATCAACGAAGACGATCACGTGTTCGGTCTGTCCGCCGCCCACAAATACGGCGGGATCTATGTCCCCGCCAACCAGGCAGTCATCCACCAGTACGTGCGCGAGGAAATGACCGGTTGCGGCCGCATGATCCTCGGTTCCGACTCGCATACCCGTTACGGCGCGCTCGGTACCATGGGCGTCGGCGAAGGCGGCCCCGAGCTGGTCAAGCAGTTGCTCAGCAATACGTATGATATCTCTGCCCCGGACGTCGTCCTCGTCTATCTGGAGGGGACGCCCCGCCGGGGTGTCGGCCCCCACGATGTCGCGGTTGCGCTCACCGGCGCGGTGTTCGCCTCCGGCTTTGTCAAAAACAAAGTCCTGGAGTTCGCGGGCCCCGGTGTCGCCGGACTGTCGGTCGATTTCCGGAACGGTATCGACGTCATGACGACCGAGACCACCTGCCTGAGCTCCATCTGGACCACTGACGACAAAGTCGCGGAATACTTCCGCATCCACGGTCGTCCGGACGCCTACAAAAGGCTGGCCCCCGGAGCGGTCGCGCGCTACGACGCGGTCGTCCGGGTCGACCTCTCGGCGATCGAGCCGATGGTCGCGCTCCCGTTCCACCCGAGCAACGCGGTTCTGGTCCGGGATCTCGCGGACCATCCCGCGGACATCCTGGCCGCGGTCGAAGCCGATACGCGCGCGCAGTTCGGACCGGAAGTCTCGCTCAACCTGCTCGACAAACTCGTCGACGGACGGCTCGTCGTCGACCAGGGCATCATCGCGGGCTGCGCGGGCGGCACCTTCGAGAACATCTGTGAAGCCGCGGCCATCCTCCGCGGGCAATCGGTCGGAGACGGCTACTTCTCACTGAGCGTCTATCCCGCCAGCACCCCGGTCAACCTCGCGATCGCGCGCAACGGCGCGCTGGCCGACCTTTTGGCCTCCGGCGCGGTCTCCAAGCCCGCATTCTGCGGTCCCTGTTTCGGCGCGGGCGACGTCCCGGCCAACAACGGATTGTCGATCCGCCACACCACCCGCAACTTCCCCTCCCGGGAGGGTTCCAAACCCGGCCAGGGCCAGATCGCGGCGGTCGCGCTTATGGACGCGCGTTCCATCGCGGCCACCGCGGCCAACGGCGGCCGGCTCACCCCCGCCACCGATGTGGACTACCAGATGCCCGACCTCACGTACACTTTTGACCGGTCCCCCTACGACAAGCGGGTCTACCAGGGGTACGGCAAACCGGATCCGGCCACCGAGCTCCGGTTCGGTCCCAACATCGCGGACTGGCCGCGCATGTATCCGCTGACCGACCACCTGCTGCTCCGTCTCGCGAGCGTGATCCGGGACCCGGTCACCACGACCGATGAGCTGATCCCCTCGGGCGAGACGTCCTCCTACCGTTCCAACCCGATCCGGCTGGCGGAGTTCACGCTCTCCCGCCGCGATCCCGCCTACGTCGGCCAGTCCAAAGCGGTCATGCAGGCCGAAAAGACCCGCCGCGAGGCGTTCGAGCAAGCCGGCGACCCGGCAGCGGCTCTCCCGCAGGACATGTTGGAGGCGCTCGCGCTGGCGGCCGACGCACTGGGGATGCCCGCCGATCTGCTGTCGCGCACCGCCCTGGGTTCGGCGATCTTTGCCAACAAGCCGGGTGACGGCTCCGCCCGCGAACAGGC
>LSQX01388968.1_pt1 | contig 11626 bp, 10 predicted proteins | sample 654561 | NCBI WGS metagenome assembly LSQX01 (sample SAMN04489861, study PRJNA283612) | anaerobic digester metagenome | isolation source: 4 biogas reactors fed with cattle manure at either 37C or 55C with and... | place: Denmark: Kongens Lyngby | collected 2014 | reverse complement strand
AAAATAGTTGAAAGTATAGTTAGGCAGGAGTCCTAACTAATACCTATAAGCCTACTTCTTAATCTATTATAAATAATTATACCATAAGGAATAGACATTAGTTAGGAGTGCTAACTATGGGTTATTAACCGCCACCCAGCTTACTGATTAGAAGGGGGAAGGCAATAAAGGTTCCAGTAGCGGCAAAGATGCTAGTTCCCATGAAGACCATCAAGGCGTGGATAATCCTGTTCTTAAACCACCCCTTAAAAGAGGCAATATCTTCACTCACATTTTCGAAATCTTTCACGCGTGGTTTTCGCATCGTTACTTCTAAAATGCCAGCCACCATCCCCACCCCTATGGTGGGGTTGAGGGCTGTTATAGGGGCAGCCAACATTGAAACTATAATTGTCACTGGGTGAGCTAGCGTTAAAATAGCCGCCAGACCTGTTAGGGAAGAGTTGAGGGCAAACCAGTAGAGGAACATTTTTAGCCCTTGGGACCACCCTGCGCGGGCAAAGCCAAAGCCGATGATGGTTAAGAGGGCTAACAAAATTAGCCAGGGGAAAACTTTCCCAAACTTAGAGGGGGGAGGGACAAAGGCGATCTCTTCGACACTTGCTGTCACCTCTTTTTTATCGAGCTTTTCTAAGTGGGCAATTAGACCAGGGACGTGACCAGCTCCCACAACGGCTACAACATTCTCCCCCTCAGCTTCATAGATCTTGGTGGCGAGGTATTCATCGCGCTCATCAATTAAAACTTTTTTAATGGTGGGGAGTTCTTTGGCAATCTCATCAAGCATCGATTGTAAGATATCGGTCTCTTTCAGTTTCTCAATATCTTCTTCACTAATCTCTTCGTCAAAGAAGACAGCTCCCAAGAGGGAGGAGATAAGCTTAATCTTATTCCAGCCACTGGAGAGGCGCCAAGCCCGCTTAAAAGTGACTTGAATTTCGCGGTCACTAAAGGAGAGGGGTATACCCTTCTCAACGGCTAGTTCGGCAGCCCCCATAATCTCATCCCCTGGGGAGACCCCAATTTGCGCACCTAGCCGCTTCTGGTAGGAGGAGAGGGCCATATTGGCTAAAAGGAGAAAGCCTTTCCCCTCTTTAAAGATTGTCTTGAGATTTAAATTTTCCCAGCTTTGGCTCTCTGTTTTAGATTTGTAACGCCCCTCGTCGAGCTCAACACAGATTCGGTCGGGCCCAATCTCTTCAATGGCGCTCATCACCTCGTCAATACTCTCTTTTGAAACGTGGGCAGTTCCAATCAGGGTAATAACCCGCGAATTGTCAAAAACAATACGTTGCAGGGTATCGCTAACTTTTTCTACTGTCACCTTTTCTCCTCCGCAATGGTACAAATATAACGATGATAGCCAAAAGTAACAAGGAGTAACTTGAGCAAAGAAAACCTTTAAGTTATTGTGGGGACATGCAAACAGTCTGGTATCTAGTTAAATTGGGAGCAAGCTTGCTAGGGGGGGCACTTTGTGCACGCCTTGTGGGGCGCGAGAGGTTTAGAAAAAGTGCGGCCTATATTGGTGACGGAGTCCTCTATCTCCTCCTCTTCCTTATGGGGATCAACACAGCCCAGATTCCCAACATAACGGGCCAGATTGCCCAAATGGGGCTCGATGCCCTCTTGGCAACCCTCTTGGCGATGGCCGGCTCAATTGTTACGGCTGTTCTCCTCTCCTTAGCGGTTAGCCGACAAGGGAGTCACCCTGAACGGCCACATCAGAAGATTAATTGGGAGCGACTAAAGACCCCCCTTGTTATGATTGGGACAGTGGTGGTGGGGTTTCTGTTTGGTTTCTTTACCCCCCTCTTTGATTGGTTCTCCTCCGACATGATAACCCCTGTTCTCTACCTCCTTCTCTTTGTAGTGGGGATGCAGATGGTCCAAAATGGGGTCAACTTGCTCCCCCTCTTGAAGAGTCCCTTAATGCTCCTCCTCCCCCTCTCAACAATCTTAGGAACCTATTTAGGGGCACTGGCAATCCCCTTAGTCACCACCTACACCTTGCGTGAAGGGTTTGCCCTTGTGAGTGGCTTTGGGTGGTACTCCCTCTCGGGGGTTTTAATTAGTAGTCTGGGAGACCCCCACTTGGGAGCTGTCTCCTTCTTGAGTAACCTTTTTAGAGAGTCCTTCTCCTTTATCTTAATTCCTCTCTTAGCAACCTTCTCCCACTTCTCCTACGCAGCTGTCAGTATTGCAGGGGCGACCAGTATGGATGTGACTCTCCCCCTTTTGAAGAAGAGCCTAGGGGAGACAATTGTCCCTTTGGCAATTACCCATGGGGTGTTAATGACGTTGGTAGCCCCCTTGCTTATTCCCCTCTGGTTTAGATAGGGGCGATAAACTGCACTGCATTGAGGAAGGGGCGCTCTTTAAAGACTCGCACCATTATTCTCTTTTTGTTCTCTTCCTTAAAGTCTAACGAGAGGGCAAAGCGGTTAAGGAGGGGGAACAGATACTTCCCTTCGTTGGGAGGGATGGGAACTTGGTGGAAACTGTACTTGCCCACTTCGAGAGAGAAGAGAGGAACCCCCCTATCTTTAGCCCCCCTATAATAGGTAACAAGAGGAGTCACCTTGCAATACTCGCTGCTCAGTACGGCCTCACAAACTAACAGAGCTTCGCTAGTGACAGCCATCTCGGCTAGGTGATCAAGCAACTCTTCGTAAGCGAGCGCGAGAGAGTTGTTAAGGGGACTCTCCTTAGTGTAAACTAGGGTTTGTTGAAGATGGAGTGTCATAGGAGTTAGGTGGTTCATAAAGTGAGTTTAGATGAAAAAGAAGAGAAGGTACAGTACATCCTTCACCGCCAAAGAAACAGAAAAAACGTTGCACTAAAAGTTGATAACGATGGCCTAATAAGAGTCTATGCTCCAACTTATGTTCCTGTTGCATCAATAGAAGGGATTATTACAACTCATAAAGAGTGGTTGGATAAAAAGGTGAGGGAGGTAGAAAATCTCCCTCCACCTTTAGAAAAACACACCTACCAGCCTGGTGATAATTTCCTCCTATTAGGTCAAGAACTAAAACTAGAGATTTATAAAAATAGAGGAAGGGGCACTCTTTGTACAAAGGATGGAGATAGGCTGGTTGTTAGAGTAAGTAGCCAAGCCACTACCCAAACTGTTAAACGAGCTATTGAACAATGGTACCGCCACTATGGAGAAGAACTCTACAGTGGGCTAGTAAATGAGTGGATTGCCCAAATTAAAGAAGAGGCGACCATCGAGATGCGGGGGGTTAAAATTGTGGGCTACCCCAAACGGTGGGGGAGCTGTACTCAAGAGGGGGATCTTAGTTTTGCTTTACGCTCCCTAATGCTCCCCTTACCATTGGTGCGCTATTTAGCCCTTCACGAAACGCTCCACCTCTACGAGTTTAACCACAGTCGTCGCTTTAAAGAGCTCCTCGACTACTACATGGAAGATTGGCGCGAGCGACAGAGGGAGATGGCCTCACTCCGTCGCCAAGTTGCCTCCCTCTAGAGGGAAACGAGAAGGTGGCGTAAGAAACTAGCCATCCGCTCGGTAGACGAGATGGAGAGGCGCTCTTTAGTTGAGTGGACATCAAACAGAGAGGGTCCCATTGAGAGAGAATCCATCCCATCAACTAGTGAGTTTATTATTCCACACTCAAGGCCAGCATGAATTGCTGTTACCGTAGGCTTGGCAGAGGAGAACTTCTCCCAGGCTTTCCCCACCGAAGCGGCTAAGGGGGAGGCGGGGTTGGGGGTCCAGGCAGGGTAAGAGCCCTCTAGAGTAGCTTTTGCCCCTGATGTCTCCAATGCCACGACCATCTTACGCGCTACGTTGTCTCTAGCTGATTGAACCGAAGAGCGGTGGCTACTAATAACAGAGAACCCCTCTGCGGTTGTCTTAACGATAGCAAGGTTACTTGAGGTCTCCACCAACCCCTCAATAGCTTCACTCATCCGCTCCACTCCATGGGGGGCGATGAAGAGGCTCTTTAAGAAGAGATTACTCTCTTTAACTGGAGCACCTTTAAGTCTCTTCCCATCAATCTCTTTCAGGGTGATATTTACTCCAGGGTCGCCTTTAGCAAACTCCCCTTTGAGCTCTTTGAGTACTTTCTCTCTAAGGGTATTGGCCCTATTTAGAGCTTGAGAAGGGATGGCTATTTTAGCTTGGCAATAACTGGGGATGACGTTTCTCTTGGTTCCCCCCCCCATCGAGATAAGTTGGAGCTCCTCTAAAAGGAGAAGATAGCGAGCCATTATCGTGATGGCGTTCCCACGTTGTTTGTCTATCTCTGCTCCCGAGTGGCCCCCTTGAAGGCCATCAACGGTCACCTCAAGGGTGACGCTCTCTTCGGCTAAGGGGCCGAAGTTGACAGGGAGATTAGCATTGACCTCAATTCCCCCGGCACATCCAATATAGAAGATCCCCTCTTCTTCGCTGTCGAGGTTGATCATTAAGCGGCTATTTATAAGGGAGGCGTTGAGGCCAAAAGCTCCCGCTAGTCCCGTCTCTTCTTCTACGGTAATAATGGCTTCAAGGGGACCATGCTGGGCCTCCTTGTCGCTAAAGAGGTCGAGGACCATGGCGATAGCCACACCGTTGTCTCCTCCAAGGGTAGTTCCTCTGCCACGAAGGAAATCACCATCGCGGTAGACGGGGATGGGGTCTTTGGTAAAATCGTGAATGATACCCTCATCTTTAACACATACCATATCCATGTGTCCCTGAAGGGCAATTGAAGGTACTGTTTCAAAGCCTTTGGTGGCTTTAGCTTTAATTATTACGTTGCCGGTTTTATCGACATAGTGCTCTAAGTTGTGCTCTTTGGCAAACTCAACTAGGTAATTTCTAATCCCCTCTTCATTGCCCGATTCGCGGGGGATAGAGGAGACCTCTAAAAAGTATTTCCAAAGATTTTTCTCTCTTAGTTGTGTTAATGAATCCATTATTTCCTCACTTTAAAAGTTATCACGAATAAGTTGCCCTTCTACAAAGGTCCCCTTCAAGTTGAACTCTTGGTCAAAGACCGCAATGTCACCCATGTACCCTGGAGAGAGGCGCCCAATCTCTGCAAGGTTGTAGACCTTCGCAGGGGTGGCACTCCCCATTGTTACAGCATCTTCAATCGATACTCCCCAGGAGACAAGGTTCTTTACTCCCTGGAGCATTGTGAGCGAAGAGCCCATCATTAGGTCGGGTTTCTTGGCCATGTAGAAGGCATTGTTCGCTCCTAGGATAGCCTCTTCGCCGTTAATAATGAAGGGGCCCTCTGTAAGAGCTGTTGGTTTTAAGCTGTCGGTAATTAAGACCACTTTGGAGGGCTCTTTATTCTTCAAAAGGAGGCGTACCATAGCGGGGCTAACGTGTACCCCATCAGCTATGATTTCACAGTGCATCTCCTTTTCAAGGAGAACTGCTCCCGCTAAACCGATGTTGCGGTGGTGGATTGTTCTCATCCCATTGAAACAGTGGGTGGTGTGGAGGATCCCCATCCCCATCCCCTCAAGAGCCTCCTCATAGGTGGCATCAGAGTGGCCCGCTAAGAGGGTTACCCCCTTGTTGTGGGCATGGAGGGCGAGTTGGTCCATTTTGTCAATTTCTGGGGCAACCGTCATGGCAACAACATGCCCCTTGCCCGCCTCTAAGAGTTGGTCAAAGAGGGCGATATCAACAGGGACAATGCCTTCCGGGTTTTGGGCGCCGGCCTTCTCGTGGGAGAGGAAGGGTCCTTCTAGATGGATTCCTAAGATCTTAGCCCCCTTCTCTTGCCCAATGGCTGTGGCAACTGCCCGGGTAGCTGCTATCATATTAGAGCGGGTGTCGGTGTAGATGGTGGGAAAGAAGGCGGTCACCCCAAAATCGGCAAGGCGTTCGCTCATCCCCAAGATTGAGGCACTCTCGTGGTCTTCAGTACCGTATCCCCCTATACCGTGGAGGTGGGTGTCGATAAAGCCTGGGGCGATGTAGCCCCCTTTAACGTCGATTTGGCGCGTTGTTGAAGGAAAGCTCTTATAGGGGAGGTGTTCCATTGGGAAAATCTCCCCAATTTTCCCCTCGTCATCGATTAAGAGGGCGTACCCCTCCCTCTTTAGAGAGGACGCAACAATTGTCCCATTTAACAACAGGGTGGTCGTCATAGACACCTCCTTTGAAAAATATAGGCAACCTCTTAGGTCAGGTCAAGGTTAACAGAAGGTGTTGGGCTCTCTTCGACCAAAATATTGATCCATTTGCCACTTTTGATGCGCACCATCCCAATCACAAACTTGAACACCTCTTCGATGGCTAAAAAAAGGTAGAGGTAGTAGATTGGCATCTTAATGACTAATGCTCCAATAAAGGCGAGGGGGACACCAATGAACCACACCCCAGCTAACTCGGTAAACATCGAGAAGCGGGTGTCGCCACCGGAGCGGAGAACGCCAACTATCAAGATCATGTTGTAGGCTTTTATGGGGACTAGAATACCCATCACCACCAAAGTGTAGGTGGTCATCTGTAGCACCCCAGCGGAGAGGTTGAAGGGGATAGGTAGCAGGGGTGAGGTGAGGATAAGGGCAATTCCTAAGACAGTTCCAACCACAAGTCCCGAGAGGAGGAGGCGCGACGCATACTGCTTAGAGGTCTCAATTTGCCCCTCCCCAAGGCGGTTACCAATCATGATGGCACTGGCGTTGCTTATCCCCATCAAGGCGACAAAGAAGAGGCCTTGAATCGCTTCGGTGACGTTGACGGATGCTATCACATCAGTCCCCATGCGGGCAAAGGCAACTTTATAGGCTGTCATCCCCAACGACCAGAACATCTCATTGAGAATAACCGGAATGCCGGTGGAGAGATAGCGCTTAACTAGTGCTTTATCAAAGGAGAAGTATTGTTTAAGCGTTGCAGCAATTGGGTGCTTATTTTTAAATACAAAGAACAAAGTTAGGACAACTTCTGTTCCTCGGGCTATCGTTGTGGCTAAAGCTGCCCCTCGCACCTCCATTCTAGGAAGTCCAAATTTACCCAAAATTAAGATGTAGTTTAAGACAATATTGAGCCCCATAGCGAAGGCTGAAACATAGAGGGGAGTTTTGGCATTCCCGGTACTACGCAGGGCGATGAAGAAGATTAGGACAATTGAGGAGAAGAGGTAGCTAATCGCCACCACTTTAAGGTACTCAACGCCGTGGGCAATCACCACAGGGTCTTTGGTGAAGATCTTCATCAACAGCTCGGGAAAGAAGAGGGAGGAGAGGGTAGCCAAAAGAGCTCCAGCAAGGTTGAGCAGGAGGGCAATACCCATCACCTTATGCATCGACTCACGGTTGCCTGCTCCCCAATATTGGGCGATGAAGATGGCCGCTGAGCTACTCACTCCATAAAAGAAAATTGCAATCAAGAAGAACATTTGGTTTGCCAAGCCAACGGCAGCCAAGGCACTCTCGCTAACCATCCCAATCATCAAGGTGTCGACAAAAGAGACCGATGAGTTGAGGAGGTTTTGGAGCATAATGGGGAAAGCTAGACGGAGGAGGCGAGAATAAAACTCCCTCTTCTCAGTAGCAGAGAGGCCACGCTTAATTTCAACCATGCGAGATGTGTACCACTTTTAGGGGCTAAACACAAGGTGAGCCTTAAAAGGGTATTCCTATCTTTGGAATAATTGTGTTCTACAGCTGCGGAGAGTTGATAACAAAGGGAGGAAAAGGAAGAGGTAACCCCCAACCACATCGGTTATTAAATTCAAGATAAAGCAGAATCCTTTTGGAGAGTTGTAGAACGGTAATTAATACTCTATTTGTTGAGCGGGGATAGCATTTAAAATCCACGCTTCTTGACGATTAAGCAGTATTGCTACCTGAGAACTTAAATTGTCTATTTTCTCTCGCATGGCTTTTTGCTCTAATTCTATTGGAAGGTCTACAAGTTCAACTCCCCCAACATAAAATTTTTTACGATTTTTTTCTATAGTTAAATTTTTGTACTTTGTTACTGCTTGAACCAGGTCCACCAATAAATTGGGAAAGGTGTTTTTGTTGCCAGTATGCAATGCTCTATTTACATAACTACCAGCAAATTTATAAGAGTCAGCTACTGTTAACCTGTCATCGCCGTCTATATCAATTGGGTGTTGAAACCAAACAAATAACCCCATCAAAAATAAGTTAGCTACCCAAGAAACCCTTTCTAACCCAAAATTTTCAGAAGTTGAAATGCTAATACTGGCTGATAAGTTTGTAGCTCCTACAATCACAATATCGCATCCTTCATTATCTATTTTAGCTACGGGTTGATAGTTAAAAATTCCTGCAAAACATTGTCCCAAGTAAACAACAGCGCGTTCAAAATGGGTTGCATTTTTTATATATTTTATCAAAACCGAAGGTTTTATAGGGATTTCAGCCATAAGGCATTCATGGTTTCCATGGCCATTAATAAAAAAAACTAAACTTTTATAATTTTTTTCTTCAAGCAGTAATCTTTCTAAGCTTATTGTTCCGCATAACTCTACGTTTTCAATACCTAATAAAGAAGAGAGTTTTTGTCTTAGGGCATCTTGTCCTTGTGAATCAATAAGGATTCTAATGTTCTCCATTGGTATTCCAGATTTATTGAGAGCATTTATTCCAAATACAGTATCGAATATAAAGCGTTCTTCAACTATGCCCGAACTAGCTCCCAAGAAAAATAACCACAATGTAGAGTCACTATCTCTTAATTTTATGTTAATACAATGTTACTTAAAGACTTTGGGAACGGAATATCTGAAAAATAAACAGAAGGTCCCAAGTTTTTACTTACATTTGTTTTGAGATCAACTGAAAGTATTCCTCCTTCGTTATCCAACATATAAGCATCTTTATCAGTTATCAAAATATAAGTAGTACCTAAATTAAACGTGCCTTTATCATTTTTGGCCTCATATAGAAACCAAATTCCTTCATTGATTAAATCTTTTACAGTTGAACTAAGTTGGCTAATTTGTTTAGCTGGGATTCTTAGACTACTCATAGCTACGCCCCCTGTTAATAAGTAGTTTTACGAACATCTTCACTAAAATTATAATATCTGTGAGACATAATTTTAACTTAATGTTCAGAGGCTCTCTGCCAAGGCGAAGTAAAAGCTCTTTTTAATTGAATAGGTGAAACAAATAGGGTATGATGTTCTCTTGATTACATTTGAATAAAATAAGAGGAACAGTCTATGCCAACTCCAAACTCTCTTTTAATCATATTAAACCCTAATGCGGCAAAGGGGAAAGCTCGTAATCATAAAAGAGCTATAGAGGCGTACTTCTCCTCACGCGATATTCCCTTCAAAATGGTCTTAACAGAGAAGCCCCTTGATGCCATTCAACTTGCTAAAGAGGGGACCCTAGAGGGGTATAAAACGATTATAGCTGCTGGTGGAGATGGGACCCTTAACGAAGTGGTCGATGGGATGACCCGTGCAATGCGGGAAAAGGGTATCTCAGTTGAAGAGGCACCAGTTGTGGGACAAATCCCTATTGGCCGCGGTAACGACTTCGCCTTTGTGGCTGAAATTCCCAGAGAGGTTGAGCCAGCCTGTGCTTTAATTGCTAAAGGAGAGTGGCTCTATACCGATTACGGCGAGCTCTTTGGGGGGAAGTTTCCTGAAGGGCGCTGCTTTATAAACGGAGTGGGTATTGGGGTTGAACCTCAAGTAAATTTCTTGGCATCCGATTTTAAAAGGATTAGTGGAATACCTAGCTACATCTTTGCCTTCATAAAAATGCTTGGAGATTTTCCCTCTCCAATGCATCTCAAAGTTAAGGGGGACGACACCTCTTTTGAAGTCAATTCCCAACAGCTCTCAATTTGTAACGGGCGACGGATGGGATCGGCCTTTATTATGGGACCCAATGCCATAATTGACGATGGTAAATTTGATATTGTTTTCGCTAACCAACCCATAAAAAAGCGGGAAATTCTAAAGTATGTATTTAAGTTTTTCCCAGGGACCCAACTGGAGACCGACCGCTTCTCTGAGTTTAGAACCACAGAGATCTCCGTTGAAGCTGAGGGCGAGATTATGAAGGTCCACTGTGATGGAGAAGAGGTTTCACGAACGTGTCGCTCTCTTAGAGTGGTTATTTTCCCTAAAGGGATTAAAATTATCAGAAAAACTGTCTGATTATTTGACTAATGCCTAATGTAGTTGTATTGTCTATAGTGCGTGTTTCTGTATTTTTTTTGCCTAAAATTATTAAAAGGAGTCGGTGTTGATTAAAGATATAGTGCCTTCAGTACATTTTTATGATCAAGATTTTGTCGATATGTACGATAGGACTTGGGTCTGGATAGATGAGTTTTGGACCCAGGGGACAAAAGAGAACGGGTTTAGTGGCAACTATTTAAGTTACCCGAACCAGACAACATTTAATCAATTCTACTCATGTTTGACAGCCCTTTTTTTGGTCTATAGTAATCAAGCCTACTCTCCCTACCCCATAATTGACTTCTTCTACTCCAAACAGGAGGAGTCGGGGGCTATTCGAAGCGACTATTCGATTAAGGATGGTAAAATCTACCTCCCCAAAGATAACCCAGAGGGGGTCGCCCCCCCCATCTTTGCCTATGTGGAGCACGGCTTTTACCACAAGATTGGTAATAAAAAACGACTCAAGGATATAGTCCCTATTTTAGAGAAACATTTTGACTGGCTCAAAGAGAACTTCTTACGGGATAATGGACTCTACTCAGTTCCCCCCGCCGCTTGTATGCTTGGGAACGTCGATCGCTCAAAAGTCTACTACCCAGTCGACTTCAATGCCCAATTGGCGGTTAATGCCCTCTACCTCTCAGCCATAGGGGACATCTTAAACGATAAAGAGCTCTCTTTCCGCTACAAGAGACTCTATTTCTCCCTCAAAACTCGTATAAATTCGATGATGTGGAGTGCTGAAGACCAATTCTACTACGACCTCGATGCCAAAGAGAACCAAGTTAGGAAGAAGCATATTGGTTCTTACTGGACCCTCTTGGCCGAGATTCCTAATGAGGAGCGGGCCGATGGCTTTATCGCTCACCTTAAAGACCCGGGGGAGTTTGGGACCGAGAACCCCTTCCCCACCATTCCTGTCAGCGATAAAGATTTTAGCGAAGATGGGGATGGCTACAACGGAGGGGTAATCCCTTTCAACACCTATGTGGTGGTGAAGGGGCTTGAACAGTACAACGAATTTGAGTTTGCTCGCGAGTGCGCCATTCGCCACCTTTACTTCATTCTCGACACCCTCCATCCAGAGGGGGGAGAGGGGGGTGACATTTGGGAGGCCTACCTCCCCAACCGTGAGGGACCCAGTAAAAGTAAAACTCTTGAAAACTTCCCCCGTCCCAAGTTCCTCCCTATGGTTGCCATCGTCACCATCACCTTGATGATAGAAGATATCATTGGGTTGGTGATTTCATTACCAAGAAAGACGGTCGACTGGACAATGACCTCTTTAGAGGTGATGGGGATAGAGGGGCTTAGCTTAAAGCGCAATATGATCACTATACTGAGCAACAGACAAGCGAGAGGGTGGGAGATTCGGCTAGAGAGTGAAAAGCTCTACTACTTTACCATCGAGATCTTGGGGGAGAACAAGAAAAAGACCCTCCCAATTCCCTCGGGCAAGTGTTCGATGTT
>LSQX01204931.1_pt1 | contig 11626 bp, 12 predicted proteins | sample 654561 | NCBI WGS metagenome assembly LSQX01 (sample SAMN04489861, study PRJNA283612) | anaerobic digester metagenome | isolation source: 4 biogas reactors fed with cattle manure at either 37C or 55C with and... | place: Denmark: Kongens Lyngby | collected 2014 | reverse complement strand
CCACCCGCTTAATCTTTCGCGTTCGACAAAGTCGACAAAGCTCGCGACAAAGTGGCGTCTCTCACCTGTTCAAACCGCCCCGCAGGGGCGGTGGCCCCACTGAATACGGAACCCACATACTCCACGCCGGCGACCAGGTTCGGCACCTGCTCGTGGAAGTACGACTCCTGGCGGGGAATCGTCTATTCCGGCGTGCCGAAGCCCGATTACCTGGCTGGACAGCATGCCGACAAGCTGACGGACCGGGTCGTGGTACGCCTGCACGGCCCCGACCGGGAGGCGATGGACGAGCGCTCCGGCAAAGACTGGTCGAGGATTGTCGAGGCCCGCGACAGCGAGATCGCCGCCCTGGCGGGGATGCTCCGCGACCTGCGCAAGCCCAATCGCAAGACCTGGGTCTTCGTAAACAACCACTACGAGGGCTGCGCTCCCCTGACGATCAGGCGGATACAGGAGAAGATGCAGGGTGGATGAGGTTGCCCCTATCCCAAAGCCTGTACGGGCGGCACGCATGCCGCCCCCCGCCGCCACGGCGGCGGATCGCCTACTGCCGCTGCTGGGCCAGCCAGGCGCGCGCGGCGGCCTTCTCGGCGTCGCGCTTGCTGGTGCCCTCGCCCACCGCGCTATAGCCGGCGGCCTCGACCCGCACCCGGTAGCGCCGGGCATGGTCGGGACCCTCGGCGGCGATAAGCGTATAGACCGGCAGATCCGGCCCCGCGGCCTGCACGTGTGCCTGCAGCTCGCCCTTGGGGTTGTCGCGCCAGAGGTCATCGGCCTGCATCACCCCGGCCCGGTCGCGGAAGAGGCGCGCGTAGATGGCGCGGGCGGCCTCGATGCCGCCGTCGATCCAGGCGGCACCCAGCACCGCCTCGATCGCCGCGGCCAGATTGCTGTCGCGGCACCGGTTGCCATCGCTGTTCGCGCCGCGGCCCAGCCGCAGCAAATTGTCTAACTCCAGTTCGCGCGCGATCTCGGCCAGGATAGTGCCGTTGGCGCAGCGGCTGCGCAGCACGGTCAACGCGCCCTCGTCGGCGTTCGGCCGCTCCAGGAAGAGCTGTTCGGCCAGCAGCAGCCCCAGCACGGCGTCGCCCAGAAACTCTAGCCGCTGGTTGTCCGTCTGCATCCCGGGATGCTCGTGGCGGAAGGAGGGATGCGTCAGGGCCGTCTGCAGCAGATACGGCTCGGCGAAGGCATAGCCCAGACGCGACTCGAGTGCCGTCAGTTGCTCAGGTGTGGCTTCCATCACGTTACCGTTTACCGAGCCTTCACGACTATCCCTGCCGGAACCGTTCCAGCAGATGCCGGCGGAAGGTCGCGATGGCGACAAACGACCGGCGCGGATAGTAATGTAGCCGTCGATTCCGGCGCAGATATTCGCCCATCTTGCGGTTGAAGGTGCCGCGGCCGGTGATGAACTGTCCCCAGAAACCGTAGTGCCATTGCACATCCTCCATGCGCGGGCTGAGGTTGTCGTGCCACTCCTGCGGAAAGATCGCCAGCCATTTAGGATTCTCGTTAAGCCAGGTGCCGGTATCGATCTCCACCGCGCCGTAGAGCGCCTCCGCATGTTCCATCAGCGCCAGGAAGCAGGCCGGCAGGTAGTGGGGATTGTCGAAGATCGAGCGCGGGCAGACGGCGTTGGCGATGTGGAAGCCGACACGCGCCGTGGGCTCCTTGTAGACGTTGTAGCGCAGGCTGCCGCACTGGTAGGCCTTGAGGGGAGAGTCGTCGAGGAAGTCGCGCTCGCAGCGCGCGTCGAGCGAGAGACGCAGAATCCCGAAACCCTCGCGCTCGAAGGCCTCGCCGTCGTCGCGGTAACGCGCATAGCATTCCAGCAGCGGACGCTCGAGCGCCTGCCAGGCCTCCGCATTCCAATCTATAGAGGGGGGATTAAGCATGCCGGGGTTGGCGTCGGTCTTGCGGTAGATATCCACGCGCTGCCGCAGCACATCCACCGGTGCCTCGTCGGGGTGTCTGGCGAGCCAGTCGTGCATGAAGAAGAGCTTGAGCTTCACGACCTCATGCAGATAGTCGCGGTGCTCTTCCAGAGTCTTGGGTTGTACTGTCATGGCTTGCAGGCTCTTATGCCGACTTAACCAAAAACCAGTTCGCCGAACGCCTGCGGCTGGTGGAAGTTAAGCTTCTTGCCGACGTCCGACCACATGCCCCAGTGCGGATACGCCGGATCGCCGCCGCACTTGAAGAAGTTGCCGCGCCAGACATCGCCGCGTGCCACGCCGCACTCGCCGAGGTGCGCCGTGAAGAGCGCCAGCGGGATGCGGTAGGCGATGGCCCAGGCCAGCGGCCCAGCAATCGGGCGCCGCACCAGTCCCGGTAGCGAGTGGCCGATCTCGACCTGGCGCAGCCACTCCGGCGCCACCGGCGCGTACTTGTGGAAGCCGCCCGCACGGCGGCGGCGCGCATCCTCGATGAAGTAGAGCAGCATCGTGCCGGCAGCCGAAATCTCGAAGTTGAAATAGGCCTTGCCGGGTGCGGGCTGCACGAAGAACTCGACGCAACTGTCCTCGCAGACGTTCGACTGCGGCTTCTTCCGGATGCAGCGGACGTGGCGATCCATCACGTCGAAACGCACGTAGAGCGCGTGGCGGTCGTAGAGCACGCGGAAGTAGGTCAGCGGACGATGGCTGCTGCTCTTCTCATGCCAGTTTTCAATCACTCCCACCTCGGCCCGGCTCCAGCCGGCGGGTACCGAGCCGACTTCCGCCGCCAGTGATGGCGGACGGCTGGCACGGTGGATGGTGTAGCGGGGGGGTGCGGTCTCTTCGCTCATGGTCGCTTCCTCTCCCGGCAAACGCCGGAACTAATCGATCTCCCTGAAGGTGTATTCGCGGCTGCCGAGGCCGAATTCGTGCAGGTATTCAATTACAGCATAGGGATCCTTGGCGTGGATGCGCTCGAAGAGGTGACCCTTGTCACCCAGTTCCCACCCCGGCGGAAGCGATCCGGGAATCAGATCCTCGGTACGGATGAGATCCAGAGTCGCCTGCTCGATAGCCACAATGTCGCGCCCCGCAAGAATGCCGATGTCGGGCACCAGGCTCGGCGTGGACATGCCCCAGCAGTCGCAGAAGATGGTGATATCCGTCAGCAGGTTGATGAAGAGCCGCTGTTCGGGCTTGAAGTTATCCAGCACGGCCCGCGTGGTCAGCGCCATGCCGCGCTGGAAGTCGCGGTAGCCGCCACCCTCCATCGTGATCGCCTTCTGCGGGCAGATAAGGACGCAGTGCTGGCAGAACTTGCAGTTGTGGTAGAAGACGTCGAAGCGCCCCTTCTCGTCGAACGAGATGGCATGGTTGGGACAGTTCTCCTCGCAGACACCGCAGTGCGTGCAGCTCGACTCATCCCAGTTCAGGCCGCCCTCCAGCGCGTGGATGCGTCCGCGCGTCTTCTGGTTGACGCAGCCCATCGAGAGGTTCTTCGAGGCGCCGCCGAAACCGCAGGCGCCATGCCCCTTGACGTGCGCGAAGTCAACCAGCACCTCGGCATCCAGCACCTCGCCGCCGATCTCGACCTCGGTGAAGTTGCGGAAAGGCGGATTCACCGGACGGGGATAGACATAGCGGTCGGAGAGGCCGCTGATCGAAACGATCGGACAACCCACCGTCTCGGTGGTGTAGCCCCGCTCGACGGCGGTGAGAACGGAGCCGGGCGAGTCGCAGGCAAAGACCCGCTTCGCACCAGCCTCGCGCAGCTTGCGCACCAGAACACGCGTGAAGTAGGGATGGATCGTCGTGAAGCCGGTACCGCCGCCAAGATGCATCTTGACGCAGACCGTGCGCGACTTGACGGCGCTCTCCAGATCCAGCGCATCCAGCAGGCGTTCCCATTTCGCACCGATCGAATTGACCGGTTCCAGGGTTTTAGGCGCATAGCGCGCAAATAGCAGTTCGCTCATAGGATCCTCATTTCTGTTCCAGGGTGCGTTCGACACATTCGGCCATCTGCGCCAGGAAACGGCGCACACCAAACTTCTCGGCGTGGGCGCGGATGTCGCCGGGATTCCAGGTGGCATCCGCCGCGCGCGCTATAGCCTCGGCCAAGGACTCCACGCTCTGCTCATCGAAAAACAGTCCGCTGACGTTCTCGGCCACGGTCTCCGTGGCCCCGCCGCGCCGGAAAGCCACCACCGGACGACCGCAGGCCATGGCCTCGAGCGGCACAATGCCGAAGTCCTCCTCGCCGGGGAAGAGCAGCATACTGCAGTTGCGGTAGAGTTCGCGCACCTCATCATCGCTGCGCCACCCGAGGAGTTCGACGTTGTCGCCCGCGAGGGCGCGCAGGTGTGCGGTCTCGGTACCGGCCCCCACAATCTTGAGTGTACGTCCGGGCAGGCGGCGGTAGGCCTCTACCGCGAGGTCGACACGCTTGTAGGGCACCAGCGCGGAAACGATCAGGTCATAGCTGCCATCTCTTAGCACGCCGGGCATGGGGGTGAAGGCGTCGGTATCTACCGGCGGATAGACTACATCGCTCTCGCGCCCGTAGAAACGGGAGATGCGATCCTGCACGTGGTGGCTGATGGCAACGAAGCGATCCACCCCGGCACTGGTCTTGCGATCCCAGTGCCGCAGATACGCCAGCAGCGGCTCCGCCAGCCGCGCGCGCACCGGGCCGAGATATTCGCGCGAGAAGAGCCAGGCGTAGCGCATCGGCGTGAAGCAGTAGCAGAGGTGGCGCATGCCCGGCGTCTTGCGGAATGCCTTGGCAACGCAGTGGCTGGTAGTCAGCAGCAGGTCGCCCGGCGGCACGCGCACTGTCCGTGAGGCTGAAGGCATCAATGGCAGCAGGTAGCGGTAGTAACGCAGCAAGCCCGGAATGCGCTGCATCTGCGAGGTGACCAGCGGGCGGTTGCGGATGGCGGCACTCACCCGTTCCGGCTCACCGAAGAGCACGGCCAGCGGCGCCTCGGGAAAGGCCTCGCAATGGAGTTCGAGCACACGCTCGCCACCGCGCATGCCGGTCAGCCAGTCATGGCCCAGCACCACCCGCCGGCCCGCCGCCGCCCTGGTCAGGGGATTCACGCCGGAGCCTCCTGCATGCCGAGGACGCGACGATAGACATTGCGCGTCTGGCGCGCGGTCCTGGGCCAGTCGAAGTCGCGTGCCCGCGCCATGCCCGCCGCGCCAAGCCGCGCGCTAAGGGCCTTGTCGGTGAGCACATCGTACATGCTGTCGGCCAGCGCCTGCGCGTTGCCTACCGGCACTATGCGTGCCGCCTCTCCCACAATCTCGGGCTGGGCACCGCCGTCGCAGCAGACTACCGGCACCCCGCAGCGCATGGCCTCGACAAGCTGCAGACCGAACCCCTCGTAGCTGGAGGGATTCACCAGCATGGCCGCCTCCTGGTAGGCGGCTGCCAGCTCGTCGTTCTCGATGAACCCGAGGAACGTCACGTGCTCGGTGAGTCCCAGATCGGCCGTGGCGCGCCGCGCTTCGGGATAACGCGGATCGTCGGGGCCGATGATCAGCAGGTGGAGCGGGTCGCGCACATTGCGCCGGACATGGTTGAAGGCGCGTATGAGGGTGACGACATGCTTGTAGGGATCGAGCCGCCCCACGTAGATGATCGTGCGCACCTTGCCGCGCGGCGCGTCGGCGGGAGGTGGCTCGAAGCGCGCATCAACGCCGTTGTAGATAGTCTTCAGCTTGGCGGCATCCGTCTCGTTAAGCTTCAGCACGCGGATGATGTCGCGCCGCGAGGTGTCGCTGACCGTCAGCACGGCATCGGAGCGACGCACGCTCTGACGCAGGCAGTAGCGGAAGAGCGGCATCATGCGGCTCTTGCGTGATTGCGGCGCATGGTCACGAAGCAGCAGCGGGATGACGTCGTGGATTGTGGTGACGCAGCGAATCGCGCCCTGTTCAGCGGCATTCCTGGAAAAGGCCAGATAGGGAATCATGTAGTTCGGCGAGTGGAACAGGTTGGCACGCATCTGGCGCAGGAGATGAGGGAGCCGCAACTGTCCCTCGATGGAGAAGATGCCATACGGCAGCATTTTGGTGACAACCCGCTCGTTGTCCGTCAGACCGCACTGTTCCAATACCCGCGCACGCAGCGCATCGTCATTGAAGAGCAGGTGGAACTGCCACTCGGGTTCGAGCGCCGGCAGGCGCCGCAGCAGCTCGATGGTATAGACGCCGATGCCCGAAGGTGTCGCGCCGATCCAGCGCGCATCAATCACGATCTTCATGCCGCCCCCTCTACTCCCTGCAGACCAAGCACATGGCGATAGACATTCAAGGTCTGCCGGGCCGTCTCAGCCCAGCGGTAACGCCGCACCTGCCCGAGGCCGGCGGCGGTCAACTGCGCGCAACGCTCAGGATCATCCAGCAAGCCGGCCAACGCCGCGCGCCAGGCCCCGGCCTCGTTGGCCGCCACAATGCAGGCCGCATCGCCCACTACTTCAGCCACCGCACCGGCCGGAGCGGTGACTACCGGTGTACCGCAGGCCATCGCCTCCAGCGGCGGGAAACCGAATCCCTCGTAGCGCGAAGCCAGGGCAAAGAGACGGGCACCGGCATAGAGCGCCGGCAGCTCGGCATCCGTCACGTCGTCCAGATGGCGGATCTGGCCGGCGCGCCGGGCATTGCGGAAAGAGTCCAGAATCGGCCCGCAGTGCCAGCCCTGACGACCGGCGATGACGAGATCGATGTCGTCGCGATCCAGCGCATCGAAGGCTTCCACCAGCAGGGGGAAGTTCTTGCGCGGCTCGATCGTGCCGACGCTCAGCAGATAGGGACGCTCAAGTCCCCGTTTGCGCCGGAAGGCCGCGATTTCAGCCTCCGGCGGACGGCGGAAGGTCTCGTCGATTCCCAGGTGCGTCACGTGTATCCGTCCCAGCGTCTCCGGATGGAGGGCGGCGATCTCGCCGGCGCTGAAGTGCGATATGGTGATAATCGCATCGGCCCGCCGCAGTGTCCGCTCCAGTTGCGACGCGAGATAGGCCCGGTTGCGGTCCTCGGCACAGTCGGGCAGACGGGCGAAGCTCATGTCGTGTACCGAGACCACGGCCTTGCCGCGCCGCAGCGGAGGGATGATGAAGTTGGTGAAGTGATAGAGGTCGGCCGCGCCGGCCAGGGCGTCGAAGGGCGGCCCCCCTACCCTCTTCCACAACTGCTGGATGAGTGCGCCGGGGAGCAGGCGCCACGGACGCAGCTCGGCACCCGGCACTGCGGGCGCCTCGGCCTTGCGGGAAAAGTCGAGATAGAAGAGCCGGAGACGATCCTCCGCCCCGAAAAACGGCATCAGTTGCCGGGCGAGCTGGCGCGTATAGCGCCCGATACCCGCCCGCTGGGCCACCGCCGGTTGATAATCAAGACAAACATGCATGGTGCAGCCATAGAATACCTTGTAATGGCTAGCTTAAGCAAGCGCAACGTGCCGGGGGCGCGGGTAAGGGTGCGATCCACAATAGTGGATGCGCACCCAGAATTCAGAAGCCAGAATTCAGAATGAAAAAGCGCATCCTTCTACTTCCCTTTTAGTGTCCAAGCAATTGAGACAACATCCGGGACGGGTAGCGAAACGTATAATTTGTTGCCGTTCAACATTCTGGATGCTGGATTCTGGATTCTGGATTCTGTGCGATTCAACCAAGTTGAATCGCACACCACCTTCCGCTTTGTCGCGAGCTTTGTCGGTGACTTTGTCGAAAGCGGGAGAGTAAGCGGGTAGTTTAAGTGTACCGTTTAAGTGCAGGAATGCGCGGTTTCCACAAACAAATTCCTGATTTCATGAGTTCCTGATAAATAATCAGCGGGGAATTGCAATAAGTCAACACTGCCTGTGGCTGGTGCCTGTACCGAACCACCCCGCCATTCCGGCCAGCGGGGCGGTCAGCGGTTCCTGACCAGATAGATGCAGCTCTGCACGCGGCGGGCGCCGTTGTGGTCGAATTTGCCGTTGTCGGAGGGGCGGTTCTTGAGTACCAGCCTGCTGCCCTCGCGGATCAGCATCTGGCAGGAGCCGCCGCCGTCGACCGTCAGACAGTCGCTGCACCCCATCAGGCTGAGGAAGTAGCAGGCGCCGTGGAAGTTCAGCCCCGGCGCAATCGAGGGGAAGCGCCCGTCGCAGGTCATCAGCACCACACGGCGCTCGGCGGGGTTGAAACCGATCACGGTGTGCGGCGTGTTGCCGCTCAGAAGCGCGTGCCAGTGGCGTTCGGGGGTTGCCTGGAGCGAAACACCGTCCTTCCAGACGTGATAGCCGAGGATCGCGTTGTCGTACTTGTCCAGGTTTTCAAGATGGTCCAGCACAGGGAACTCGCCGTTGCGGAACATCATGCCAGTCTTGCTGTCGTAGCCGGGCTTGGCATCATAGATCTTGCCGTCGATCTTGATCGGGTAGAATGGCGTAGGCGGCACATAGCGGAAATAGGCACCGTTGACCGCGGCGATCGTCTTGCGATCATGCTTGACCATCTCCTCGACGGTCTTCAACTGCGGACCGCACTCGGCGAGCTTGAAGCTCACGTCGGCCTTGTCCCACTCGACCACGACAAAGTAGACCGAGACCGGGAATTTCTTGATGGTGCGGTTGCGGCGCAGCAGGTAGAAGCCCTCTTCGGTCTCGATCACATCCGAAAGGCGGCCATCGGAGATCTTCAGGGCCGCAGCCTTCACCTGCGGATCAAGGGTATCGATCCCGGCATTGAACAGGGGAATCTGGTGCGCATTATACTTGAAACGCTCCTTGGCGACCTTTTCAAACTCCTTCTTGCCGCCTTTTGACAGTTCCCGTCTGGCCTCCTTGAGCGTCTTGACGGCGTCGGGGGTGTCGGCTTTCAGGAAAATCTGCGAGACATCATAGACATCCCCCATCTCGCGGGGCATGAAGTTATCAAAGAAATAGTGGTAATAGGTGACGCCCGGCGCCAGTTCCCTGACGTCACACTCGATGAACTTGTATTTGCGAAGCTCCTGTGGAAAGCTATCGGGGAAGCGGGCGGGAGGAGCCGCCAGAGACGGTGCCGCTGTGAACAGCGCAAACGCAATGATCGCGAACAACACAAACAGCACTCGTCTCATGGCTTTTCTATTCCTTTCCGCGGCTCTTGCACCCCTCCTTGCTTATACACATGGCACGGGCATCCTGCCCATCTTGCATGGGCGCGACGCCCATGCCCCGAGGAGGTTTACAATAGATAGTTTCCATTATGTCAGAAACTCACGCCCATGTCCACGCCAATCACACCAAAGCGGTCCCAGCCGCTGACCTTGCCGCGGTCGGATTGCAGCATGGCGTAGAGGCCGCCCTTGATGTTCTCGGCAAACTGGGCCGAAAGGCCGGTCGCCAGACGGTAGCGGTTGAACATGTCGCTGCCGGAGAGACCGGGCTTGTCCTCTACAAAACCCTCGCCGTAGGCGTAGGGATTAAGAGCGAGGGCGGTCAGTTTCCAGGGCGACCTGACGCGGAGCCGGTTGCGGTAGCGCAGGTAGTCGCTGCCGCCGTCGTCCTTCATGCGCCACTCGAAGCGGTTGCGGTCGTCGATGCGCCACGAGGCCAGCTTGATCTTCAAGGTCAAATCCAGCGTGGGGCGCTGCTCGTTCTGCCAGTAGTGGTCGCCATCGCCGACCTTGCTGTAACTGAGCGAGCCGTCGTCCTGCTTCTTGGATGTATAGACCGGACGATTCTTGCGCTCCTGCACCACGCGGTGGCCGAGGCCGATGTTCAGCCAGTCGGTCACGTCGTACTTCAGCATGGCGAGCGTCTCCTCGTCGTAGAACTCGCTGGCATCATCCTGATAGCGCAGTTCCTCCTCGAGATGAACCGAGAAGCCCTGCGGCAGTTTGCCTTCAACAAAGAACTTCAGCCAGAGCTGCGTATCGTTACCACGCGCGTATGGCAAAACCGTACCCAGCGCAAGGGCGGCCACCGCCAGCGCATTCAACCAATGCTTGTGCATCATACTCTATCTCCTGTCAGCAAGGCAGATCCGTGTCCGGCGACCGTCGCCGGAGTGGCGGTATGCCTTGCATATTCGGAGATTAAACACCCAGCGTATGAGGATCATACGAGGATGGTGTGTTTTCTTTGTTTGAAAACGCAACATTTCTAACACAATTCTCACATATCGTCCATACTCATCTCATTGAAATCCCCTTTAATGGCGCCGTTCACAGACAACGATTAACCACTGCGCCACATGGCGCGAAAGGAAGAGAAGATGCACATGAACGCGAAAATGTTTGCCGCGGCCACATTAGCCGCGCTGCTGGCGGTGCTTCCGGGCATCGCGGAGGATAAGCTGGTGCTGGATGGATCAACCACCATCGGCCCCATCGCCAAGGCCTTCGCCGAGTACTACATGGCACGCAACCAGGGCGTCAACGTGACGGTCAGCGAATCGGGCAGCGGCAACGGCGTCAAGTCGCTGCTGAACGGCACCTGCGACATCGCCTGCCTCTCGCGCGCCATGAAGGCGAACGAGCTGGAGGCGGCCAGGGAGAAGAAGATCGAGCCCGTGCAGCACACGGTGGCTTTTGACGGCGTGCCGGTGATTGTTCACCCAAGCAATCCGGTCAAGGGGCTTACCCGCAAGCAGGTTGCGGATATCTACACCGGTGCCGTCGTGAACTGGAAGCAGGGCCCGCATGGCCAGGCGGCAGCCTGACCTGCTCCTGCTGGATCTGATGCTGCCGGACGGCAACGGACTCGACTACTGCCGCGAACTGCGCAGCGAGAAGGCCACCGCCAACCTTCCGATCATCATGCTGACAGCGCGCGACGAGGATACCGACGTCGTTGTCGGGCTGGAAGTCGGCGCCGACGACTATCTCACCAAGCCCTTCAGTCCGCGCATCCTGATGGCGCGCATACGTGCCGTCCTGCGCCGTCACCAGGCGGCCGAAGCCTCCGGCGGTGATGACATCATCGTCCGCGGCCCGCTGCGCATTGACAAGGAGCACTTCACCGTGACCCTCGAGGGGACGCCGCTAACCTTGACACGCAGCGAGTTCAACCTGCTGCGGCTACTGGCGCGCCGGCTGGGCGTGGTCTTCTCGCGCGACCGGATCGTCGACGCCATCCATGGCCCAGACTATGCCGTCACCGACCGCTCTGTCGACGTGCTGGTCGTCAGCCTGCGGCGCAAGCTGGGGGCTCACTCAGGGCTTGTCGAGACCGTCAGGGGCGTGGGCTACCGCTTCCGCACCGATACGGAGCAAGCATGAAACGCAACCTCTTCTGGTCTATATTCGGGCCCCAGCTTGTCATCCTGCTGGTCTGCATCCTGAGTCTGGCGGCCTTCGCCTGGCATAGCAACCGCAAGGCGGTCTCCAGCGAGAGCCTGCGTGTGATGGAGGCGCAGGCCACGCTGGCGTCACGCCTGGTACGCGATGGCCGCGGCGGTCTGAAGACGCCCAACGAGTTGGAAGCGCTATGCGACCAGATCTTCGCGGAGACCGGCCAGCGCATGACCGTCATCTCTCCCGATGGCCGCGTGCTGGCCGACTCCGAGAGCGCCCCCGGCGCGGCCCTGGGGTCGCATGCCGACCGCCCCGAGATCATCGAGGCCCTGGAAACCGGCATCGGCCACAGCGAGCGCTTCAGCACCACGCTGCGGCAGAAGATGCACTACGTGGCCCGCACGGTCGTCGATGCCTCC
>LSQX01365706.1_pt3 | contig 11627 bp, 10 predicted proteins | sample 654561 | NCBI WGS metagenome assembly LSQX01 (sample SAMN04489861, study PRJNA283612) | anaerobic digester metagenome | isolation source: 4 biogas reactors fed with cattle manure at either 37C or 55C with and... | place: Denmark: Kongens Lyngby | collected 2014 | reverse complement strand
CGGCCAATTTTCATTTGGTGTTTTTAATTAAATTGACGCGCTATCTGGGCTTTTATCCCAATCTGAACGAGAATGCCCCGGGTAAATATTTCGACTTGCAGGCCGGGACTTTTTGTTCGCTTAAACCATTTCATAACGCCTGGTTGTCGCCCGAAGATGCTCAGGGTTTTGCGGTTTTGCTGCGGATAAATTTCGAAAATATGCCCGCTTTTCGTTACGACCGTCATCAACGTCAACGAATATTACGTCAGACTTTGGATTATTACCGTTTGCATTTGAGCGATTTTCCCCGCATTAAATCTTTGGAAGTGTTGCAGGAGTTGTTTTAGTTTTTAATACAGGAGCTGTATAAAGCATTTGTAGCAGGAAGGTGGAGTTTCTCAATAAACAAACTTAGATAGGCATGAAGGCTGAGTAAGATAAGGCTTGTTCAATCCGAAATTTAGCCTTATTTTTGCATCCGAATTATCAAGAATTATGGTCCTGTAGTTCAATGGATAGAATGGAAGTTTCCTAAACTTTAGATTCGAGTTCGATTCTCGGCGGGACTACAAAGAAAAAAGCTAACAAATTGAAATACAGTTGTTAGCTTTTTTTGTTTGCGGTTTTTTGTCCACCAATTGTCTACTAAATTTTTTTTACACATTCTCGCCCTATCAGCAAATCTTATTTAAATGAAAATGTCGATGAAATCGGAAGTTCTTATTTTTGATTTCAAAAACGAATGGTCTTTATATTATGAAATAAGCGAAACTTTTTACACATAACCGTCTGATATACAAGACCAAGTAGCGAAACTTTTTGGTGCTTATTAAAATTTAACAAAAACACAATGCACTTTTGTATCAGGTTTTGATGCCTCAGGAATAATGGCTTTTCTCATAGCTTGAAGCATTCAGGAATCTTAGATCGGGACAAAAAGTTTTTTATTGTTTAAATTAGCGATGATGAGTTTGAGTAGTATGTTCGATTTTGTGGTATCCTTAGTGATTGATTCTTTGTTTTCTGCATCTTCCGAAAAAAGGCAGAAGAGAAAGCTAAGTCAGGAATGGAAGAAAGAAAAAGAAAAGAGACATTTGCAGCGCAATTACCGTAAGCAAAAACGCGAAGTAATATCTAAATACGGAATTCCTGAATTTGACCTGGTGCTCAAAGAACAGAGCCTGGCAGATGAAATAATTGTATTTGGCCGGACAAGACGGGTAATGATACTCGGAAAAATGTACTCCTTTTCAGATTTTTCATCCTGCACGTATACCGATAATCAAAGAATTCTCAAAGGAGAAGCCGCATTTGTGGGCAAGTTGAACAATTCAGAGTCACCTTCGTTCAGTGGGCTGGAATTCGACTCTTATAATACGACTAAGTTTGAAAGAAGCAGCATTTCTAACAAAGAAATAATTACGCACAATTACAACTTAATCATAAAACTTAGTGATTCCTCAGCATCGGTTATTAAAATTCCCCTGGGATCGAATATGGATAAAGTAAATGAATTATTGGAAGTCATTAATTCAATTATTAGTTTTAATAGCCAGCCAGATTTTTCACAGATAAAGGAAGTTGTTTCCTGGTCGTCCTGATGAATAGCAAAGCCGATCTTCTTTTTACATATTACAATTGAATCTCACTAACAGGTTTAAAATAGTTGGTTAAAAAGCGTCTTGAAAGCTTGAAAAATGTAAATATTATTTACATTTGCCAATATTCTAATTCCTGTTATCATGAAAAACTATTTTAATTTTGTACTCGACGGGAAAAAACTTTTTGTCGTCTGGTTCTTCTTTTTGGTCTTTTTTGTACTTCCTTATGTGCTTATCACATTAAATATAAAAGACATAAGATTAGATGTGGGACCTTCATTGCTTATTATCTTAGCCTTCTTTTTGTTGATTCTGGTTTCTTTTGTTATTGCTTTTTACATTACAAAACTTGTAATTGAAGGCCTGCAATACAAAGACAAAACGCTGGTTTTTAATGGCACTTTTGGTAAATATCTGGGAATAATATTGTTAGGTTACTTTCTGAGTATAATTACGCTGGGCATTTATATGGCCTGGTTTATCAAAGACATCTATCGTTTTTTTATCGACAATACTTCCTACAATTCACAAAATCTGCAATTTAAAGCTAAGGGCGGAAAACTTTTCCTCCTGATTTTATTGCTGTTATTTTTACCGGTATTGATACTTTCCCTAATAACGTATTCTGGTTTTATGATCAACCCGACAGATAATTTCGCAGGTCTACCCCTGTTCTATACGTTTGTAAATCAAATCATTGTCCTAATCATAATGATTCCATTTTTCTATTTGTTTTATAAATGGTTTGTGAATATTGATTATAAGGATATGAATATTAGTTGGAGAACCGAGTTTTGGCCTTCCTGCGGAAAAATCGCCATAGAATTATTACTTAGCCTTATTACTGTAGGAATTTATTATCCCCTGGCAATAATTCGTTTGTACAAATATTTTACAGAAAAGACTAGGGCCATTGGAAATAGCAGAGAATTAAAATTTAATTATGATATTGACCAGGGAGGGGATTTTCTGTTTATCTGGGGGCAAATACTATTGACAATTATTACGGCAGGCATTTATTATCCCTGGGCTTTTTGCAAAATCACCAGACGGGTTTTAAGAAAAACCTATACAGAGGAAGACCTGCCTAAAAAAGAATTTGTCCAACTTTAAATTGTTAAATGAAATTTGTCCCACTTGGGGAGAGATCATATTAGGGATTAAGTTTTGCGAATGTTGATTATGAAAAACAGGTTATTTCCCTTATTGGGAATGTTGGTTTTCTTCTTGTTTTTATCCTGCGATTCCCGGGCTGAAAAAAAGAAACTGACGCAGTTAATGGCTGTTACCAAAGTGGTTGACGGCGACACTTTTTGGGTAGACGACGGCAGCGAAAAGGGGAGAAAAGTGCGATTAATTGGTGTGGACACCCCCGAAACGGTGCATCCCCAAAAAGGTCCGGAGCCCTACGGCCGGGAAGCCTCCGATTATACTAAATCCCTGCTCGAAGGCAAAAGAGTAAGACTGGAATTTGATCTGGATAGCCTGGATCGTTACGGCCGTCTGCTGGCCTATGTCTATTTGGAAAACGGATTATTTGTGAATGCCGAGCTGGTACGCAAAGGCTACGCCCAGGTGGCCACTTTTCCGCCCAATGTTAAATACGCCGAACATTTTCTTAAACTTCAGCGCAAAGCCCGCAATCGCGGGCTGGGCTTGTGGGAGGAATAAGCTCTAGTCATAAATCATTTTTTTAGTCATCCCGCCATCAATCACAAAGTTTTGCCCTGTGGTGAAGCCTGATTTTTCGCTCAGCAGAAAATAGGCGGCTTCGGCGATGTCTTCCACTTTTCCAACCCGGCCCGCAGGGTGTTGGTTATGGTCGGTTTCGGACAGACTTTGGTAGTTTTCGACTTCTATCCAGCCGGGGCTGATGCAATTTACTCTTGTTTTAGGGCCAAGGCTCATGGCCAGAGCGTGGGTAAGGGCTACTATGCCGCCTTTGCTTGCTCCGTAGGCTTCTCCGTCGGGTTCGGACATCAGGGCTCTGGTAGAGGCGATGTTTAGTATGGCGGAATTCTCGCTGAAAAGGGGCAAACAGGCTTTGCTCAGGTAAAACACACTGCTTAGATTCACGGCCAGAATATGGTTCCAGGTGTCGGTGCTCAGGCTTTCGATGGGCTCGAAACGACTGATGCCGGCATTATTGACCAGGTAATCCACTTTGCCGTACAAGGCTTCGATTTTGACCATAACTTCGTTTACTTCGTCAGGATGACTCACATCACAACGGAAAAAAAGCAAACCGTTTTTTTCTGCTTCCAAAGACTGCAGGTAATCCGGATTGGAATCGAGCACAACAACTGCGCAGCCTTTTTTTAAAAGTTTCAGGGCAATGGCTTTGCCTATGCCGTGAGCTCCTCCGCTAACGATGGCCGTTTTCATAGTTGCAATTTTTAAAGATAAAGCAACAAACATACTGAAAAAGCAGCGAAAGAACTATTTGTCCAGCCGATTTTCTATACCAAAACGGAACATGCTTTTGGTTCTTACTACTCCAAAAGGAGCATCGTTCAGGTTATTACTACTCCAATTTGAATTATTTTTCGGCCCGGGGCCGGTGATTTAAGTTTTATTTTTGACCTCTGCCGGAGGATGACTAGCGGGAGACATTAAGCGTTGATGTTTTGATAAAAATAAAAAACTATGATACGGACCTTTATTTTATGGCTAATTATGACAAGTACTACTATTGCTATGTCTGCTCAGGATGCCGGCGCTGAAAATATGCCTCAAGGGCAGAAAACTCATTTTTTATGGAAAGCTCAGGGTAATCCCCTGATTACCCATAAATACACGGCTGATGCAGCAGCCATGGTACATGAGGATACTTTGTGGCTTTTCACGGGCGAAGATGCTGCGGGAGGGCAAAACCGCTACATCATGCACAATTGGTGTGTGTTTTCCACAACGGATTTAAAACACTTCAAGGAACATCCCATACCTCTGTACGGAGCTGATTTTAAATGGAGTTCCCGTCAGGCTTATGCGGCTCACGTGGTGGAGCGTAAGGGAAAGTTTTATTTTTATGTGAGCACTAATGCTACAGGTATTGGTGTGGCCGTAGCTGAGCGTCCGCAGGGGCCTTACAAAGATGCACTTGGCAAAGCTTTATTGACCAATGCCGATTGTTTTGCCAGTTCGCACAGCTGGGCCTGCATTGATCCGGCCGTGTTTATCGACGACGATGGTCAGGCCTGGATCTTCTGGGGCAATCGCGAATGTTATTACGCAAAGCTTAAGGAAAACATGATAGAGCTCGATGGACCGGTAAAACAAGTGATGTTCAGGGGTTTCAGTTTTACCGAAGCTCCCTGGATACACAAAAAAGACGGGAAATATTACCTGACTTATGCTTCGGGTTTCCCCGAAAAGATACATTATGCCATGTCCGAAAGTATCGAAGGCCCCTGGGAATTCAAAGGCATCCTGAACGAAATCGCAGGCAATTCAAATACCAACCATCAGTCTATTGTTGAATACAAGGGAAAGTGGTATTTTTTCTACCACAACGGCGGTATGCAGACACAGGGTACCAGCTACAGCCGTTCGGTTTGCGTCGATTATCTTAATTACAACGAAGATGGCAGTTTAGAGCGGGTTCAAATGACTAGCGAAGGAGTAGACCCCATAATGAGCGAACTGGAGACAGCTTTTGATACGCTGGCCGTCAACGGTGCCTGGTGTTGGTTTGCCGATCCCAGGGCCATTTATCACAAGGGAGAAAAAGAACAAACCTACTTTTCCTGGGTTACGACCTCTGGAGATATTGTTGTGGCGTCCTACAACCATCAAAACGGGGAATTTATTCAACACGTAGTCCGGGAGAAATTCCAGTCGGACGATCACGCCAATCCTACTTTGTTTATCAGGGACGACGGGCGCATTATTGTTTTTATGGCGGCTCATTTCGGAAATACTATAAAGCGGTATATTACCACCAACCCCGAAGATATCAGCTCCTGGGGTGAGGTATACGAATTTGGACATACCGTCACCTATCCTTATCCTTTTCAGCTGGGCAAGGATTCCATCTTGCTGTTTTTCAGGGGCGGCAGCTCCTGGAAGCCTCATATGGTCTTATCGACCAACAATGGAGAAACATTCGGCAATCAGCAGGAATTTATTGTCAGTACCGGCAAACGTCCCTATATGCGTTATTGCCAGGGGGCAGACGGCAGCATTCACATGGCGGCTACCACCGGGCATCCCAGGGATGTGTTGGATAATAAAATCTTTTATTGTCGCTTTAATGATAATCGGTTTTACCGGGCAGACGGCTCCCTGATCAAGGATTTCGAAGAGGGCCCGCTTGATGTTCTGGAAATGGACGAAGTCTACAATGGAAGCTCTTACGGCAAAGGATGGATTTGGGATATCGCCCTGGAACAGGGAACCGGTTTCCCGGTGATGGTATATGCTTCTTTCCCAACAGATACCGATCACCGCTATCATTATGCCCGCTGGAATGGGGATACATGGACGAGTACCCAGATTACCGAAGCAGGCAGATGGTTCCCTCAAACACCTAAGGGAAAAATCGAACCCGAACCCAATTATTCCGGAGGGATTATTCTGGATTACGACGATCCCTCCATTGTGTATTTGTCCAAACAGGTGGATGGAGTATTCGAGATTTTTAAATATACAACGACAGATCACGGGCAAAGTTGGGAATCGGAGGCACTTACGGAAAATACCCCCAAAGGCCTGCTGAATGCGCGGCCCATAGTGCCGCGTCATCACAAAAAAGGTTTTTTTGATGTTGTTTGGATGCGTGGCCGTTACGAGTTTTATGCCGACGAGCGTTACAACACTTCTTTGGTTTTTCCAAAAATGGAAAAAACCGATGATTTAAAGGGAATCAATATTAAGCCAGATGTTCTCAGTTTATATCCTGCAGAAAGCCGGGAAGTTAAGGTAAACTTCCTGCCTTTTTCCACCAGGAACAAAAGCCTGAACTGGAGTTCCTCCAACGAAAAAGTGCTAAGTCTGGAAAACGGAATATTGACAGCCTTGGCCCCGGGCAGAGCCACAATTACGGCGACAGGTTTCAACGGGATTACAGGCAAATGCCGTGTGGTGGTCAAAAAGCCCCGTTTGCTAAAAAAAGCCTTTTTCGATTTTGGAACAGAGGAATCACCACTGTTTGCCTCAGCTATTAAAGTAACCGGCAACAGCTTGTTGAATGGCTCTTACGGCTGGTTAAGCCCTGTTATCTCCAGAGACAGAGGAGAAGCCATGAACGAGGAGGAAAGAGATTTCAATATGTCAGGTTCCCCGTCAGTGTTTCGGGTTCATATCAAAAACGGCGCTTACAAAGTGACCGTCAAACAGGGTGATTTGTCGTATATGCACGACCAAATGTGTGTCAAAGTGAATGGCCAGGTGATGATTTCAAACTTTACCACGGCTACAGGCCAGGTATTGAGTACCACTTTTGAAGTGAACACCAACAACGAAAAGCTGGATTTTGAATTCTCGCGCTCCGGCTCAGACCCCAATTGGGTAGTAAATTCTATTAGGATAGAACCGATATAAAAAATTTCTCTATATTTGTCGCGCTCAGGCAAAAAGGTGCTGTCTGAGAAAGAGGAAATTAATCTTTATACTACCCCTATGCAAAGAACCTTCAAAAAAGGCATCTTCGACCGCTACGACGGTTGGAGAGTGCGCAATGTGGATGCTGTGTTCAACATCATTCCCTATATTTTGCGTACCAGAGTCGATGCCCAGAATTTCGTGACAGAAGATTTTGAAACAGACCACCTGAAAGATTTCATTGCAGAACACCAAAAAGACATTCCCGGCCTGAGCCGTATGCATGTGGTGCTGGCTGCTTTGGTAAGGATGTTTTCGCAGAGGCCCTATCTAAATCGCTTCGTTATCTGGAACAAGCTTTTTTCGCGCAACACTATTTCCATCGCCATTGCTGTTAAGCGCTCGCTGACCGATAAAGGCGAAGAAACCCTGATTAAGCCGGAATTTGAACCCACCGACACTTTGGCCGACGTTGCCCGCAAATTGCAGGAAGAATACGAGCTAAAAGTTAAGAGTGAAGAAAAGAACGGATCAGACAAAACTTCAAAATTCTTTGGCTATTTTCCCGATTGTGTCATTCGCTTCTTTGCCTTTTTGATGCGTTGGAGCGACAACTTAGGATTTTTGCCCAAAAGCATTGAACGCATCAGCCCCTGGCATTGCAGCTTGTTTTTTACCAATGTGGGCTCCATTGGTACACCGGCTATTTATCATCACCTGTATGAATTTGGCACCTGTACCATTTTTGTGGCCATGGGTCGGGTAAAGGCCCTGAATCATGTCGAATCTGACGGCAGCCTGAGCACCAAAAAGATCATGAGTCTAAAGTTTGTCATGGATGAGCGGGTTTGCGATGGCCACTATTACGCAACCGGTTTGCGTCTGTTGCATCAATATATTCTGAAACCCGAAAAATTATTGGTTCCGCCCGAAAAAGTAGAAATTGACGACGGCGTAGGCAAGCCGGTCTGGATTCATCCGGGCGATCTGCTCAAAAACGAAGGAGAATAAAGAATAGCTTCGTGACAGGTATATCCCTGCCGCCAAATAAAGATGTTGGCTCTCAAAAATAAAGCCAGAGCGCTAAAAACACAAGACAGTACAGTTTTTTAGCTCATATGGCCTTCGGAAAGAAGTATCCTCAGTTGTTTCGGTAATATAAGGTGGAGCAGTTTTCCGGCCGGAAAATTTTTTCGGCCATAGAGCGGAGGTCTTCGCCGCTAACAGCTTTTAATTTATTGGTTTCTTGCAGGTAATTGTCTGCCGAACCAAGGATTTCGTACCAGCAGGCCTGAGTGGCCAGGTTCTGGGCGTTGGTATTGCGAAACAAAAAGGCCGATTCGTGTTTGTTGATTAATTTGTTGAGCTCCTCCTGTCCGGGAGCTTCCGTTGCTATTTGATTCAGGCAGTCTTCCAAAGCTTTTTCGGCTTCTTCGAGGCTGACACCCTGAGCCGGTTTGCCCGAAAATTGTATGCTGCCCGCACCGGCCTCACCTTCACCGCCTACATAGATGTTCACCTGGCTGAAAATTTGGCGCTCTTTGATGAGTTGCTGATAGAGCCTTGAAGAATGGCCTTCTGCCAGGGCATCGGTCAGGAGATCACAAACGGTATAGGCCTCTTCGCTCACCGCGTATGCCCGCCAGAGTTTATACAAAGCCGGGGCAGGAACGGGGCGTTCTACTTCCAGAAAACGAGGGCCTTCTTGTTGGGGCCAGGCCGGCAATTCAGGTTTGCTTAGTTTAGAAGCTTCAATTGCTCCAAAGTATTTTTGTGTAAGCCCGACGAGATGATCAAAATCAAACTCGCCGGTAATGGCCAGTACGGCATTGTCGGGGCTGTAATATTGCCGGTAAAACGAGTGCACATCCTCCAACCCGAAAGCTTCAATATGTTCCAGAGATTTCCCTATAGTCGGCCAGGAATAAGGATGGCCCTGGTAAGCCATGGAACGCAGAAGCAGGGAGACATCTCCGTAGGGCTGATTCAGGTGACGTTGCTTGAATTCTTCCAGTACTACCTGTTTTTGAATGTCCAGACTGCGTTGGTTGATGTTGAGCGAATTCATTCGATCGCTTTCCAGGAACAAGGCCGTTTCCAGCTTGTGAGCCGGCAGGGTAATGTAATAGTTGGTTACGTCAGGGCTGGTCCAGGCATTGTTTTCGCCGTAGGCTTCCTGCACCGCTTTATCAAAATTTTCCACCCGGGCAGATCCTGCAAACATCAGGTGTTCAAAAAGATGAGCAAAGCCCGTATGCTCGGGATGTTCATCTTTGGAACCCACGTTGTACATGAGATTTACGGTGGTCATTTTTGTACTGCTCAAAGGGCAATACAAGAGACGCAAACCATTGCTCAGTCGGTGGGAGTGAAAACGCATAATTAGTTTTCGAGCACGCTCATATTGGTAATAATGACGTCTGTTTTGGGCCGGTCGGCAGTGCCGGTTTCGACTGATTGTATCTTTCCGACTACATCAAGACCTTCGACCACTTCGCCAAAGACGGTGTATTCGTTGTCCAGGTGGGGAGTACCGCCCAGGCTGGTATATGCTTTGATTTGTTCCGGGCTGAGTCCCTGGGGTGGATTCGCCTGAAAATGGGCTTCCATCAGGGCTATCAGTTCGTCCTGAAGCTTTTGCAGTCCGGCCTGATCGTTGGCCTGATACAGCTGCTGAATTTTAGTTTGCTGTTTTCCGGCCAATTGCTGAAAATAGGCATTCTTAAGCTGATTTATTTTTTGTTCTTCCAGCTGGCTGATATCTGAGGCCTTGTAAACCTGCCCCCAGACAATATAAAACTGCGAACCCGAGGAAGCTTTTTGTGGATTCATCTGATCTCCGGTGCGTGCAGCCGATAAAGCTCCGCGTTTATGGAAGAGTTTGGGGTAAACAAATTCAGCGGGAATCGTATAGCCCGGGCCGCCGGAACCTAGTTGTTTACCGGCAGGCGCATTGCGCGATTCCGGATCTCCGCCCTGAATCATAAAGTCTTTGATAACACGGTGAAAGAGCAGGTTGTTGAAATAACCCTCGTTTACCAACTTGATAAAATTGTCCCGGTGTTTGGGGGTTTCGTTGTAGAGTTTGATTTTGACTTTGCCCATGGAGGTTTCCATCAGGACATAAGTTTCTTTTACTTCGGAATGAATCATATTAATATGGCTGGTGATAAGCAATAGCGATATAAAAAAAAACAGCTTTTTCATGTTTATTTTTTTTTTTAGCTCCGCAAAGATACGAATATTCTGCCTACCTTTGTGTTTCTTAACGCAAAAAAAGGATTATGAGCAAACCCACCTTATTTGTATTGGCGGCAGGCATGGGCAGCCGCTACGGAGGATTAAAGCAACTGGACGGACTGGGTCCCAACGGAGAAACCATCATGGATTATTCCATTTTTGATGCTGCCAGAGCCGGATTCGGCAAAGTGGTATTTGTTATCCGTAAAAGTTTCGAAGAAGATTTTAGAACTAAAATTGTCAGTAAATATCAAGGTTTTATACCAGTGGAAATTGTTTTTCAGGATCTTGACAGTTTGCCTGCAGGCTTTAGCTGTCCGCCCGACAGACAAAAACCCTGGGGCACCAATCATGCCGTACTGATGGGCAAAGATGTCATCAAAGAAGCCTTTGCGGTCATCAACGCCGATGATTTTTACGGCAGAGAAAGCTATGTTGTGCTGGCCAGGGCTTTGAACGAAATGCAGGGGAAAAACAATCAATATTGCATGGTTGGTTACAGGATAGGCAATACCTTGTCCGAAAGCGGATCGGTAGCCAGGGGGATTTGTCAGACTGACCAAAACGACTGCCTGACCACCGTAGTGGAACGTACCTGGATCATTCGCGACCAAGACGGACTGGTCAAGTTCAAAGACGAAAACGAGCAATTGGTGACAGTGGAAGAGAATGCTCCCGTATCAATGAACATGTGGGGTTTTACGCCTGATTATTTCGATCATTCCGAAGCCAACTTTATTGAGTTTCTCAATGAAAACATCAACAATCCCAAGGCTGAGTTTTACATTCCCTGGGTGGTAAACAATCTGATTAATCAGGGCAAGGCTGCCTGTAAGGTCTTGGACACTCCTGCCAAATGGTTCGGGGTGACTTATGCCGAAGACCGTCCTACAGTGGTTAGCAAAATCAAAGACCTGGTCGAGGCGGGAGAATACCCTTCAAAACTTTGGTAAGTCATTAAGTGCATCATCATCATCATCATAAAGAGATCAGTAACTAAAAATCAGCATTTAAAAATACAATGGATTACTCAGCAATAACAACACAATTCAACAAGCGCTACGGCTCTGAATACAGTCTCTATGCCTCTCCCGGCCGTGTGAATCTCATAGGCGAACACACCGATTACAATGGTGGATTTGTGTTTCCCGGAGCTATTGATAAGCTTATTGTAGCAGCGATCAAACCCAACGACACCGATATAGTTCGGGTCTATTCCTACGACATGAAGGAAACAGCCGAATTTGCTCTGGATGAAAAGCC
>LSQX01083223.1_pt1 | contig 11628 bp, 13 predicted proteins | sample 654561 | NCBI WGS metagenome assembly LSQX01 (sample SAMN04489861, study PRJNA283612) | anaerobic digester metagenome | isolation source: 4 biogas reactors fed with cattle manure at either 37C or 55C with and... | place: Denmark: Kongens Lyngby | collected 2014 | reverse complement strand
CTAGATACCGTATTTAAAGCATTTAGTAAATAATTTTTGGAGATTGCAAATTTCATTTTATTTTCCCTTTCTCTTTCTTCTTATTTCTTATATTTATAGTTTTAATAATAAGCAACGTGGATTTGTGGATAACGACCTCTATAATTATAGCATATTTATTCAACTAGAGAAATGTTTTTATACCGATTTTATAAGTTTTTTTAACTCTTCAACAGCTTGAATATAATCAGGGTTTTCTTTCAACATTCTTTCAACTTTTTCACAAGCATTAATCACAGTCGAGTGATCCCGTCCCCCAAACTCTTCTCCTATTTTTACAAGAGAAACGTCTAACATGTTGCGACATAAATACATAGCGATATGTCTAGCAACGGTGATATTACTAGTTCTAAGTTTGCTTGATAGTTGTGACGGCGAAATACAGTAGTATTCAGAAACCGCTGTTTTAATTCGATTAATATCAACTTGATTTCTTTCTTGATTACGAATTAAAGGTGCGAAGGTGTTATTTACAACTTTCATATCAATATCCGAACCCGGATTAAAAGTTATAGCGTAGAACAACAGTTTATTTAGGGCGCCTTCAAGCTTGCGAACATCAGATGAATAGTTGGCGGCTAGGTATTGAAGAACCTCGTCATCAATTTTTCCATTATTAATATCGTGAGATTCGATTTTCTTTTTTAAAATTTGGTAAGCCGTTTCATACTCCAAAGCCTTAATTTCTACCGATAAACCCGAAGAAAAACGGCCAACAAGACGAGCCTCCAAAGACTTTAATTCTTGAGGGTGACGGTCGCTGGTTAATACAATTTGTTTGCCAGTATTAATTAATAAATTAAAAATATGGAATAAAGTTTCTTTTGTTTTTTCTTTTGTTGATAAAAATTGAACATCATCTAACAACAAAACATCAACTTCGCGATATCGATCCTTTAAAGTTTCAATCCCCGAATCTTTAAAAGCTTTAACAACTTCTTCAATAAAATCATCGGTTGAACGATATAAAACTTTTATATTTGGCGCTTTAAAGCGAATATAATTACCAATAGCGTGAAGCAAGTGGGTTTTACCCAAACCAGATTTTCCATAAATAAAAAGAGGGTTGTAAAAATTCCCAGGATCTACAGCGGTTGCCATCGCAGCAACATAACTTTCATGGTTGCTAGGACCAACAACAAAACTTTCAAAAGTAAATTTCGGATTTAAATTACTAATAAAAGAGACAGAAACAGGATCCGTTCTTGTAATTTTAATAGCCTCATCTAAAGAGTTGGCATCAACAATTTGGCATTTAAAATTAGATTGAGTTCGAGCATTCAAGGTCTCTTGAATGGTTTCAAGATATCTTCGGTTTAAAATTTCTGCTGCAAAACCATTAGGAGCTGAAACAGTAATAGAGTCGCCGTCTATGGCGATAATTTTTGTTCCGTAAAAAAAACTACTCAAAACCGCATTGTCATTAATTTGTTTTTTGAGGTCGGCTAAAACGCCTTGCCAAATCTCCTCATATTTGTTTGCTAAATTCATATATGTAAAACCTCACTACAGGCAAATTCTAACACACATTTTATGAAATAAAAAGGCAAAAAAGGAGGTTTAAAAGTTATCCACACTAAATTAACACCAAAAACAACGAAAAAAACAGAGAATTTACACTTTTCCACATAATGTTTTTGTGGATTAAAAGAGAAAAAAAGCAATGTTGGTTATTTGTGGATACATCCGTTGATAATCGTCGTTGAAAGAAAAAAATATCCACATCAAAAAACATGGTGTTTTTGGGTACATTTTGTTGTTATCCACAAGAAATAAAATCAAAATCACAAAGAAATTTAAACAAACAGGATTTTTTTATTTGGTTGACTTTATCATGCGCGGGCACGTATAATTATACCGCGTATCAATTTATCGTGGAGGTGTTATTAGTGAAAAGAACCTATCAACCGAGCAAGAGAAAGCGTGCCAAAATGCACGGTTTCCGGGCCAGGATGGCAACACCGGCAGGCCGCAAGGTTTTAGCAAGAAGGCGGAAAAAGGGTAGAAAAATTTTGTCTGCCTGATTTTTAACCACAAAAGAAGTGGTTTTCAAAAAGAGGTTTCCAAAATGAAGAAGCAATATCGTTTGTTAAAAAATGAAGATTTCAAAAAAGTTTTAGATGCAAAAAGCTTTTGTTCTAACTCATCCTTTGTTCTTCGTTATCGCCAAAACGATTTAGGCCAAATCAGAATTGGGATCAGTGTTAGTCGACAACTTGGCAACGCGGTCCAACGGAACCGCTACAAACGTCAAGTTCGAATGATGATTGATGATGTTTTCTCACTAGAGTGTTCTTATGATATGGTATTAATCCTACGAAAAGGGTATCTCGATAAAAACTTCAGCGAGAATTTGGAAGAATTAAAATATCTTTATAAAAAGTTTACAAAACGAGGTGATAACTAAATGAACAAACTATTTAAAACAATTTCTATTTTGTTTTTTGCCTTAATACTTCTAACATTTACGGCTTGTGGTACAAACTTTTGTAGCCACCAAGACATTGATCACATTGTTACTCAGGTAATTTATAACTATGATCATGACGACGGGTCTGTTGTTGATGTTTATCATAAAAAACCAACTACCGAAGAAATTCTTAAATCAAAAGTGACAAGTGATGAAGGAGCAACATGGGAAGCGTTAGCTGGCACACCCAGTGCAAACAAAGACTGGGCGGCCGAAGGCAAGACTTTACAGTATGATTATGCTTATAAAATTTATAAAGACAATCACCCTAAAACTTGTCTCGTTACAAAAGACCATTATGATAAAATAACTAAACCAACGGATGGCGGCGAAGGGGCCTACATTGAACCCAAGAGTTTTGGCTATGCATTTTCTTGCGGTTTACTTGAAATTTTAGCTTATCCTGTTTCCTGGGGTTTTACCACCGTTGGTTCTTGGTTTGGTGGAAGCGGAATCGCATTAATTGGTGCTGTTTTTCTTGTCACATTTATTATTAGAACAGGACTATTAGGGATAACGTGGCGTTCTACAAAACAAACACAAAGATTACAGATGATACAGCCTCAACTCAATGCTATTGCGGCAAAATATGCTAACCGCAATGACGAATCAGCAAAAGCAGCAAGAGCAAGAGAAACCATGGATTTATACAAAAAGCATAAAATAAACCCAATATCTAGTTTGATAGCACCATTTTTGACATTCCCAGTATTTATTGCAGTTTATGGAGCAGTAAAAGACACGGCTATGATTCACGAAGCCACAATTTTTAATATTAGTCTTGGAGCCCATCTTGGTGATATAATTCTCAAAATCAATTTTTTTGGCATTGCCGTTTTTCTTTTAATGATTGTCTCACAGTTTGTTTCTATGAAAATATCGCAATGGTTAAATAAAGCCCGGAGGGACAAACGCCCAGGTATGCAAGGTGGCCTAAATCAACAAAACTTTATGACATACTTCTTCTTAATTATGATTGTGATTATTGGTTGGATGCTGCCAATCGCCATGTCTCTATACTGGATAGCGTCCTCTTGGTTCTCAATTTTGCAAGCTATATTCATGCAAAAATTTGCTAGACCAGCAAAATTAAGCGCGGCTAGATAGGAGGAGCAAAATGAAAACTAAATTTTCAGGAAAAACAATTGAAGAAGCTATTGATAAGGCGTGTGAAGAATTTAATATTGATGCCGAATATGTCTATTACACAGTTTTAGAAGAGAAAAAAGGGCTATTTGGTAAAAAGGTTGAAATTGAAGCATATACAATAACCGATGTTATTGAATTTGCCGAAGCCTACATAATCAAAAATATTAAGAATTATGGTTTAGAAGGGTCTATGGAAACCACGCTTGAAGAAGGCGTTCTCAAAATCAACTTAGATACAACCCACAATTCAATTCTAATTGGTAAAAATGGAAGGACGCTCCAGGCAATTAATAGTGTTGTGCGCAACGCTATCAGCTCCGCCTTTGGGAGACGGTATCGCATTCTTTTAGATATTAGCACGTATAAAGAGGAAAAGTACGAAAAAATCACCAGAATGGCCCGGCGTATTGCCCGCGAGGTACAAAAAAGCAAGATTAATGCGAAACTTGATCCGATGACTAGCGATGAACGAAGAATTGTCCACAACGCCTTAAGCGCGATGCGCAATATTAAAACTGAAAGCTCGGGCTCAGGGCAAAAAAGACAAATTAACATCATTTATACCGAAGAAAAGAAAACAAAAGTCGCCGAAGAAGAAAATTAAGCCCTTATGGGCTTGTTTTATTATTGAATAAATTTTTAGTTTTTTTAAAAGTTCTTGACTATTAGAAGAAAGCAACTGATAATTAATGTGAATTGATATTCAGTTTTACTATAAAAGGCAGTATAAAACAAATAAATTAATATATCTGTGTCGACAAAAAGGAGGAATAAAATGGGAATTCTATTTTCTCGGGGCGGTTGTCATATCCAGGGTCACAAAGAGTTAACCCACGGCAAAAAAATTATTACGCTTACTGATCCAAAGGCCATCGGTAAAATTTATATTCCTCTTGTTTCAGGAAACGGAAAAGAGTTGTTGTTAGACATCAAAGAAGGCGATTATGTCAAAAAAGGAACAAGAATTGGTGTTTCTCAAGGTTTTTATGTTCCGGTTTTCTCGCCTGTCTCTGGATTTGTTTCAGGAACGGAAAAAAGATTTAATTCTTTAACGGGTCGGCCGGTTGACCACTTTGTTATTGATAACGATTTTAAATATGAAACAGAAGAAAGTTTAAAAAAATATGATTATGATAAAGTTAGTTCTGAAGAAATTGTTGAGGCCATCAAGGAAGCGGGAATAGTTGGCTTAGGTGGCGCGGGTTTCCCAACCTATATCAAATATGGAGCCAAAAATATTAAAACCATCTTAATTAACGCTTGTGAATGCGAGCCTTATTTAACTACCGATAATTTAATGGTTGTTGAAGAAACCGAGACCATGCTCAAGGGCATAAGTTTAATGATGCGCGCAAGTCAGGCAAAAAAGGCAATTATCGCCTTTAAAGAAGGGCACTCCGATATGAAAGAAGCCATTCTAAAGTATATAGACAGTTATCCTAATATTGAAATTAAAGAAGTTAAAGATCGTTACCCGGCCGGTTGGGAAAGAACCTTGGTTTGGAACGTTTTTAAAAAAGAATATGAAAATCTTCCTTCTGAAATTGGGGTTATCGTAAATAATGCACAAACGGCAATGGCGGTTGCTAAAGCCGTCTTAGAAGGAAAACCTATAACCGAAAGAGTTGTTACTGTTTCAGGAACCGCAATTAAAGAGCCCCAAAACATTCGAGTTCCTGTTGGGACAGTTGTTAGCAAAATTATTGAAGCTTGTGGCGGCTATAAAGGAGAACAAGTTTTTCTCTTGGCTGGTGGACCAATGTGTAGCAAGGCACAAATGAATGACCAATTTGTTGTTGAAAAGCAAAGCGGAGGCTACACAGTTTTATTTTTTGAAGAAATTGAAGCTGAACCTTGTTTGCGTTGTGGAGCCTGTACTCTTCACTGTCCGGCCTCTCTGCAACCAGTAGATATTAAAGAGGCAGTTGAAAAGAAAGACGAAAAAAGACTCCAAGACTTAAAAGTAAATAGTTGTATTGAATGCGGTCTTTGTACTTTCGTTTGTCCAAGTCGAATTATGGTGACAGAAAGTATTCGCAAAGCCAAATTGATGCTGAAAATTGCGGCCGCCAAAGCTAAGGCTGCCAAGAAATAAGGGGGAGAGCGGATGAAGTTTAGAATAAAACCAGCGCCTTTCCAAAGAAGCACAAAGCGCACAACTAAAGGAATTATGCTTGAACTAAGCCTTGTTTTGGTTGTGGTTTGGTTTGTGGCGATTTTAATGAATTATACCCTTATGGGAGAAGCTGAAGGAACAAAAACCATTCTAATGGGGGTTGTTGCTTTAGTTGCGGCTTTTGTTACAGATGTTGTTACCGCTTTAATAATTAAAAAGAATGTTTGGCAGTATTTTGTAGGCTCTTATAGTTATGTTACGGCCTTAATCTTTGTTTTGACTTTGCCAGTTACAGTTTCTTATTATGCAATTGTCGTCGGCATTGTTTTAGCTATTGTTTTTGGTAAAATTGTTTTCGGAGGTTTTGGTTATAACCCAATTAACCCAGCTGGCCTAGGAAGAATTATTGTTGCCTTATCATTTTCTTTAGCAATCACTGGAGTTCCAGGGCTAGTTAGTGATGCCACAACAAGCGCGACAATAACGAGCGCACTCAATTGGAAAGACGGAATTCTACCTGACGGCTTCAGTCTCGGTCGTTTGTTTTTGGGAAACTACGCGGGGGCGATTGGCGAAACCAGCGCATTAACATTACTTATTGCTGGAATTTATTTATCAATTAGAAAGATTGCCGACCCAAGACTTATGGTAAGTTATACTGTTTCGGCGTTCTTAATAACGTTATTTATGGGATTAGCCTTTGGGGTTGCCAACCCGTTTGTTTATGGAATAACCCATATTTTGGTTGGGGGACTAGCCTTTGGTGCGGTGTTTATGGTTACTGATCCAGTTACTACACCAACATCGCCGATGGGGAAAATTATTTTTGGGTTAGGCGCCGCAGCAATTACGATTCTAATTAGGGTCTCTGGAGCCCTGCCAGAAGGCGTGGTCTTCTCTATTGTTTTTATGAACCTTTTAACACCAATCATTGACGGTTTAGTTAAAGGTAAAACCACTGATAAAATTGGTCAACGCTGGGGCGTAATTTTGGCGCTTCTTGTCTTGGCAATTGGAATTAATATTGGCGTTGCCTTCTTAGGGGGTGTAGCTTAATGAAAAATAAGTTTTTAAAATATCCCTTGATCTTAGCGATTGTTGGTATAATTTGTGCTTTTTGTTTAGCAATTGTTTACTGGATTACAAATCCGATAATTAATGAAAGAAATATTCAAAAAGCCAAAGAAGCCATCGAAGAACTTTATCCAAATGTTGAAACAGTAGAAGACGTCAGCAAGGGTTATGATAATTTAGATCAATATAGCATTAGCACGATTTATGACTTAACAACGGGAGGAGAAAAAAAAGCCAGCGCTTATCAAGCGGTTGGTAAGGGCTATAGTGGGGATATCGTTTATTTGATAGTTCTTAGTAATGAAGAAGAAAAAATCATAGGAATTAGTTTTATTTCTAATAGCGAAACTTCAGGCTATGGCGCCGATTTAATTGCAAACGAAGAATTTGTCGCGTGGTTTAAAGATTTACCGTTTAATAAATTAGACAAAGGAACGGACCTATCAACAGGAGCTACCAAAACCATGAATGGAATTAAAAAATCCGTAACTAAGGTTATTGATTTTCATAGCACAGTTAGGGAGGATAAATAAAATGGAAGAAAAAGTAAAATTTAAAAACATCATTAAAACAGGCGTTTTTACGGAAAACCCCATTTTAGTTTCTGCTCTTGGGCTTTGTCCTTTATTGGCGGTTTCTACGAGGGTAGATAACGCCATTGGGATGTCATTTGCGGTGTTTGCCGTCCTTTTATTATCTAATATAACAATATCTTTAATTAGAAAATTAGTTCCAAACGAGATAAGAATTCCTATTTTTATTATTGTGATTGCCACTTTTGTTAGTTGTATTGAATCCTTAATGAAGGCTTTTACTCCAGAACTACACGAATCTTTAGGTATTTTCATACCTTTAATTGTTGTAAATTGTTTAATTCTTGGTCGAGCAGAGGCTTTTGCTTCTAAAAACAAGGTTTTGCCATCAATTATTGATGCTGTAGGCATGTCGTTGGGGTTTGGTCTTGTTTTAATTGTTTTTAGTTTAGTGCGGGAAATAATTTCCACCCAAACGCTCACTTTTTCTAACCCTTTTAATACCACGCAATCGTTTACTTTAACTTTATTACCAGAATTAAAAATATCCTTGTTTGGTCAAGCAGCAGGAGCCTTCTTTGCTTTGGGCGTTATGTTTGCAATTACTGCCGCTTTTCATAACAGGCCTAAAAAAGAAAAGAAAGAGGTGAAATAAAATGGCATTAATTTCACTGGGCTTTGGCGCTATTTTAGTTAGCAACGTTCTGCTTTCTCAATTTTTGGGTATTTGCTCGTTTATAGGGGTTTCAACCCAAAAGAAAAATGCGATCGGAATGAGTTTTGCTGTTATTTTCGTTCTTGTTTTGGCTTCGGTGGTTACTTGGTGCATTTATCACTTCTTATTGATTCCGCTAGGGATTAACTATTTGGATCAAATTGTTTCAATTTTGGTTATTGCAACACTCGTTCAATTTGTGGAAATGTTTTTGAAGAAATTCATCCCCAAACTTTACGAAGCTTTAGGAATTTATTTACCACTGATTACTACCAACTGCGCGATTTTGGGTGTTGCCACCACCAATATTCAAAATAATTATAGTTTCATTGAAGCAGTAGTTTACGCCGTTTGCATCGGTGTTGGTTATTTGTTGGTTATGTTTATTTTTTCATCAATTCGTGAAAAAATTGAAGTTGCTCCCGTTCCTAAATATTTTAAAGGTATTCCGGTGGCTTTTGTTTTGGCAGGAGTTATGGCCTTGGCCTTTTATGGTTTTGGAGGGATTTTCTAAATGCCGTCGTATATTTGGGCAATTATTATTGTTATGGCGCTAATTGTTTTGTTTGTGCTCTCTTATGTATTAAACAAAAATACACCGAAGCCCGAAGGTTGTGAAAAATTAGACGCCGCTTGTAAGACTTGTCCCATTACTAGTTGTTTAAAAAACAGCAAGGATAAGGAGGAAAAAGAATGAACTGGGGAAATGTTGTTACTGCCGTTGTGGTTTTTTTAGCGATAGCAGGACTTATGGGCTTGATTTGTGCCGTTGGTGCTCATTATTTTTCAGTCAAGACTGATGAAAGGATAGAAACAGTCAACTCTTTACTTCCTGGCTATAATTGTGGAGCTTGTGGTAAACCGGGGTGTTCGGGTTTTGCCGCCGCTATTGTTAAAGGCGAAATAAAAAGTTTAGATCCTTGTCGTGTTGCTAAGCCTGAGCAGAAAGAAGCAATAAAGAAATATTTAGCTGAAACGCCAGGGCCGGATGGCAGCACAATAAAACTTTAAAATTAAGTTGGTTCCAAACCAACTTTTTTTATATTAACCGAACAAAAAATGTATAATATATTTAAAGGTGGTGAACTTTTTGTTTAATGATACCATTGTTGCTTTATCTACGGCGCCATTTGAAAGCGCTTTGGCGTTAATAAGAATGAGCGGCAAAGAAGCCCATAAGATTCTTCGCAACATTTTTAGTGTGCCCATCAGCGAAGACCAAGGCCCACAAATAATACACGGGCAAATTATTAACGACGGAGAAGTAATTGATGATGTTGTTGTAAATTTAACAAAAGCACCAAAAACCTTTACCGGAGAAGACACGGTTGAAATAAGTTGTCACGGGAATTTAGTTATAATCAATAAGATAATTGAAGCATGTATTAAATTTGGGGCGCGACTTGCAGAAAAAGGAGAATTTACAAAGAAAGCTTTTATCAACGGGAAAATAGATTTGATTCAGGCAGAATCAATCAACGATTTGATTCGCGCCAACAGCGAAAGTGCAGTAAAAGTGGCGCTTCAAGGACTCAAAGGGAGTGTCTCTAATAAAATAAAAGATTTAAAAAACGATCTTTTAGATATTATTAGCCAAATTGAAGTTAATATAGATTATCCAGAATACGAAGACATCGAGCAATTAACAAATAAAATTTTGCTTCCAAGAATAAAGATATTAAGTGAAAAAAGCTCTAAAATTCTCGAAGAAGCAGAAACGGGGCAAATGATAAGAGATGGAATAAAAGTAGCTATTGTCGGCAAGCCTAACGCTGGGAAAAGCAGCCTGCTTAACGCCTTATTAGAAGAAGAAAAAGCGATAGTTACAGATATTGCAGGAACAACGCGAGACATCGTTGAAGGAAGAATAATAATTGGCGGTTTACCGTTTTTGTTTTTAGATACCGCGGGATTAAGAAACCCCACTAACAAAATCGAAAGTCTTGGAGTTGAGCGATCAAAAAAAGCTATAAGCGAAGCAGATATTATCATCAATGTAATTGATGCTAGCAAAACAGGGCAAAAAATTGAGACAGGAATTAAGAAAAAACCCCATATAATCGTTTTAAACAAAAAAGATATAGGAATAAAAAGCAAAATAGAAGGCATATCTATTTCGGCATTAAAAAAAGACAACATAGAAGAACTAAAAAAAGCAATTGTTAAGAAAACGGGAATTGAACTTAAAGAATATGATCAATATGCCTTATTATCAAACACAAGACAAATTGGTTTAATGCAGAAAGCAAAACGAGCCCTTGAGGACGCAAGCCTTTCGTGCAAAAAAATGGTTCCAGTTGATTTGATTTATATTGATTTAAGGCTGGCTTTAGACGCGCTACTGGAAATTTTGGGAGAAAAAAGCAACATTGATTTAGACAATGAGGTTTTTTCGCGTTTTTGTGTGGGGAAGTAAAATGATTTTTGATACACATTGTCACTTAAACAACGGAAAAATGTATGGGAAATATAGAGACTTTTTAAGAGAGGCTAAATTAGTTGGTGTCAGCAAATTTGTAATTATAGGCTACGATTTAGAAAGTTCTATTAAAGCGGTAAAAATAGCCGAAACAGAACCCGATGTTTGTTATGCCGCGGTTGGCGTTCATCCAAACGAAATTCTTAATCAACCAAGCGATTGTTTAGCTAAATTAGAAGAACTTTTAACTAAAAAATGTGTGGTGGCCGTTGGTGAAATCGGACTTGACTATCATTGGAAGAAAACACCTAAAGCAGATCAAAAAGTTTGGTTCGAAAGACAAATAGAATTAGCGTATAAATTTAAAAAACCAATTGTTATTCATTCACGAGACGCTAGCGAAGACACTTATAAAATTTTAAAAAAGAATCAGGAAAAAATCATTCGTGGTGTTATACATTGTTATTCTGGCAGCAAAGAAATGGTTAAATTATATGAAGACTTGAATATGTACATTTCTTTTGCTGGGCCAATAACTTTTAAGAATGCGCGCACACCTAAAGAAGCTCTTTTAACAGTTTCGCCAGAGCGTTTGATTTTTGAAACAGATAGTCCTTACCTTGCCCCGCACCCCTTTCGTGGTCAAGAAAACAAACCATCAAATATAACATTAATTATTAAAGAAGCAGCCACGCTTTTAGGGAAGGATTATATAACATTAGCCAAGGAAAGTTATAAAAACGCTTTAGCGCTTTTTGGTATTAGCGATGAAGATTAAAGAAGTTATTATCGTAGAGGGGAAACACGATATTACAAAATTACAAAGCTTTTTAAAGGCCGACATTATTAAAACCGATGGAACAGCCTTGCCTTTAGAGACTAAAATAACAATTAAACAACTTCAAAAAGCAGGCCGTGAATTTATCGTTCTAACTGATCCCGATTATCCTGGGACCAAAATAAGAAACGAAATTTTAAAGATAATTCCAGATGCTAAGCAGGCCTTTTTAGATAAAGAGGAAGCTAAAACAGCAAAAAAAATAGGGGTAGAACACGCAAGTAAAGAAACAATTATGAGAGCTTTAAATGGTTGTATCAGTTATCAAAATAAAA
>LSQX01060799.1_pt1 | contig 11628 bp, 6 predicted proteins | sample 654561 | NCBI WGS metagenome assembly LSQX01 (sample SAMN04489861, study PRJNA283612) | anaerobic digester metagenome | isolation source: 4 biogas reactors fed with cattle manure at either 37C or 55C with and... | place: Denmark: Kongens Lyngby | collected 2014 | reverse complement strand
ACCATCATCTGCGGCGACAATTATTACGTGGAAAATATGGATGAAGTCAAAAGCTTTATCAAAGAGCAGTTGGGCCATTATAAAGTTGATTTGTTTATCGCCGGTCCCGCCTTTAATGCGGGCAGATTCGGAATAGCCTGCGCCGATGCCTGCGCTTTCGTAATGAAAGAGGCAGGTATAGAAGCCATTACCGGGTTGTATTCCGAGAACCCGGCGGTAGAAATGTATAAAAGAGACATCTATATTCTGGAAACCGGCAAGTCGGCGGCTTCTATGAAAAAAGCCATCGATGCCATGGCGGCCTTTGCCTCGAAACTGCTTTCTGGTGAGCCAATCGGTACTCCTGCCCAGGAAGGTTATTATGCCAGGGGAAAGAGAATCAATGTGTTTAAGGAGAAAAACGGGGCTGAGCGGGCTATGGACATGCTGTTAAAAAAGCTCCGCGGAGAGCCTTTTGAAACGGAGCTGGAACTTTCCACTTACGAAAAAGTGGATCCGGCCCCGCCTATTAGCAACCTATCCGAGGCAAAGATCGCATTGCTCACATCGGGAGGCATGGTTCCCTTCGGCAACCCCGATCACATTCCTGCGGCCACAGCTAAAACCTGGAGGAAATATCACATTGAAGGCATGGATTCCATGAAAGAAGGGGAGTTTGAGTCCGTTCATGCGGGATACGATCCGGTATATGCCAATAAAGATCCCAACAGGGTCACCCCGCTGGATGTATTGCGAATCCTTGAAAGGGAAGGCAAAATAGGAAGCATCTATCCCTACTTAATGTCGACGACGGGAAACTCTACTTCCGTTGCGGATGCCACCAGGATGGGCAAGGAAATGGCGGAACAGCTGCTGGCGGACGGTGTACAGGCGGCGATCCTGACATCCACGTGAGGAACCTGTACACGTTGCGGTGCAACGATCGTAAAACAATTGGAGAAGGCCGGGATTCCGGCGGTTCACATATGTACGGTGACTCCCATCTCCAAGACCGTAGGGGCGGCGCGAATTTACGGCGCCCAGGCCATCCCTTATCCAACAGGTGATCCTACTTTGACGCCGGAAAAGGAATTAGCCAGGCGCAGAGAAATCGTGGAAGGCGCCCTGGAATTGCTGACTAAATAGCTGCAGCGCCTAAAGCGCAAGGATCAGATAATTTATTAATCAGATACAGGAAATCCAGCCGGTCTGCAGGGCCGGCTAGTTTTTACATTGCATTTTTGCCAATATTCTGATAAAAAGAAGAAAACGACGAAAATTTGTCGTATGCTTAGGTGGTGTAGAGTTCAAAAGTTAGGGAGGGAGACATATTATGTTAATTAGCGGAAATCTTAAGCTGAATTCCGTGGATTACATACTGGTGGTGGACCGGGATTACAATATCATTTTCAACACTCGTTATGAATCGAAAGTAAATAAAACGGCTCCAGATGTTCCCAGAGAGGAATACTTGAGCAAGAACTTTTTCGAAGCATATCCTAAACTCAACAAGGAATACAGTTCTATAGTCGAATGCATTACAACCGGAGAAGTCGTAATCCGAAAGTATCAATATGTGGCCGATTATGCAGGCCGGACCATCTGCTCACATAACATTACCGTGCCTATAATCCGAAAAGGGCAGCTTATGGGGGCTGTGGAGCTGGCAAAGGACATAACGACGGTAGACTATGCGGATCAGATGGAAAGTGAAGAGGTCAAAGAATTTATCGAAATGGCAGAGGAGATAAAAAAGAAAAGCGAAGTAATCACATTCGATAAAATACTGACCAGCAATACAATTATGCTGAAAAATATAGAGAAGGCAAAAGTTCTGGCAAAGCTCCCTAACCCCACATTGATTTACGGAGAAACAGGAACCGGCAAAGAACTGTTTGTACAGGCCATGATCAATTATAGCGGCGTGCCCAGAAGCAAAGTGGTAGTTCAAAACTGCGCATCGGTACCGGAAAATTTGATAGAATCCATACTATTCGGAACGGTGCGGGGAGCCTATACCGGCGCCGAAACAACCAAGGGCCTTTTCGAGCAGGCAGACGGCGGCATCCTGTTTCTCGATGAGCTGTCCGCCATGCCCTACCATGTGCAGAGCAAACTGCTCCGGGTCATCCAGGACGGCAGCTTCCGCCCTCTCGGCAGCCACATTGAAAAAAGAGTAAACGTAAAAATCATTGCAGCTATGAATGTGGACCCTGTCAAAGCCATGAAAGATAAGATATTAAGAGATGATTTATTCTATCGATTCAGCAGCAGCATGATCAACCTGCTTCCCCTCAGGGAACGACTGGAAGATGTGGAGTATTACATTACATTTTTTATTGAGGAATTCAACAAGGTATACGGTAAAAATATCCGGGGTATCGATGATGAGCTTAAGGATTTCTTCCTGCGCTACCGTTGGGACGGAAATGTGAGGGAGCTGAAGCATGTTATCGAATCCATGGTCAATGTGGCGAAGTACGATGTTCTAAGCGTCCGGGACTTGCCCGCCTATGTCTATGACCGGATGCAGGAAAGCAGCGATGATCCTGCGCCCAAAGAACGGATTTTCAATCCTATGGCAAGCCCCCCTCCGATAAATGTTGAAGATCTCAACCTCAAAGCTGCCTTAGAGAAAACAGAAAGAGAGCTGATTAAAAAGGCCCTTGAACAGGCTGGCGGCAATAAGACGAAGGCCGGAATGCTGCTGGGGATTCCCAGGCAGACCCTGAAATACAAAATTGATAAGTTAAAAATCGATTCGAACCCGGACAAAGACAGCAACGATAAACCCTTACATTGGGAATTCCAGGATGCAGATAGAAAACTGTCGCAATAAAGCAGCATCCGACGAAAAACTGTCGGATGCTATTCATTTATTCTATAATTCCATTCTTACAAATTCCAACAATCGTTGATAATTCAAAGGAATACAATAAGGACAAGCTGTCAACGTTTGGCATAACTATTGCTATTAATAAATTATGCCGGGCTGATATCTGGTTTGTAGTAGCGGATATTATGCGCCGTAAAGGGACGCTAATAAATTATCCGCAAAAGCGTCAATATAGCCAATATAGTTGTATAACAAAGCGCATAACAAACAAGGAAGAAGGGGAGGAACGGAATGATTATAGGAATCCCAAAAGAAATTAAAAATAATGAATACAGAGTTGCCGCATCTCCCGGGAACGTCAGCGACCTGGTAAATCACGGCCACCGCGTATTGGTTGAAACCGGAGCCGGGGAAGGAAGCGGCTTTTACGATGAAGAATACCGGGCTGCGGGAGCGGAAATCGGAAGCACTGATTGGGTTTATTCAGAAGCGGAACTAATTTACAAAGTTAAGGAAATCCTTCCTCCGGAATACAAGTACATGAGAGAAGGGCTGATAGTGGTAACTTATCTGCATTCCAACGCACACATTGAAATGACCGACGTGCTGCTGGAAAAGAAGATAATAGGAATCGCTTATGAGGATATCATCGATAAAAAAGGCGAATTCCCCCTGCTTAAACCCATGAGCGTGTTGGCGGGGAAGGGAGGCTTTTTAGCCGCTCTTCATTTCAGCCAAAAGGTTCACGGGGGAAAGGGCATCCTGCTGAGCCGCACCACCGGCATTCAGGTACCCATCGTGACGATTATCGGCGCGGGTCATGCGGGAATGGGCGCCGCCGAGCTGGCTGCCGCCTTCGGTTGTCATGTGCGGCTATTGGACTTAAATTTGGAACGCCTGGAGGAAGCCAGGATGAAACTGCCCAACAATGCAGAGATGCTGTATTCTACGCGTTTCAATCTGCTTGCATGCCTTAAGGACTCGGATGTTCTGATCAACTGCATACTATGGCCGAAGACAAGGAAAGATCACCTGGTCAATCGAGAGGATTTGAAGCTCATGAAACCGGGAGCCATGATTATCGATGTGTCCTGCGACGAAGCGGGGGCCATAGAAACAAGCCGTGCTACTACCCATGACGATCCCATATATTATGTTGACGGTATTTTGCATTATGCAGTGGACAATATTCCCTCAGCTTTTTCCCAGACTGCATCAATCAGCCTGGGCAATGCGACCCTGCCCTATATAATGGAGATTGCCAACAAAGGCTACAAACGGGCACTTAAGGAGAATCCCTTCCTTCGGAGGGGCTTGAGTTTCTATTTCGGCAAGCTCACTCTGGAAGAGACGGCGCTTAAGCAAAATCGCGAGTACACTTCACCGGATGATATCGTAAAGGATTTTTGATGGACGAAAGATTATAAGTTCATTATCAAAAGGGGTCCGTCCCTTCGGGATCCCTTTGATATAGAAATCATAATTTAGGTAATGCGAAAAAAGGTCAAAAGGAGGAATCTGAGAATGGACTATGGAGTCTTATCCCTTGCCCCTGCTCTCGTAGCGCTGATCCTGGCGTTTATCACGAGAGACGCACTATTTTCCATCATTATAGGTGTCATGGTGGGTATCGGCATCAGCGGGGAAAATCTGTTATTTGGATTTACCGGTATTCTGCAGAGCGCCTTAGGAAACGCGGATTTCATTTGGGTAGCCGCTATCGAGGTCTTTATCGGCATCATGGTAGCCTTCTTCATGAAATCCGGCGCAATTCAGGGAGTCGCTGAATTTGTAGGACAGAAAAACATCAAGCAGAGGGGAGCTCAGCTGGCTTCGGCGATCCTGGGCGTAATCATCTTCTTCAGCGACTATTTCAGCCCGCTCTTTGTAGGCAACACCATGCGAAGTGTAACGGATAAAGTCAGAGTTTCCAGAGAAAAGCTGGCCTACATATGCGACTGCACTTCGGCGCCGGTCTGCATCATAATTCCCTTCACCTCTTGGGGTGTTTATGTGGCCGGTCTTCTCGTCGGCATCGGCGCCTTTACTGACGTATCCCTCAGTACGGAGGCTGTAATCAGGGCCGTGCCTTATCAATTCTATGGAATCTTGACATTGGTTATGGTATTTGCAATATCTTCAGGAATTTTGAAAGATTTCGGTCCCATGGCAAAGGCAGAGAAGAGAGCGCTTGAAACGGGACAGGTCTATGCGGAAGGATCCAATCCTTTACTGTCGGAAGAGCTTGAGACGATCACTCCGAGAGAAGGTATTAAATCCAACCTGTTTATCAATTTCCTGATGCCGGCCCTTCTCATCATCGTCATTACCGTCGGTACGTGGCAGATATTAGGATCCGCAAAGACACTGGAAGCATTTGTCGTGGCCGTTGCTTATCAGTTCGTCACTCTGCTCGTCCAGAGAATGGCCAATCTGAAAGAGATCATGGAGTGCGTTATGATCGGTATCCGTTCGGTTATGGGTGCGACCATGATTCTGGCAGCTGCTTATTGTATCAACTCGATTTCTAAAACCCTGGGAACCGCCGACTTCATTATTTCCATTACGGAGCAGTGGATTACTCCCGCCACATTGTTGTTCCTCACTTTCCTGGCTTGTGCGGTAATAGCTTTCTTTACAGGAACTTCTTGGGGAACCTATGCTATCATGATTCCCATCTGTATACCGTTGGCCTTTACACTTACCGGAGGAGAAACATCGAGTCTTGTTTATGCAACAGTAGCTGCAGTAATGAGCGGAGGCGCTTTCGGCGACCACTGCTCGCCCTTGTCCGATACCACGATTCTGTCTTCCCTGGGCGCAGGATCCGACCATATCGACCATACCAAGACCCAGTTGCCTTATGCATTGACGGTAGCGGCAGTCAGCAGTGTGGCATACCTGATCTTGGGCTTTACCATGATGTAGTTTGATGAGTTGTAACAAACAATTGATGAGTTAGAAGTTATAGAAAAGAGGCGCATTAGTTATGAAAGTAGCAGTATTGGGATCCGGGAACGGCGCTCTCTCCGTAGCCTTCGAATGGGCCAAGGCGGGGCACGAGGTATCCATGTTTGATTTTGAGACCTTTCCCAGAACCATCGCGGCCATTAGTGAAAAAGGCGGAATCAGTGCGGACGGCGAGTTGGAGGGGTTCCAAAAGCTGGTATATGCAGGCCATGACATTTCAAAGGTCATTCCGGATGCGGAGCTGGTGTTCGTAGTCGGTCCCGCTTATAGTACAGAACCCTTTGGTAAGGCATGCAAACCCTATGTGAAGCCCGGGCAGATTTTTATCGTCTGTCCGAGTTCCTGTGCGGGCAGCCTGGTGTTCAAAAAGACCCTGGGGCTTGCAGTAGAAGATGATTCCGTAATAGTTGCCGAAACCTCCACTCTGCCCTATGCGGTCCGGATTACGGGAGATGCGCACATTACGGTTTACAACAGGCTGAAGGGTGGTTACTTTATTGCCGCATTGCCCAGCAAGTTCAATCAGAAAGTGCACGATATCGTCAGCCAGGTATATACGCCAATAGAGCTTGCGGAAAATGTGATGCAGACTACCCTGCAAAATGCCAATCCGATCATACATCCGGCCGTATCCCTGTGCAATGTAGCGCTGATAGAGCGGACCCACGGCAACTTCCTGTTTTACGAGGAAGGCGTAACGGAAGGGGTGGGCAGGATCATAGAAGCTTTGGACAAGGAGAGAATCGCCATAGGAAAAGCCCTTGGAATTGAGGTTATCCCCGATCCGGAATTGGGAATTAAACAGGGGTATCAGGCCGTAAACAACTACAGTACCGGTTATTCGGAGGCCCCCGGCTTTAAGGGGATTATGGCCCAATCTCAATTGGATTACAGGTATTTCAACGAAGATGCCGGATATGGACTGGTCTTCTTTACGGATCTCGCTGACAAACTCGGAGTGGAAGTCCCGAACATGAAGGCTGTGCTGAGGCTCAGCTCCGTAGTAATGGGCCGGAACTATGAAGAGGAAAAGGCGCGAACCATGGAATCCGTAGGCTTGGACGGATACAGTCCGGAAGAGCTGAAAAAGGTGCTGTAACGGATTTACAATTTCAATCAGCCTGAAGAGAATTTTCTTCAGGCTGATTTCTGAAGCAGAATTGGAGCATGAAAGAAGGGAGCAACACAATGATCATAGGCATACCGAAAGAGATTAAAGAAGGAGAGTATAGGGTTTCCATAACACCGTCAAATGTGCAAAAACTAACCCTAAGAAACCACACCGTTTTGGTGGAAACCGGTGCGGGCGCCGCAAGCCGCTTTACGGATGAGGAATATGAAGCGGCGGGAGCAAGAATCTTAAAGGAGCCCGTTGAGGTGTGGAAGCAGGCGGAAATGATCGTCAAGGTGAAGGAAATCCTGCCGGAAGAGTTTGATCTGCTGGAGGAAAAGCATATCATCATGACCTACATTCATTCGGCCAATCGCCTGCCCCAAACCAAAGCTCTTCTCGACCATAAGGTTGTAGCCTTTGCCTATGAGGACGTAAAGGATGAGGAAGGAGAATTCCCTCTCCTCACTCCCATGAGCGAGATTGCCGGTTATATGGGTTTGCTCGTGGGTGTTTTCAATCTGTTTACCACGAACGGAGGAAAGGGCAAACTGATCTGCGGCGTGCCCGGTACGGATAATGTAAAAGTAATCATTTTCGGTGCGGGAAATGTAGGGCTCAGCGCGGCCCGATTGGCTGTAGGAATGGGGGCGGATGTGACGGTGCTGGATACGGATGTGAAAAAACTGCGCAATGCGCAGTACCTGCTCCCTGGGATAAAAACTTTGTATTCCAATCATGCAAATGTTATTAAAGCCATATCTGATACGGATCTGGTGCTCAATGCGGTGAAGTGGTATCCTGGTTTAAAAATAATCACCCGGGATATGCTTAAATTTATGCAGCCGGATTCTCTCATCGTTGATATCGATGCGGAACCGGGAGGGGCCATCGAAACTTCCCAATACAGCACCCACGATGAACCGGTGTTTATCGTGGACGGCATACGCCATATCGGCATTCCTAACCTGCCCAGCGCCGTGGCAAATACCGCGTCGGTGGCACTGTCAAACGCCACCATTCCGTATATAGTTGAGGTTGCTGACAAAGGCTGGGCAAAGGCGGCTAAGGAAAACAAGAGCCTGCTTTGCGGATTGGACTTTGTAAAAGGGCTTTTGACTTTCCGGCCCACAGCGGAGACTTTTGGCTTGCCTTATACAGACGTAATGGAAGCCATCGCCATCCACGAATGACCATATGTCCGGAAAATGGAGTTTTTGTTGCACAAAAGTCTACCCATTTTGTTAAAAAGTGCACACGGAAAATCAAAAGGGACTGTCCCTTTTGATTTTCCCTTTTTGTACGTTATAACGCAGGTTATAACGTACAATGTAAGAGGGTAGCTTTTTAAATAAACAGGGACATATCCGATTCTTCCGCATTAGCCAGCATGGCTGCGGCGCCGCCCATTTTAACCCCGTCGATGAGTTCTTCAATTTTAATGCCCATGACATCCATGCTCATGGAGCAGGCCACTAATTCTACGCCGTTTTCTAAAGATGCCTTGATCAGATCTTCCAAACTGTCGATGTTCTTGTTCTTCATCACACTGCGGATCATCTTCGGCCCCAAACCGCCCATATTCATCTTGGACAAGGGGAGTTTTCCGGCGCCGCGGGGCATCATCTTTCCGAACATGGAGCTGATGAAGTCCTTCTTTACGGATACTTTTTCCGGCTTTCTTAGGATATTCAGTCCCCAGAAGGTGAAGAACATAGAGACTTTTCTGCCCATTGCCGCAGAGGCGTTGGCAATTATAAACGAGGCTATGGCTTTATCCAGGTCTCCGGAAAAAACGATGATGTTTTTGTTGGTTCCCGCAGTCTCAGGTATGCAGGCTTCTCCGCAGCCCTTTTTAATAAGAGCGGTTATGATCCCCTTTTCGGAAGAAAGGCCGAGAAAGGTATTTCCCGTTCGCCGGCACCAGGCTTCTATATCTGCGCCGAATGCGGGATCACTGCTCTTTACTTCGATAATATCTCCTTCCTTCGCACCGGCAAGAGTATCCGAAACCTTCATGATGGGGCCGGGGCACTGCATGCCGCAGGTGTTCAGCCGGACGGAGGCAACCGCCGAAGCTGCATCCGGGTCGAGAGGCGAATTTGATGTGCTCGTGGTATTGCCCGTTGGGTTCGCCGGCTCGCTGTCTTTATAGGAGGATGCCTTGTAAATGCTGCTCCAAAGACGGTATCCGCCGGCCAAGTTGTAGCAGTCGTAACCTCTTTGCGAAAGCATCCTGCAGGCAGCGTACCCCTTAAGGCCGATTTGACACATGATATAGACGGGCTTGGAAGGATCCAGTCGATGCAGGTTATCCCGCAGAGCCTCTTCCGGAATGTTGATAAAGCCTTCTATGCTGCCGTTTTTGAAATTTTCTTCCGCTCGGATATCAAGGAGAGTGAAGCTTCCGTCTCTCGGAAGGTCGTTGACCTGATCCCAGTGAAAGAACTTTACTCTGCCCTTTAATGTATTTTCTGCCACATAGCCTGCCATGTTCACCGGGTCTTTTGCGGAGGAGTAGGGAGGCGCATAAGCCAGTTCAAGCTCCGTCAGGTCGTAGACCGTCATGTTGGCGCGGATTGCGGTAGCCAACACGTCGATGCGCTTATCTACACCGTCATATCCAACGATCTGCGCTCCTAAAATCCTGCCGTCTTCTTTTTTGTAAAGCAGCTTGATGGTCATGTTTGTTGCGCCTGGATAATAGGAGGCATGGGAAGATGCCCAGACATAGGATCTTTCATAATCTATATTCATTTGCTTTATTCGGACTTCAGTCAAGCCGACGGTGGCCACTGTCAGGTCGAAGACCCGGAGAATGCCCGTACCCTGGGTGCCTTTGTAGGCGCTGGGGATACCGCAAATATGGTCGGCGGCAACCCTGGCCTGCTTGTTTGCCGGACCTGCCAATGGGATATAGCCCTTATCTTTGGTAATATAGTCGACGATTTCAGTCACGTCGCCCACGGCGTAGATGTCCGGATTGGAGGTTTGCTGGTGTTCGTTGGCAATGATTGCTCCCCTGGCATTCATAGCAAGGCCTGCCTGTACAGCCAGAGCGTTCTCCGGATACACGCCTACGGAGAGGATCACCATATCCGTTCGGATTTCCTCGCTGCTATCGGAAACGATACCGTTGCTTTCGGTTCGGCCATTGGATTTAGCATCAGTTCCGGCATTTTTTCTGCTAATAGTAACGCGGAGATCTCCTTCTTCTTCGTAAATTCCCGTGACTGCCGTCTCCAACATGAGACGAACACCTTTATGACGAATATGGTTATGAACTTCAGCGGCCATGTCGAAATCCAAGGGGGCAATTACGTGATCGAGAAACTCCACCACCGTAACTTCTAAGCCCGCCCTGTTAAGATTTTCCGCCATTTCAATGCCGATATAGCCTCCGCCCACAACCAGTGCCCTGCGGGGCTTTTGCTCGTCTATAAAGTCTTTTATGCGGTAAGTATCCGGAATATTTCTCAGGGTAAACACTCGGTCAAGATCGGCGCCCTCAAACTTGGGACGTACCGGCGCCGCGCCGGGAGCCAGGATAAGTTTGTCGTAGCTTTCGTTGTAAACCTCACCGGTTTTTAAATCCTTAACGTCTACGACTTTTGCCACAGGATCAATGGCTATTACCTCGTTCCGGGTCCTTATGTCCACCCGGAACCGATCGTAAAAACCCTTAGGCGTCTGCACGGTCAAATCCGCCTTGTCGGTAATCTCTCCTCCGATATAATATGGAAGACCGCAATTTGCAAAAGAAATATATTCGCCGCGTTCAAACATGATGATCTCGGCGTGCTCATCCAATCTTCTGAGCCGGGCGGCAGCGGTAGCGCCGCCGGCAACTCCTCCCACAATCAGTACTTTCATTTATTAAACCCCCCATGTCGATTAATTTTTGCTGCAAAATTAACAATCTCTTGATTCTCATTATAATGAGATGTGGGAGCTATTCTGTGATAAAGTCACGAAAAAAGAATTGAAGTTAACCATTTCGGATAAAATCAAAAGAGGTTAGCGTCAATGGGCGGGAACTATCCCTTCTTGAAACAAGGCATAAAATGTGAGATACTTTCATAAATGTAAAGGATGATGTTATAAGCATTTGAAACCGAAAGAGAGGAACAATGAAGCCGGAAGACCTGTCATATATTAAAGACGCATTGCCCTTTTGGAAATCTCTCACAGAGGAGCAAAAACAGGCCCTTGAAAACAGCATTACCCTGCTCAGGATACCGGAAGGAACCGTCCATCACGGCGGCTCCGATGATCTGGACGGGCTTTTTTTGGTAAAAGAAGGACGGATGCGAGCATATATAGTCTCTGAGACAGGAAAAGAAATCACACTTTACAGGTTGCTGGAGCGGGATATATGCATCTTTTCGGCTTCCTGCATGTTGCGAAATATCAGCTTTGAAATTCAGGTGGAAGCGGAAAAGGATACGGAAGCATTTCTGATTCCGTCCTCCGTGTATCAGGATCTCCTGAAAAAATCGATCCATGTATCGGATTACACCAACCAGCTCATGTCTTCCAGGTTTTCCGACGTTATGTGGATCATGGAGCAGGTGCTGTTCATGAGCTTTGACAAGAGGTTGGCCCTGTTTCTGTTGGAACAATCAAACATTGAAGGATCTAACCGTCTTTTCATCACCCATGAAACCATTGCGAAGCACATGGGCACCGCAAGGGAAGTGGTGACGAGAATGCTTAAATACTTTGCGGCGGA
>LSQX01054194.1_pt1 | contig 11628 bp, 8 predicted proteins | sample 654561 | NCBI WGS metagenome assembly LSQX01 (sample SAMN04489861, study PRJNA283612) | anaerobic digester metagenome | isolation source: 4 biogas reactors fed with cattle manure at either 37C or 55C with and... | place: Denmark: Kongens Lyngby | collected 2014 | reverse complement strand
CTTCAAAGGCTTGAATTTCGCTGTCTTTCATCATGCGTGACATCGGCCCCATATTCGCGGTGCCTTCAGCCAGCGCCGGTGGTGCTGTAGAGGAGCCGGCTGCTTGAATCTGAATATTCACATTAGGGTAGTTCTTTTTGTACTCTTGCGCCCAAAGTGTCATCAGGTTAGCCAGCGTATCGGAACCGATACTGGTCAAGTTGCCTGAAATACCACTGGCACGTTCATAGTCAGGCAACTGTGCATCCACTGCAGCACTGACAGATAAAGCTGAGAACGCAGTACAAAGACTTAACGCAGTAGCAAGTGCTTTCATTTTCGCGGTCATAGATATCTCCGATTCATTCACCCAGCTGAACTGATACGTTTGCATCAGCACGGAAGCCTGCGCCATCCGATAAGTGAATACTAAGCGGATTAGATGACAGTTTAATGAAAGCGCAAGAACCGCCGGCTATTGAAGCCCCTGAACCAGACCTAGGCGTGCACAGCCTAAGAATTGGGCACTAAGGTTTTTGACCAATCATCGGCATCAATAAAGCCTAAAAGATCATACTCAGTCGCACTTTCTACCTGCAAAAACACCGCAGCACCGTACGCATAGTCAACTTCAGCGTAGGCCAAACTGTCATTCACCTCATCCATACAGCTGCTGTGGGTGACCAGTACTAAGTTACGCCCGGGGATTTTCTTAGCCAGCGCATCTTGCATAAAATTATCTTCACACTGGTATAAAAAATCTTCGTTAGCTATCGGATTGGCGAATAACAAAGCACTGGTTTGACTGGTGCGCGTTAAAGGACTGCTGTACACATCGGTTGCCGCCAGCCCTAATCCGACAAAGTGCTCACGCAAGGCTAAGCCCGTCGTCGTTGAACGCTGCGTAATACCACTCGGCTCACCTAAACACGCCGCCTCGACTCGACTACAACGCTCCAGATGCCGGACAAAGACAATCACATCCCCCTCCTGCCATTGAGTCAGCATAGTAGCGGTTAAGGCAAAAGGGCTCTCGGACAGGTCAGCGGGACGAGGCTCAGCCCATAATTGACGGGCAGAAAAAGCAACTACTGCAACTGAGAGTGCAGCGGCTAATAACAGGGCTGTACGGTTGTTGATAGCGCGGTAGAAAAACCTAGTGGCTGACATCAAGAAAGTACTCACAATAAATAACCTTGTTTAGGTCTACAAATCGCCAGTCAGTTCCATAAATTAATGCATTCCATGATTTTTACGCACAGCGTTGTGCCATTGATGAACTTAAAAACGCGCCAGCCGACTAACTGTAACCAATAGCGCTGCTTCAACTGCGCTTAAAAAGATTTTTTACACAGGAAAAATCATGATCAATATCATTAAAAAGTTATCGCTGCGCTTGGCCATGCTTGGCCTAGCCCTGTCTTTTATAACCGGTAGCGCGCTTGCTGATAAACCTGAATGGGCAGAACGCGGCAAGCACCGAGATATGCAAGAACAGCGCAAGCATCACAAACAAGACTACCGTGGCCACAACACCCATCGCAGGTCTGCAGCAGACTATCGTTTTCGCAATAGTGATCGACGCCTGATCAGCTCATATTATCGTGATGAACAGCGCCGGGGTAAGTGCCCGCGTGGCTTAGCTAAGAAGAATAACCGCTGCCAACCACCAGGCCAGTATAAGAAATGGCACAGAGGTCAACCGCTCACCAAGCACACACGCTACTACGATCTGCCACGCGGATTGCACTCTCGCCTCGCAGCGCCGCCTGACAATCATCGCTACGTCAGAGTCAACGACAATATTTTGCTAATTGATAGCGTTACCAACCTAGTGGTCGATGTTATGCAGAACATCCTACGTTAATCGAATAAGCTAACATCCATAACGAATAAGTGAGCCAATCTGCTGCACGAACGGCTATACTCATAGCCTTCACCTCCCAGACTGTAGAAATGGCGTCTAGCAGGTGAAGCGTTTTTCCATAAAAACAATAAAACTTATTTGGTCTAAGCAAGCGTCATTTTTATACCCATTCATTGATGCATGTAAACCACTCATAAACCGAGCAACACACTGTATCGCACTGCATTTTGTATAGTGCCAGAGGACATTCTATGCGCCCATTTAAACACCTGATTTATGGTGGTTTACTCGCTGCCGCGATCAGCCCTGTTATGGCTGATGATGGTGAAAAAATCTACAAACAAGGCGGCGCGCAACCGGGCGCCTTAGCTTGTATGACCTGTCATATGCCCGACGGTCGCGGTATGGATGCGGGCGGCTTCCCGAAGATTGCCGGTGATTCAGCCGTGTATTTAGCCAAGCAAATCCATGATTTTAAAAATAGCAGCCGTGAAAACCCAATTATGCTGCCGATTGCCAGTGCATTAACCGATGCAGAAATAACAGCCGTTACGCGCTATATGGCCAGTCTGCCTAAGTTTGAGGTGCCTGAAATTACTCGCGCCAAAACACCTGAAGGCTTAGGTGAGACCATTGCGATTCGTGGCGACTGGAGCCGTTCCATTCCTGAATGTGTCGCCTGCCATGGCCCCGGTGGTGTCGGTGTCGGTGATACCTTCCCGCCACTGGCAGGACAAGGTTCAAAATACTTAGCCAGTCAGCTACGTGCGTGGCAGCAAGGTACCCGTAAAAACGATCAAGACGATTTAATGGGCCACATTGCACGCTCTCTCACTGAAGAAGAAATCATTGCCGTGGCTGATTACTTCGCTGGTCTTGGTAAATAAGGGGCAAACCATGAAAAAATTATTAGTCAGTCTTTTTGCTCTAAGCGCTATCAGCACAGCCGTTGCTGCCCCTATTGCCATGGAAGATCAATCGCAATTAAAACTCACTGCAAGCAAAGCAGCGACTGAGCAATACCACCTTCCGCCACTGGAAGCTGATTTGCCGGATAATGCCTTTGGTGACATGGTGCGTAAAGGCCATGCCATTTTTGTTGATACCAAGCGTCAAGTGCCCGAGCTGGTAGGTAACGGCTTGAACTGTGTCAACTGTCATATGGATCAAGGCCGCTTAGCCAATGCGGCGCCGCTGTGGGGTGCCTATACGATGTACCCTGCTTACCGTAAGAAAAATGACAAAGTAAACACCTACGCTGAGCGTATCCAAGGGTGTTTCCAGTTCAGTATGAACGGCACACCGCCTGCAGCAGACAGTGAAACCATGACAGCGCTGACTACCTTTTCCTACTGGCTCGCCACCGGTGCACCCTCTGGTGTGGAACTGCCAGGTCGCGCGTATCCGGATGTACCTAAGCCCGAAGGTGGTTATAACCTGGCCCAAGGTAAGAAAGTGTACGCCGAACAATGTGCGGTGTGTCACAGCGAAGATGGCTTAGGGCAAAAAGTCGGTGAGAATTACGTGTTCCCGCCGCTATGGGGTAAAGACTCATTTAACTGGGGTGCTGGTATGCACCGTATCAACACCGCAGCCACCTTTATCAAAGCCAATATGCCTCTAGGTAAAGGCGGCACCTTAAGCGATCAAGAAGCTTGGGATGTTGCCGCCTTTATGAACAGCCATGAACGTCCACAAGATCCACGTTTAGTGGATGGCGACATTGAAAAAACGCGGGTTAAGTTCCACGCCAATGACGGCGTTAACTTATACGGCGAGAAAGTGAATGGTGTGTTAATCGGTCAAGGTATCAAGTGATCTGCTGATTATTCAATAGCTGTGATCTGACCCTAGACAGACCCCAAGACCTTGGCTATTTGGCCCGCGTCTTGGGGTTTTTTTATGTCTAAATACCATGCTAGTGTTTTTTCCTAGCGGGGTTTACCTGTGTCCATGCACTTAATTGACCGCACTGACGCCACACGGCAAAAACAACTACAGTGCCTCAAACGCAATGGAACCTAGACAGGCCGCCAATATTTTGGCTATTGTTCAGACCGGCACAAAATCAAGATGCTGCGATTTAGCCCTCTCAAGCTCACACCCAACCTTAGCCCGCAGCAACTCTGCCCGCGCTCACCCTTAACAAAAATAACAATAGGCCCCCTCAAGTATGCTTAGTGATATCAAAGTATTAGATCTTTCCACCCTTTTACCCGGCCCTTATGCATCGATGATGCTGGCTGATTTAGGCGCCCAAGTATTACGTGTTGAGTCGCCAGATCGCGTTGATTTGGTTCGCGAACTGGCACCAAAAATTGGCAGTTCATCCGCCGCTCACCAATACCTCAATCGTTCTAAACGCTCCATCGCACTGGATCTTAAACAACCCGAAGCGATCGACATCCTGCACCTTTTGGTGGCCGAACACGATATTGTCTTGGAACAGTTTCGCCCTGGAGTGATGGAGCGACTTGGCCTGGGTTATCAGGCACTCAAGGCGATCAATCCCAAACTGATCTATTGTTCCATTACTGGCTACGGTCAGACCGGCCCTTATCGCGACCGCGCAGGGCATGACCTCAACTATCTAGCGCTGTCTGGCGTCAGCAGCTACTCACACAGACAAGGCCAAGCGCCGTTGCCATTGGGCATTCAAGTGGCGGATATCGCTGGCGGCTCATTACACAGCGTGATAGGTATTCTTGCTGCTCTGCATCATCGCCAAAAAACCGGCGCAGGCCAGCACATCGATATCAGCATGACCGATGCCGCCTTTGCCTTAAACGGCATGAGTGGTGCAGGTTACCTCGGTGGTCAAGTCGAGCCGCAGGCCGAAGCTGACCTGCTCAACGGTGGCAGTTTTTATGATTATTACGCAACACAGGACGGCCGCTATCTATCAGTCGCTAGCCTAGAGCCTAAGTTCTTTAGCGGCCTATGCGACCTACTTAATCAGCCACAACTTAAAACTCTTGGCGCAGGACCTGAAGACCAGGCGCAAATAAAGGCAACCTTAAGCGATATTTTCCAGCAACACAGCTTTGCCCACTGGCAACAACTGTTTGCACCAGTCGATATCTGTGTTGAACCGGTATTGAGCTTTGCCGAGGCCAGCCAGCACCCACAGTTAGCCGCACGTCAAATGGTTGTTGATGTGCCGCATCCAGAGCTTGGCACGCAGCAGCAGATCGGCTCGCCGATTAAGTTTTCCGCCTATCAGACCACCTATAGCAAGGCCGGTGGGCCGATTGGTTCTGAAGGCCAACAGGTGCTACAAGCGCTCGGACTGGATAACCAACAGATCGACCACCTGCTGGCCAAAGGTGCGGTGAAGTTCTAAGCAGGCCCTGAGCCGCGTGCCATCCAGCGCCCGCGGATGGCACGGACTGATGCAAAAAAGCAGTTTTGGCCGATTCCATCAATCAGATCAGTGACCCTCTAGCAGCGGTTTTCTGCCAAAAAACCAATCGGCCCAAGTAGGCCCTCCTGCCCTATTGCCCTATTGCACGCCCTTGTCGCTAGCCGCACCCTCAACACTTCTTGCCTCCTCGCCTTTACTCTCTGCACGCTCTTCCGCCGCCTTGGGCGGAACAAGACTGATCAACTTGGCCTGCTCATCAGGCTTAAGGGCAGCCATAGATTTGACTGGCGTGATGTGGCCTTTGCTGTCAAAGGTAAACAAGACCAACGCCTGATTCTGGTGCTGCGCAAGAAAATCCTGATAGCTGAACTCGTCGCTAAGCTGAGTAGTTTTGATCGTATAACCTTGACTGACTAAGCTGGCCAGTTTGGCGTAGCTGACGCCATCAAATAGACCGCGCGTGCGCTGTATTTTCTCAGCGGTCTGGTAGCGCGCTTTCTGTTCTTGATCGCCTTCAGAAAGACTGTAGACACTGTTGTGATCACCAAACCAATCCAGAAAATGATAGGTGGCCAGTGAGTTCAACTGTTTGTAGGGCGAAATCACCAACAGATTACCAATCCCTGTCAGATCCAATTGATTTGCCGCATGCTCCGAAACCGGATTACCAAAATACACCTGCTGGTTTTCCATACGCGCTTGACGCACATTATCCCAGTTACTATCCGCCAGCAGCACCGGCACATCATGTGAGTTCAGCGCCTTGGCAATCATCCGCGCAACTGGATTAGCGCCCAAAATCAAAAAGCCAAACTCGCCAGGCTCCGCCACACCGAGCAACTTGGCCAATGGCCGCGCGGTCAGGCTTTGTATCATAACGGTGGCAATAATAAGCATAAACACCAAAGGCACCAGTGTCTCGCCGCCAGCAAAACCATTACTTTGCAACTGAAAAGCAAACAGCGCAGACACCGCCGCCGCAACAATACCGCGTGGCGCAATCCAGCTTAAAAAAAGTTTTTCCCGCCAATTTAACGTCGTGCCAATCGCCGAGATAAAAATGCTCACAGGCCGTGCGACCAACATCAAAATAGCCAATACGGCCGCCAATCCCCAGCCCAAACCAGCGATAGCAGAAAACTCAATACGCGCCGCCAGAATAATAAACAGCGCGGAAATCAACAGCACACTTAAGGATTCTTTGAACTCCAAAATGCTCTCGACTTCCACCTGTTTCATATTGGCCATCCAGATGCCCATAATGGTCACCGTCAGCAGGCCCGACTCGTGCGCGATTTCATTCGACAGTGCGTACACCCCCAACATAAAGGTCAGGGTTCCAGCGTTGTGCAAATAGTGCGGTATCCAGTGTTTACGCAGCACCTGACCGTTTAGATAACCGGCTGCCGCGCCCAACACAGTCCCCACCACAAGGGTGGTGCTGAAAATATACAGCGAATGAGCAAAGACATTACCCTGCCCCCAGGACACAATCCCCTCATACACCAACACCGCCAGCAAAGCGCCAACGGGATCAATAATGATACCTTCCCATTGTAGGATATTGGCCAGCTTGGCATTGGGTCGCACTGAACGCAGTAACGGCGCAATCACCGTTGGACCCGTCACCACAGAGATAGCCCCAAACAACAGGGAGATTTCCCAAGTGATAGCCAAAATCCAGTGCGCCGACAAGGTACCGATAATCCCGGTCACAATAGCCCCCACCGGAATCAGATTACGCACCATTTTTCCGTGCCCACGAATCTCGGAAAAGCGCAGGGTCAAGCTGCCCTCAAACAAGATAATCGCCACCGCCAATGAGACCATGGGAAACAGCAGATCGCCGAACACCTCCTCAGGCTTTAAATAGTGCAAAACCGGACCACAAGCGATGCCCGCCGCTAACAAGAAGACAATGGCCGGCATACGCACGCGCCAAGCCAGCCACTGACAAAATAGCGACAAGACGCCAATCGAGGCGAGCAATAAAACAGTGCTAACGGGCATAAACAAAGGATTCCATAAATTATTATTGTGGCGCTGGCCGGTATTGCTCAGCAGACATAAGGCGAAAAACAACCAAAGCTAGAATCATAAAGCTCGACCTCTTCCGCCAATACTTTAGCGCATAAAACAGAGTCTAGTACTTTATGGATGGTGATCTTGGACTTCCCACAGTTTCATAGACACTCAGCTGCTTCGTTGAGGCGCTCTCTTTCTTCATCATACTGTACATAACACCAGTATTAATTCCTACTGCCAAGACTTTAACAACCTATTCAGGGGCAGCTTGCGCCGCCCTCGCTATTCATCCTAGCACTCAAAGTACGAGGTCTTACGCGACCTTGATAAGATCGCTCGCGCAGTCAGAAAAGCACCGGCAACAGCTGGGCAAGAATAACCCGCCGAGCGTACAGCATCGGCAAAGTGCTGCGCATTGATCAGTGCTTGATCCGCTATACAACTCAAGCCCTCGCTTTTTTCCTGTAGTTTAAGTATTTAGCCACTGGAAAATTTCAGTGCGAATTTGTAAGAAAAACTTCCCGCCAACCGTCCAGTGACAACAATTGGGAATTTCCACTAACTGACCACGCGCGCCGAAGCCTTGGGCAATGCTGCGCTGGACATTAATGGGCGTAATTCGATCAGCCGTACCGCCAATAATCAGCACTGGACACTGAATTTGCTCGGTATTGACGTAAGCTGCCGAGCGACGACCTAACAGCAATCCCATGCTGATTTGCCAGGTCGCCCTACCCGATTCATAGGTGCTTCTGGCATAAATTTCCCGCTGCACCGCTGCGCTTTGCGAGTTAGCAATCCCGTAGCGAATACTTGCCAGTTTAACTTCAGTGATGCTGCGCCACAGCGGAAAACGCAAGAGGTTGCTGCCAAAGGTTTTGATGGCCGACAAGCTCAGCCCGTTGATACCCGCAGGCGCTGCAGACGACAGAAGAATCAGGCGATTACAAGGCACTTGCGCGGCCACCAACTGCACCAACAATCCGCCCATGGAGTGCCCGATCAAGATTGGCGGCGAATTCTGACGCTTAACCTGTTCAATGATATAGACCACATAGTCCTGCAAAGCGGTTTGCGCCAGCTTTTCTTTACTGGCCGCCGTGTGCTCAGCCTTAGGACAGTGATATAGCAGACGCAAGGATTCAGTCACATAACCCTGCTCAACAAAGGCATCATGCACCTCTTTCAGCGCCTCCTGATTGCCCCACATACCGTGCACAAGGAGTACCGGTGGCTTTTCGTTATGGCTCTGGTTCATGTTTATTTTTATCCTTGCCGTAGTCGATGATCTGATGAAATCTGATTAACTCAGGCTCTATGCAAACTCATAACATACTGTTTTCAGACTGTATTGCCGATACCTAAACCGGCAATAACCTGCTCACTCACAGCTTCAATCAATTGCCGCTACTCAGCATCGCAAAGATCAACTTAGAAAACTGCTCGGCCTTTCTTGGATCACTCAGCAACTGCATCATCTGATTCTGATGAGCATCGCTGCTGCCCAAAATCGCATCATCTACGGCTTTAGGGAAGTCGCCGAGCATGGCTTGTTCTGGGGTGTTGTTCGCCAGCTGGTGCATGACTAGGGTGTTTTCACGCACCTTGTCGCGCACGGTGTAGGCGTAGTTCACCATATCAGCGTCGGTCAGCTCGTCAGTGATAAATAACTCGTTGAGCTTAGCGACGATTTGCGAGAGTAATTCTTCTTGTTTGTCTTTAGCCTTGGCCGTACCCAGCGCATCGCCGGGCTCTAACTCATAGTCTTTAGCCTCTTCTTTCAGCTGAATATCCTGCTGGCGGATTTTAGAGAGGCGGTAGTGGCTCAGTACCACATTGCTTAAGTCCACAACCTCTTCATCGCTCTCTACTTCACGCAGCATCGGACGCAGATTGCGCGCGTAGAGGCTGAGCTTTTCCAGATTCTTGTCGTCATAATCCACGATCTGCGACATAAACTCATAGAAACGTACAAAGGTGCCGAGATCCTTTTTAAAGATCTCTAGTGCGTCTTTTTCCTGCTTGCAGTCTTTAAAACTGTTTTCAGCGTTAGCAATGAGTACGGCATCTTTAGTGCGCTTGGTCCGTTCAAACATATCCCGCGCTTGCTTATAAGCTGCCACCGCAGATTTATAACGCTGGGTCCACCGCTCAACCGCAGGCTTGCAGATATTACCGATGGCGGCGTTGCTTTTACTCTTGACGAAAAAAGCATTACAGAACTGCTCAACTTCATGCCACTGGAAAATACCGGCAGCGCGTAGCTTCTCGTACAGATCAAAGATCAAATCGGGGTCAGAGACATCGGCAAGTTCAGCGGTTTGATAATAGGGCTGGAAGGCATCGAGAATATCTTGCGGTTCATTAAAGAAATCCAGCACAAAGGTGCCGGTCTCAGCTTTACTGGGGTAGGTACGATTCAAGCGCGACAGGGTTTGCACGCACTCCACCCCGCCGAGTTTTTTATCCACATACATGGCGCAGAGTTTCGGTTGGTCAAATCCGGTCTGAAACTTATTGGCGACAATCATCACTTGGTAATCATCGCTATCAAAGGCTTTGCGCATATCACGGCCTTTAAGACCTGGATTCATATTAGCTTCAGTGAATTTCTCACCAATCAACGCGACGGAATTTGGATCTTTGTCGGTAAATTCCACCTCACCAGAGAAGGCCACCATCGCGGCAATGTTTTGATAGCCTTTCTCGGATTGCTTGGACACCAAGTACTTATCCAATGACAACTTATAGCGCACCGCTTCTTTACGGGAACTGGTGACGATCATCGCCTTGGCTTGGCCGCCCAATAAACCCATGACGTTATCTTTAAAGTGCTCAACGATGACCTGCACTTTCTGGCTGATGTTGTAATCGTGCAGGCGCACCCACTGATTGAGTTTAACTTTGGCCTTTTTGCTTTCGACTTCTTCGTCTTTATCAGCAATTTTCATCGCCAAGTTATAGGCCACTTTATAGTTGGTGTAGTTTTTCAATACATCCAAAATAAAGCCTTCTTCAATGGCCTGTCGCATGCTGTAGACATGGTACGCCTGCGGCTTATTGGTTTTTGACGCGGGTAAATTCGGATCAGGTAAGCGGCCAAACAGTTCTAAGGTTTTAGTTTTTGGCGTAGCGGTAAAGGCAAGATAGCTTAAGTTTGGCGAAGCACGGCGTGACGCCACAGCGGCATCGAGAATATCCTCACTGCTCAGCTCGTCATCGTCACCTTTGCTATCAATGCTCAGCACTTCTTTAAGCTGACGTGCGGTGCTGCCGGTTTGCGAGCTGTGCGCTTCGTCGGCGATCACTACATAGTTACGCTCTTTCAGGCTGACGCTGTTCTCAATGGCGCGCAGCACATAGGGAAAAGTCTGAATGGTAACAATAATAATCGGCTGCGAGCCTTCCAACGCGGCCGCCAGCTTCTCAGATTTAGAACCATCGCCTTCGCTGCGATTAATCCGCCCCACTACACCTTCAGTGGAGGTAAATTGCGAAATGGTTTCTTGCAGCTGATCATCCAGCACGGTGCGGTCGGTGACGACAATAATGGAATCAAACAGCTTATGCCCTGCAGCGGTATGCAGCGCCGATAACTGGTGCGCCGACCACGCAATCGAGTTGGATTTACCGGAGCCTGCGCTGTGCTGAATCAAATACTTATGGCCTGGGCCTTCAGTGCGCGCAGCATTAACCAACTGACTGACCACATCCCACTGGTGATAGCGCGGGAAGATCAGGGTTTCTTTCTTGTATTTACGCCCTTCCCAGTCTTCTTTTTCTTCAATTTCTAAATGGACAAAACGCGCAAGAATATTCAACAAGTTATCCGGTAGCAGCACCTCGTTCCATAAATAATCGGTGGCGTACTGGTTGATATCTGCAGGTACATCATTGCCCGCGCCGCCTTCGGCTGTGCCTTTGTTAAACGGCAAAAAGTAGGTGTCATTTCCTTCAAGACGCGTGGCCATATAGACCTCGTACTGGCTCACGGCAAAGTGCACCAAAGCACCGCGTTTAAAGGTCAGCAATGGCTCAGGCTTTTTAGTTTCAGGGTCGATAGCCAGACGGGTAGTTTTGTATTGGGTAATGGCGTTTTGCACGGCTTGCTTGAACTCAGACTTAAGCTCCAGCGTGACCACGGGCAAACCATTGACGAACAGAACTATGTCGATACGCCACTTCTTAGCTTTACTCCCGGTCTCCAACTCATGCGCATCGCTGGCCCAAGGCGAGTAGACCAACTCAGGAACAATGCGCAGGCGGTTTTGGCGGTAACGCGCCAAAGTGTCGGGATTGAGATCATGTTCAGGCTTAAATTGGCACAGGCTAAAGCGCGTACCACGGTCGCGCAGTTCATTGCGTAACACACCCAAGGTGCCAAAGGTGCGCA
>LSQX01156177.1_pt1 | contig 11629 bp, 8 predicted proteins | sample 654561 | NCBI WGS metagenome assembly LSQX01 (sample SAMN04489861, study PRJNA283612) | anaerobic digester metagenome | isolation source: 4 biogas reactors fed with cattle manure at either 37C or 55C with and... | place: Denmark: Kongens Lyngby | collected 2014 | reverse complement strand
TGAACCTCTCCCACTTCTATAAGTGGGAGTTTCTTGTTACAAGAATTATCCAGTTCCAAAAACAAACAAGTTCTGTTTGCTTTATCCTTTAGGATTGGAACTTAGACAATTCCTTTCACAAGCAACACAAGAATAATCTTGTGGGTAGGTCCTTACCATCTACTACTAATAACCTCTTAGGTTATACGTAGATACTTGATATCCTTTACTGTACAAACAGGCTTTATCTGATTATACATAAATACTGAAAGAATATTTACAGCACCTACTACATCCCTATGTTCGTGATAACCACATACACATCTAAAATTCCTACCTGAAGGTTGTACTCTTCGGCCGCAAACAGGACATGTTTGCGAGGTGTATCTTTCATCTACTTCATGGAGAGCAATACCTTCTGCTTCTAGTTTGTATTTAAGATACCGCTTTGTTTTTCCAAAAGACCAGTTAGATAATTTTTGGGTAGTAGTTTTACGCATTTTTTTCTTGATGTTTCTTTGAACTCCTTCCACATTACCTATAGCCACTTCCTTTATTTGTTGACTTATGCACCAGTTTACAAATTCTCTAGTAGTTTTATGTAATGCATCTTGTAACTGGTTTGCTGATTTAGAAAGGACATACTGCTTTACTTTATTATATTTCTTCCACTGTCTGGAACCTTTTTTACACCTAGCCATTTTTTTTTGTAATTCTTTAAGTTTTTTATTGCGCAGCCTATGAATACTCCTTATTTTGCGACCAGTTATTATGATTACATTACCTTTTTCATCTATTGCAGTAATAGTATGAATTTCTCCTAAATCTATTGCGGTTCTGTTAGTATAAAGATTTTCTTTAGGAGTATTTCCGTTATCATATGAAATGGCTAGTTTAAGTCCTCTATCATAGATTAGTTCTATTTCTTTAATATCTCCGTCAGGAAGTTTAGGAACACGTAAAACAATAGGTTTTTGTCTTTTGCCATTTTGTACTCCTAGACTAAGGTATATTTTATTACCGTCTATAGAAAAGGATTTGCCCACCCATTTAGTATTGAAATTTTTCTTTTTTCTGTAAGGATATTTGACAAAAAGTCCTTGTTTCTTGGCTTGTTTTGCCCCATCTCTAGCCTGAAGGTACTTATGTGCAACTGCTTGTACACTTTGAGAATGAAGTGGATATTTGCCTTTTAGTTCTTTCTGTAGTTGAGTTTTGTTAATCCACTGTCCGTTATGATTTAGTGCATATTCCTTAGCAATTTTAAGACAGTCATTCCATATTTGTGCAGATAGACGGTTGCAGTGAAATAGTCTTTCTAAATCTGTTTTAGATGTTTTGAAAGAAGTTTTAATGCAGCGATACATACATTCACCTCCTTTATATAGGTTATATGCCAAGTATTTGGTTTATATATTACACAGGAATTGCTATACAATCAAGAAAATATGCACCATGCGGTGCAAAACATTCATCTCCCACCTATAGAGGTGGGAGAATTCTGTTTTATTTATGTTAAAATATTTGTTAAAATATTGCTTTTTCCCCTTTTCTTAAGTTAGAATTGCAGACGCAAAAGGAATGAACAGTATCAATAAGGTTTGCCTTGTTATGCCTTTCTTCCTTTTTGTTAGAAACTTACAAAGGAGGGACGGTACGTGCAAGGTAAAGTTAAATGGTTTAACTCCCGCAAAGGCTTTGGTTTTATCGAAAACAACGATGGCAGCGGTGATGTTTTCGTCCACTTCTCTGCTATCCAAGGTGAAGGCTTTAAAAGTTTAACCGAAGGTCAAGAAGTAGAATTTGACGTTGTTGATGGCGAACGCGGGCCACAGGCAGTAAATGTTGTTGTAAAATAAAACTCAAAGGCATTTCCAAACCACTTGGGAGTGCCTTTTTGTTGTATTGGTGACTAATATTTGATTTTCTCTTGTTTGTTTTTCTAAAATAAAGGCGAATAAGAGAAACCCTCTTATCAAAAAGATACAGGAATTGTTCTTCCTGTTTTTTATACACAAAAAGGCTAGAGAGAAAGGAGCAATGCTATGAAAAATAAATTGTTGATATTGGTACTTATTTTTTCGTTTTTACTACTGCCAAGTTGTTCTACTAACCCCCCAGATGAGAATGAGGTGAATAAAGAAAACCCAGCTATCTCATCGGAAGAGCTGGACGACTCCCTTATTTTTTCAGAGGCGGGTGAGTATGGTTCAGCCGAACTGCCTGAAACAGTTTTAGGAGACCTGATTATTACCGCAACGGATGTCAAACTGCAAAACTATACCGTACTGGGTAATCTCATTCTCTCAGAAGAAGTTGAGGCAGGCGAAGTTCAGCTTAAGAATGTTTCCGTAGCAGGAGAATTAATTCTGGAAAACAACGGAGAAACCAAGCTCGTTTTAGATGGTTGTCTTATTAATAACCTACAAGCTTTAAAAACAAATACTCATGTCTCTGCCATAAACGAAAGTGTTATTCATAGAGCTACGCTGACTGCCAACATAGAAGTTGAAACGGATAAGCAAAGCCGTTTCTCCGATGTAACTATTGCCCAAAATGCTGATGTTAAACTAACAGGCACCTTCGCTGATATTACCATAACACACGCCATGGCAAAAGCCCAAATAGCAGGGACAGTAGAAAGACTTGCTTTAGAAGCAGATGCCACTGTAAACCTGCAGCCCAATACCACAGTCAAGAATTTAACCATCAAAGCAGGTGGTGAGATAACTGGCGATGCAGTTATTGAACAGGCACTTGTTATGGCTTTTGGAGCAAAAATGTCTATGATGCCTAAAAAAATAGAGTTTATAAGTGACGAAACCATTTTAATCAAAGGAGAAATTATTTCTGCGGCCAAACTATATCACAAAGACCAAACCAAAACAAATCCCGATACACAAACGGAAAAAACTCCTGTCAAAATTACACCCAGTAAGCCCAAAGAGATGAAAGTAACCCCACTAAAAGATGGAACAGTTAAGGTAGATGAAGTCTTAAAGCGTAAATTGGAAGTTAACCCTCTGGATGCCATCATTATTATTGATTCCAGTGATAAATCGGTTGCTTCTGTCTCCTTGTTAGGCAGAGAACTTCGAGTAACAGGGCATAAAGCAGGTACAGCTGTTATTACCGTTACTTTCAAAAAGCAAGGCTATAAAAACGAAACAATCTCTTTTAAAGTCACAGTAGAAAAACCCGTTACTCCTCCTCCCCCACCGCCACCTCCCACTACGCAGATAACACCTGTCGTAGAAAAGCTGGAAAACACACCGTTATTCGGCTCTACTACTATTCGGATTACTTTGCAGGGTACTTCAAACCCAGAAAAGTACAAAGTAAGCGTTGGGCAAACACAGTTCGTACTGCGTAATGGCAAATTCGAATACGCTGCCGTTTCAGGCACCGACCTTGCTGATTTAAGCGTAGAACAAATAAAAGCCCAAACAGTTATAACGGCAAAATAGGGGGTGAGGATTGTGAAAAAGCTGTTTACTATTTTCCTGGCTTTGATTGTTTTTTTTGTTTTACCCTTGCCAGCAGAAGCTGCTATTGAAAGTTATTTAATCCGCGATGACCAAGCAGAAATCTTTATTTACGACCTCTCCTCCCTCCTTTCTGCTTATAATACAGATGGCGTTTTGTGGGAGGACTTTTCCGAAAAGATGAATAAACACAGCGTCTTAGCGGTATACGATAATGTCAGCAAGCTTTACGTTGATTTTGTTGCCTTATTGGATGCCTATAATGCAGGCGAAGAAATTACGGCCTACACTGAAAGCTCAAAGGCAAAAACTATTTCACCTTTTACGGCAATGACAGAAGTCAAAGTTGACCAAGAAGGCAAACTTGTCTACAACAAAGTTATTATTGAAGAAGAAGCTGGACCAGAACCTCCTGTTGAAGAACCGCCCATAGAAAATCCTAACCTAAGTACAGAATTAAAGGCGATTAACGCAGCAAAAGATGTAGACAGCATGACAAGTGCCTTATTGAAACACGCTTCTGCTCTTGACTTAACACTAACCAAATATAATAAGCTTAACGATTATGGCAAACAGTTAGTTGCCCGCAAATTATTAGAAGAAAGAGGTTCGGGCTATACAACTAACAGTGCGGTTAAAAAAATCTTTGATGCCGAAACAGATAAATACACTTACAATTATTATGTGTCGGCAGATAAAGTGCTTTACGGTCTGGACTACTGGCGGACTCCAGTGCGTTTAACCAATGCTCCTGATTTCTTACCGCCAGGAGAATATGTAGTAACTAATAACTATACCTTCTCTCTAATCACCGCTAATGGGTTAGAAAACAAAGGGAAATTTAATTACAATGAAGAAATTCCTTATGCAGTTCTTCCTTTAGACCGCCCTGCAGACCCTAAAATCACGGAAGCACTACTAAAAAGTGTTGCTCAAAGCAAAAATGCTCATCCTTCCTTTATTGCAGCTGTCCCTGCTTTCCTTAAAGCCCAAGAAACTTGGGGCGTAAATGCTTTATATCTTATGGCACATGCTGCTTTAGAAAGTAACTGGGGTAAATCACAAATTGCCTGTGACAAAAACAATATCTTTGGCTATATGGCTTACGACTCTAACCCCTATGCTTCGGCAGCTACTTTTGCCAGCAAAGATGACTGTATTTACTGGGTAGGGGCGTTTATCCGCAAATGTTATCTCCTTGCCAGTGATTGGCGGTTCAATGGTGAAAATCTTGTAGGGATGAATGTCTACTACGCAACAGACCCCATGTGGGCTGTGAAAATCGCCAATATTATGGAGCAAATCTATCCCTCTTCGCAATACGAGAAAGTCTCTAAACCAGAGAACAAAGGAAAAGTCAATGTCTCAGCCTTAAACGTACGCAGCGGAGCAGGTACAACATATAGTGTTGTGACTACGCTTTCCAAAGACACTGAACTGACAATCCATGCTATGAAGTCTGTTTACACTTCAGGTAGTTATTACTACTGGTTTAAGGTAGTAAGTGGCACCTTCGGCGAGGGTTGGGTACGGGGCGACTATGTAGACCTGACAACCAAACCTGAAGCCAATGTTTATCTGGCAGGATGGTATAAAAATAAAGATACCAAGGCATCTCTGTGTCAAACTCCTGCGGGGACAGTGAAGAAAAGCATAGCCTTTATGACCCCGCTTACAGTGGAAGGAGTTCAGATGGTAGGTAAAAACCTGTGGTTGCAGGTAAACTATGAAGGTAATTTATATTGGTTAAACGGTGACAATGCCATCGTAAAATGGTAACAACAAACAAATAGCCCTTCCCCGCTATCGGGGAAGGGTTTCTTAAGGAGCAAAGAAATGTTCAAACCAAAGATTATTGCAGAAATGTTGTTGCAGTGGGTAAAAACTATCATTACATCCTTATCTATCAGTCTGTTTATTACCCTCTTTCTCTTTCAACCATTCTATGTAGAAGGTAGCTCGATGGAACCTACTTTTAAAGGCGGAATTCCTTACAGCCGAAAAAGAACTGGCGATTTTATAATGGTTTCCAATATTTACAACGAACCTGATTATGGTGATATCGTTATTGTTGATGGCAGGAAACACATCAACAGGACCTTTAAAAATAAACTGCTGGAAAACCCTGTTGTCTCAGGTTTGGTTACACGGCAGAGAAATAACAGACACCTATGGATAAAAAGAGTAATAGGCAAAGCTGGCGACAAGATAGAGTTTAAGGATGGGCACCTTTATCGTAATGATGTTTTAATAGTTGAAGATTATCTTAAAGAAGGTATGCGAGAATCACTTTCAGCTATTACAGTTCCCGAAGACCACGTATTCGTAATGGGTGATAACAGGAACGTCAGCTTGGACAGCAGGCACGTTGGTCCTCTTCCTGCAAGAAACATTGTAGGTAAGGTTTTTGTGCGTATCTTTCCCTTCAATAAAATCAATACGTTTTAATAATAAATCCCCCATCTATTCGGTTATAGGTGGGGGATTTTACTAATAAGAAAAGCCCCATCAGGCTTTCCAGTAAATCTTTTCAATTAAAACTGTATTTCTGCCTTTAAACTAGCAATGAAATCACCAATATCATCTTTGTGACCCCAGAAAGTTTGTTCTCGTGCTGTTTTCTGACCAAACAGTACAGAATATACCTGCCCCACAAATTCATTTCCCTCACGGGTAATGCGAATGGTTTTATGTTCTTTGGGATGAGAAAATACGATTGTTGTGGTTTGGCCATGATTTTCTGCATACCGTACAACTCCTGCGTTAGGTAGTTGCAGTTGTAATTGCTGTAAAACCTCTCCGATAGGACATTCCTCCTTTGTTATTGGGATTTTCTAGCCAGTTCCAGTGTAGTATTTTAAGAACTTTGTTTTCAAGTCCGTTTATCCCAAATTTGTGTGAATTTCATACAAAGGTTCCATAAAGATAATTATTACTTCTGCTTTGTATTCATTTTCCACAATTATCAGAAAAGGTTTATCATAATAAAAGTAATTTGCAGATGTATCATAGGTCTTGTCGTCTGCCTGCTGCAGTAGGGAGTATAGACCTTTTATCTCTTTGCCTTCATAAAAATACCTATTTTTATTCTTTTTAAAGAAATGACCTTCTGCTCTGGTAAGTAAGGCAAAACTAGTCTCCATCACTTCCTCTCTGGAAGCTGTTCGCCCAGGGGAATTAAATAAGTGCAAATTAAGAGTTGTATCGCGAATCTTTTTTTGCCAGTAAACATCAGTAATCTGGCCCGCTGAATAATTGATATTACCATCGCCATCGGTACATACCAAGCTGCATCCCCGCTGCAAACCATTAAAAGTATCTTGCTTTACGTTGCAATCAGATTTCGGGGGTAGTTTTGCGGAATAATAGTCGGCAATTAAAATTTCCTTTCCTGTGGCGACTTCTGTCAAGATACCAACTGCATTAGTCCATTTAATATGAATAAGACCATCTTGGGTCGTTTGAACAAAGAAATCTGTTCCTAGTTTGTCTTTTTCTATTTTTTCTGTCATTTTACCCCTCCTTTGTGTTTATGTTTATAGGTTATTACATTAAAAGATACTAAAGCAAGTTTTACGTGGCTAGTGGCTGTACAGACTTTGCCTCAATACCACGATATGTGTTAAGGAATTTTAATATTATATTTTCAGTTTAAGGTGACACTTTTACGCAAAAAACCTATAGTACTTTTATAGAGAGGTATTTAGGGCTGCTGTAAGGTTAGGAAGTGTAATTATGAGATATCGAAAACTCGCATTAGGTTTAATGCAAAAAAATATGCACCGACAATGTCGGTGCTATTCTTTTAATAAGGATTAAGGCAAAGTTATCATTGCTAAAAAGATAACGAAAACGGGTGTGTCCCGTTGTCGATATGTTCTTTTGTTTTCGATATGTTGCATTAGGTTTACATCACAAACACATTGCTGTTAGCACACGCACTGCTCACAGTGGCAACCTGATGTTTCTATCAACTCCTGCATTATCGGCACAGCATTACTGGTGCCAATTCTTGCAACGCCTAACGCCAACAGTTCTTTGGCAAAGGCATAACTGCGAATGCCACCTGCTGCCTTAATAGGCAAATTAGGAGCTACCTCTTTAAACAGCCTAATATCTGCCGTTTTTGCCCCGCTCCCTGCAAAGCCAGTAGAAGTTTTTATCATATCTGCCCCTGCTTTTTGTACCGCAGCAATGGCTAATCTTTTCTCGACATAGGTTAGGAGGCCTGTTTCAATAATTACTTTTAAAGGGATTTTCCCTAATTGTGCTTTGACTGCTTCAATTTCTTCACGTACTGCCTTATTATCACCTTCTTTTAGCCGCCCAATATTAATTACCATATCAATTTCTGTCGCCCCATTATTTACGGCATCTAATGCCTCAGCAATCTTCACGGCTGTCGTATTTGCCCCCAAGGGGAACCCGACTACCGTAGCTACTGCTACCCCACTGCCTTTTAACAGCTTAGCTACCAGTGAAACACGGCAGGGATTGACACAGACAGCTGCAAACTGATACTGTCGGGCATCTCGACAAAGTATAGCAATGTCCTCTTTTGTTGCTGTTGCTTTCAGATTTGTAGAGTCAATGCTGGCGGCAAGTTTATTAATTTCCATTGAGCATCTTCCTTTCTTTTTAGGGTGTTAAGTCCCACTTTATCGGTTTACGACCATTAGCAGTAAGAAAAGCATTAGTTCGTGAGAAAGGTCTACTGCCGAAAAATCCACTATGAGCCGAGAAAGGGCTTGGATGTTTCGATTCAATAACACAGTGCCAATCATTAGTTATTAATCGTTTTTTGCTACGGGCATCATTGCCCCATAACAAAAAAACTACTGGTTCCTTCTTTTCGTTTACTAACCTAATTACTTTATCAGTAAATTTCTCCCAGCCCCTATTGCGGTGCGCATTAACGTCTTTTTCATTCCTGCGTAAAGTTAAAATGGTGTTTAACAGCAGCACTCCCTGTTTAGCCCATGGTGTAAGATTACCGTTTTGCGGCAGGTCACACCCTAAATCATTCTTTAATTCCTGAAAAATGTTTTTTAATGATTTAGGAATGGGTGTGCCGTCTGTAACGGAAAAACACAATCCATGCGCTACTCCTGGTGTAGGGTAGGGGTCCTGCCCCAGCAACACCACTTTGGTTTCAGCATAAGAAGTCAATCTAAAAGCGTTAAAGATGTCACTAAATGGTGGTTTGACATCATTGTATAATTCATATTCTTTACGCACGAAAGCCATAAGTTCTTTATAATAGGGTTTTTGAAATTCTTCTTCTAATATTTCACACCAATCTTTGCCAAACACATTTCCTGCCCCCTTTGTTTTCCGCTTTGAGTTTAAATTAAACATTAGTGAGAAGCAAGAAAAAGGACAGAAGCAAATTCCGCCCTTTTCCTTATTTTATTGCCAATGGTAAATATAATTCATTATCTCATCAGCTCAATAATACTGAAACCTTTTTTTATGTTTATTTGTTGTTGTTTTTCTCATTTTGGGTCTCACCTCACTTTGTTTTATTTCTCTATTACTTCAAGTAAAATAGAACAATAAAAGCAAGCTTTTTACGTGCTAAAGCAAAAACAGCGTGCCATTTTAACTTTCGGCACGCTGCTTATATTTTTATCTGGTTAAGTTGATGTTGGCATCCTCTTTGGCAGAACCAACGATTTTCGCGAAGTTCTTACCAATACTCTCGTTAACATCAGTGTAAAGCACTGTGGCACCACTGCGATAAGAACAAGTAATTCTCATATCTAAAACCGTATCTTGGGGCAGGTCTTTATCTACCCAGAAGGAGAAGTTTACTGTTCCTGCATCGGGAGTTTCTAACAGTAGATGTGTCAGTTCTTCGCCGTTGTTGTAAATCGGGATAACCTCACCATCAACCAATACTTCAATTTTTATTTCGTTGTAGCCACCATATCCTAAACTGAAAGACATATTGTAACCTGCCTTAACAGGAGGAGGAACGGCTACTGGGTAATTAACTGGTAGGCTTAAGCCTTTTGGTGGTTTAGGAATATCCCACAAGGTTAAACCTGATATCTCTGTTAACTGCACATCGGCAATTGGACCCGTGCAGTAACCCGATGACCCCGCAGAGTTTGTAGCTTTTACCCGATACTGAATTTTCTTTATCTGAAAATCTGTCGGAGTAATATCAGTGTAGGATGTTCCCGAAGGTGTTGCAATTGAATGCCAACCTTCCCACTTATTGTTTCGATAAATGTTGCGTTCCAATACATAACCCGTGGCTCTTGCAGCTGAACTCCACTGAATTTCTACTATTGTGGTCCTTCTGATAGGACTAGGATAACTAATAGAGGTCGGAGCTTCAGGTGGATTGACGATGTCTTGCGTTGTGCTGTAAGTCCAGCCTGATGTTCCGCCATCGCTTTCCGCTCTTACCCTAAATCTTACAGAAGTATACCCGCCTGTAGGAACGGTGTAGTTATAACTGGTAGCAGTACTACTGTTAGTCAGCAAAGTATAGCCACCACCATCTAAACTTACCTCTAACCGATATTTGGTGTTAGTCGCTGGATTGCCCCAGAATGGTGTAGCATTCCATTTGACTGTGATTGTTTTTCCTGCATCAACCGCAGATGTTGGGTTCGTAAAGGAACCAGGTGCATCAGGTGGATGAATGATGGTGCTTACACTACCTTCTTTGTAGCTTGTAGCTTCACCATTAGTCTTAACGCCTCTCACCCTAAACTGGACACCTTTATAAGCTTTATCGCTGGAAACAGTTATGCTTTGTGAAGTTGAAGTTCCTGAATAGATGTTGCTCCAACTTGTATAAGTGCCATCTGTTCTCAAGTATCTGCTTTGCAGTTCATATGAGCTGGCTCCTGATGAAGAACCCCACGCAACTGAAATACTGCTTCCCCTATTAACAGATGAGGCATAACTGATAGAAGAAATTGCAGCGGGTTTAATGTTGACCGTATTAGAATAGCTATAATCAGAAGTACCGCCTGTACTTTCCGCCCTCACTCTAAATCTGAGAGTGTTATAAGACGAAATAGCAGGAACGGTATAAGACCTGCTGGTCGTAGTTCCTGTATTAGCTACAAGAGTCCAGCCACCGCCGTTAATGCTTACTTCTAAACGGTAATTCGTACTTCCTGATGGGTTGCCCCAATAAGAAGTGCCGTTCCACTTAACCGTGATGGAACTGCCCGCTGTTACGCCACTGGTTGGTGAGGTGAAAGAGCCAGGTGTGCTGGGGTTATGGTAGAGAGAAGACAGAGAACCTGTACAGTAACTCGATACTTCACCATTGGATTTTTCAGCCCGCACCCTAAACTCTACACCAGTATAGGTTGTGCTTGAACTGGTAGCGATACTGGCAGAACGAGAAGTACCCGTATAGACATCACTCCAAGAAGTATAGGTGCCGTCTGTTTTTCTATACCTTCGCTGTAAGCGATAAGAGTCAGCACTTGTCGCTGCCCCCCAACTAACCGAGATGTTCTCTCCACCTCTTACCGTTGAGGCATAACTGATAGAAGACGGAGTAGCTGGTTTAATGTTTAGGGTATTAGAATAACGCCAATCAGAAGAACCCTTGCTGTTTTGGGCACAAACTCTGAACCTTACAGTGCTATAACTTGAAGAAGAAGAAATTGTATAGGACCGACTTGTCGCTGTCCCTACATCAGCTATTGTGCTGTAGGAACCACCGTTATAGCTCACTTGTAAGCGGTAGTTTTTGCCTGTTGTTGGATAACCCCAAGAAGAGGTTTTTCCCCAGCTCAAAGTAACAGAACTACCTGCTGTCACCGCACTCGTAGGACTGCTAAATGCTCCTGGCATACTAGGGGCTTGGTTAAGTTCAGTAATTGGTGGCAACATGAAATGGTTATCGAACAAAGCCGCAATCTGTCCTGCAATAGTGCTGCCCCAATTAAACCTACTAACAACCACACTTGTAGAAAAAACTCTAGCAGGAACACTGTAATTTGAACTCCCATCAGACCACTTTTTGCCTGTGGCCATAGTTGAGTGTCCTGTATGTGAAGTGTTCCTTACAGAGATAATTGAGTTTATCCATGCGTTCCCGCCTTGGGTTAACTTATCACGCAGTGCTGCCTTATCAATATTACCTTCACGCAACAAGTTATCAACCAAAGACCTTCCTTGTGAAGTGC
>LSQX01333169.1_pt1 | contig 11631 bp, 13 predicted proteins | sample 654561 | NCBI WGS metagenome assembly LSQX01 (sample SAMN04489861, study PRJNA283612) | anaerobic digester metagenome | isolation source: 4 biogas reactors fed with cattle manure at either 37C or 55C with and... | place: Denmark: Kongens Lyngby | collected 2014 | reverse complement strand
TGAGAATTGATAGCATGGATGCTTCATTTAAGCCGACAGTAAATGTCGAAACCGCTAAGATAAAACAGGAAGCGCCTGTAAAACCTACATATGTTCCTCCGGAACATAATAGAGAGGTTACCAGTGTAGCTACTAAAGAAAACTATACTAAATTAACAGAGGAAAAAATCAATGAGGATTTTCTTCAAAGCTCCATTGATAGAGTAAACCATACATTTGAAATGCAGAGAAGGTCGGTTAGATTTAAAATCCATGAAAGAACAAATGAAGTCATGGTTAAGATTATCGATGCCGACACAGAGGAAGTAATCAGGGAAATACCTCCGGAGAAGCTTTTGGACATGTTTGCGAACATGCTGGAGCTGGCAGGTTTAATTGTTGATGAGAGAAGGTGACGAATATGAACGGAATTTCAGGATTTTCCTCACAAATGAGATTAACAGGTTTATCCGGCTTTGATACCGATTCAATGGTAAAAGAACTTATGAATGCCGAGAGAATACCTTTAGATATACTAAAGCAGAAAAGAACGGTTATAGAATGGAGACAGGAGTCATACAGAGAAATAAGTACTTCTTTGATGGGCTTTAAGAGCAAGTTTTTTGATATTATTAACCGATCTTCATATATGTTATCACAAAGCTCTATAAAAGCCATGTCTGCCACTAGTAGCAATAGCTCATATGTCACTGCTACCGCATCAAGTGGAGCAAGCGTAGGAGCCCAAAGTATAAAAGTAACCCAATTGGCTACAGCTGACTCCTTGAGTAATTCTTTGAGTGCCAGCAAAGGTTTAGTTGGTACCATTCCAGACCAAACAACGCTTGGAACACTTGTGAATAAGAAGATTTTTGTAGAATTGGATGGGGTAAGCAAGCAAATTACCTTGGGTGGCACTACACCTGAAGACTTTATATCATCTCTTCGCAGTTCATTGGATCAAGCCTTTGGCGAAGGTAAGATTACAGTTGACGTAGACGCCGGGAATCCCAGTGAATTTACCCTAAATACTGCCGGTGGAGCTACTAAGGTCAGCGTTTACGGTACTTCAGAATCGACAGGCGAATTGGCCGGGCTGGATAATTTAGGGCTTACAGCAGGACAATCTAACAGATTATCCTTAAACAGCTCACTTTTTAGTTTGAAAGACTCATTTAATGTGCCATTGGAATTTGATGCAGACGATAATGCTACATTCAGTATCAATGGTGAAACTATTAATATTAAGTCCACCGATACATTAAAACAGGTGTTTGACAAAATAAATAATAACGAAAAGACTCAGGCTAAAATAAGCTATGATGAGATTACCGACAAAATAACTCTTACATCCAAGGTGACCGGTGCAGGTAATAATTTAGAAATTGCTGATAATACGGGAAACTTCTTGTCAGCATTAAATTTGAATGCTGAAACACAGGGTAAGGATGCAATGGTTTCAATTAACGGTGAAGACCTGGTTAGGAGCACCAATAATTTTACTGTAAATGGTATAACCTACAATCTTCATAAAGCTCATGAGGCAGAGAGTACGGGCGATTCTATTACAGTAGCGCAGGATACCCAATCAGCTATTGATAATATCAAGAGCTTTATAGAAGAGTACAACAAGCTCATTGACAATATCAATGGTAAAACTTCCGAGAAATATAATAGAAGCTATCAACCCTTAACGGATGCCCAAAGGGATGCAATGGAAGAGAAAGAAATTGAGAAATGGGAGGAGCAGGCAAAAACCGGTTTACTTCGTAATGACAGTATGCTTCAGAGCTTAACTTTGTCCATGCGCACTGCTTTGTATGAAAAGGTCGAAGGTGTTGGTATTTCATTAAGAGATATAGGCATCGAAAGTAAATCCTATGCTGACAAAGGAAAGCTCTATTTGGATGAGGATAAGCTAAAAAATGCGCTTCTAAGTAAGCCAGATGAGGTTGCAAAGCTTATTAACGGTGTATCTGCAGAAAACCCAAGCTACAGCAGAACGGCATCGGCAGAACAAAGAGCGGATAGATACAATAAATCAGGTGTTTTTCAAAGGTTATCCGACATAATAGAGAATCATGTTTCAACACTTAGAGACACTGACGGAAGAAAAGGAATTCTCCTTGAAAAAGCCGGAATAGAAGGAGATCTTTCCAGCACTAAAAATCTGATTAGCCAACAATTGGATGATTTTGACGACAGAATCAACAATATGCTAGACAAGCTAACAAGAAAAGAAGAGAATTACTTTAAAAAATTCTCGGCACTGGAAACCATGCTCGCACAAATGAATCAACAAAGTGCATGGTTAACCAGCCAGTTTAGCGCTGGCCAATAAAAAGTCTATAAAGACATAAATAGAAAGCGGAGGCTATTATATGATCGCTTATAATGCGTACAATCAATACAAGGAAAACTCAATATTTACAGCAAGTCCCGAGGAACTTACTCTCATGTTATACAACGGTCTCGTAAAGTTTATTATGAGAGGAATTGACAGTATTGAAAAGAAAAACATACAAGACGCAAATACAAACATTATAAAAGCACAAAACATAGTTTCCGAGTTTATGAATACATTGGACATGAATTATGAGGTATCCGGTAGCTTAAATTCCATCTATGATTATATGCTGAGAAGACTTATAGATGCCAATGTAACAAAGGACAATGAGATACTTGACGAAGTGCTGGGCTTTGCAAAGGTTCTTAGGGATACTTGGGAACAAGCCATGAAAATATCTAAGAAGCAGGGTAGAAAACTCGAAATTGCCCCTGTATAATTTGGAGAATTAAATGAAAGCAGAAGAATATATTCAGCGGCTAATTGATATTTCGTCCAAAAAGATTTCTTTATTGGACGAAATACTTTTGTTTACAAGAAGTCAAAATGAGGTAATTAAAGGACAAAGGTTTGATGAGATGGACCAGCTCCTGAAAGAACGTCAGAAGAGGATGGATGCCATTGATAAGCTGGATGAGCAATTTGTGGTCTATTCAACAAGACTTAAGGAGGTACTTTCATTAAGCTCATTTGAAGAACTTCCGCAACATAACCTGCCGGGTACGGCTGAGCTTAAGAAAGTTGTTGATAGCATCTCACAGTATATAAAACAGACAAAGGAACTCGATGACGAAAACACTGCTCTTGTTAAAACTGAAATGAAGGCTACACAGGGGCAGATTAAAAACGCTAATGAGCATAAACGCATGACCGGAGCCTATTACCCGAAACAAAACAGTGGTCAGTCATATTTTTTTGATAAGAAGAAGTAGCATTTCTAAAGAATAATAGCTATTAATGTTCTTTCGGGAGGCGTTTATAATAGATTAAGGGGAGACAGAATGGCTAATTATGAATGCGCAAGATGTCATAGATTTTTTGAAAAGGTAGCATTTGAAGAGGTCTGTCCGGTTTGTTTTCCTGTTGAAGAAGAAGAGTTCAGGGCAATTAAGGAGTTTCTTACTAAATATCCTGGATCCAGCTCCAACGAAGTAATGCAACAAATCGGAGTTTCATTAAAGTCCATAAGGCGTTATTTGAAAGAAGACCGTTTAGAAATTGTCGGAGAAAATAAAGGATTCATTCGCTGTGAAATGTGTGGCAGACCTATAAGCAGCGGCTATTTTTGTGAGAACTGTTTCAAGGAAGGAAATACCAAGAGGTTAAAGGACAGAGGAATGGGATCAAAATCAGCCTATGTGCCGTGGGAAGATGACTCTAATAAGATCAAGAAGGGGATACAATTCCGCGAGAGGAAAGATAAAAAAGTGTAAATCGGAATAAATGTGGGTATATGAAGAAGAGGTTATCCCTGTTAGGGTAACGCTTCTTTTTTATATTTAGAAGTGATATTTGACTTATTACTGCTATAATAAATCGTGGTATACTAAATGTCAAAATGAACCGAGGTAATAGCTTAATGAACACAATTATTGTAAATGGGGCAGAAGACGAAGCGTTTTCAGACGCAGCGAGAGCCTTGCGTGAAGGAAAATTGGTGGCTTTCCCTACAGAGACCGTTTATGGTCTTGGGGCAAATGCATTAAATCCCGATGCAGTTAAAGGAATATATGAAGCTAAAGGCAGACCCTCGGATAATCCGTTGATTGTTCACATTGCAGAGGTGTCTAAGCTTAATGAATTAATTCTTGAGATACCGGATACGGCCGTTACACTTATTGAAGCGTTTTGGCCGGGGCCTTTAACCTTGGTTTTCAAAAGATCTGGCAGAGTTCCTGATATAATAACTGCCGGTCTGGATACTGTGGCTGTTCGTATGCCTGATAGTATTATTGCTCAAAAGCTTATAAGAGAAGCGGGTGTTCCAGTTGCCGCACCAAGTGCTAATCTCTCCGGTCGCCCCAGCCCCACAACCTATAAGCATGTAATCGAAGACCTTTCCGGACGTATAGAATATATTATTGATGGAGGTCCATGCCAGGTAGGAGTGGAGTCAACTGTTTTGGATGTCACTACCAAAATTCCGATTATACTAAGACCGGGCGGAATTACCTTGGAGATGCTGGAAAAGGTATTAGAAAAGGTAGATACAGATTCAGTTCTGGAAGTAAGAGGTGATTTGAAGCCACGTTCTCCGGGCATGAAATATCGCCATTATTCACCAAAGGCTGAAATGATTCTTATAAGTGGAGAAACAGATTCTGTTGTGGAAAAGATTAATCAACTTATTAAAGATAGCAATGAAAAGGGACTTAATGTCGGAGTATTAACAAGTTTTGAAAACGCGCATCAATATAATGCAGATGTAGTTGTAAAAGCCGGGTCTGTAAAAAACCCAAATCAGATTGCAACCGGATTATATGACTCGCTCAGGACATTTGACGAAAAAAATGTTGATATTATTTATTCGGAAACCTTTGAAGAAAAGGGAATAGGGAGAGCCATTATGAACAGGCTTAGAAAGGCTTCCTCAGGGAAAATAATTGAAGCAAAATAGGAGAATTGATATGAAAAAGCGGATTGTTTTTATATGTACGGGAAATACCTGCAGAAGCCCTATGGCAGAGGCTATATTTAAGGACATAATCATAGAAAAAGGTATTAAGGAGAAGTATGAAGTATCCTCTTCGGGAGTATATGCTTTTGATGGTGATCCCGCCGCCTATCAAGCAATTGAGGTAATGAAAAATGAATTCGGTATTGACATTAAATTTCACAGAGCAAAGGTTTTGGATGATACCGACGTTGAAAACGCAGACATTATTCTTACTATGACAAAGCGTCATAAGGATATGATAATTGATATTTTTCCAAAAGCGTCCGGAATAGTGCATGTACTAAAGGAATTTACAGGTGCAAAAGGAGATTCAGATATTATCGACCCGTTCGGACAAGATTATGATGCATATAAAAAGTGTGCTAATGACATTGAGGGATTTCTATTGGATCTTCTTGAAATAATATAATTAAAAAAGCATTGAAAAAGAGGCCTTAAATTTTTGACAAGATAGTTATGTTGCTATAAAATCTATATAGAAAATGTAGGAGGAGACAGCTTTGAAGTTAGCATTAGGTAGTGACCACGGTGGATTTGCATTAAAAGAGCAAATCAAAGCCTATCTTAAGGGGAAAGGCTATGAGTTAGAAGACTTTGGAACGTATGGCACCGAATCGGTTGATTATCCCACATTTGCCTTAAAAGCCGCTCAAGCGGTAAGCAAGGGGGAATGTGAAAAGGGCATTTTGATTTGCTCCACAGGAATCGGTATTTCTATAGCGGCCAACAAGGTCAAGGGTGTTAGAGCGGCACTTTGCGGAGACCTACTTTCTGCCCGCCTGACAAGAGATCATAATGATACTAATATTTTGGCCCTTGGGGCTTTTATTGTTGCCGAAAAACTTGCATACGCCATTGTTGACACATGGTTAGGAACTGAATTTTCTAAAGAAGAAAGACACCAAAGACGTATTGATGGGATTACTGGAATCGAAAATAATTATTTAAAATAATTTTGTACTGGGAGGATATGTATGCATAATAATGTTTTTGTATTTGATCACCCGCTTATCCAACACAAAATATCGCTGCTTCGCGATAAAAACACTAGTGCCAAAGAATTTCGTGAGTTGGCTTCAGAAATATCAATGCTGATGGGTTACGAAGTTACACGGGATGTCCCCTTGAAAGAGGTGGAAATCGAAACTCCTATGGGGTTCGCAAAAGCAAAGGTAATATCAGGCAAGAAACTGGCGTTTGTCCCCATTCTAAGAGCAGGATTAGGCATGGTAGATGGGATGCTGAAGCTTGTACCTATGGCCAGAGTTGGGCACATAGGCCTTTATCGTGACCATGAGACGCTGGAACCTGTAGAATACTACTGCAAATTACCTCAGGACATAGGTGATCGTGATGTGGTAATACTTGATCCAATGCTTGCTACTGCAGGGTCAGCATGCGATGCAGTGAAATTTATTAAAGCCAGGGGAGGAAAAAGCATAAAATTTGTTTGCCTTATTGCCTCCAAACAAGGTGTGGAAAGACTTAGAAAAGAGCATCCTGATGTAGGTATCTACTGTGCGGCAGTGGATGAAAAGTTAAACGATATAGGATATATAGTTCCGGGTCTTGGTGATGCAGGAGACAGACTCTTCGGAACAAAATGAGAATAACACAATGAAACCAACAGACAAGAGGGGGTTGTTTTATGCGTCCAACATGGGATGAGTATTTCATGAATATTGTTGATTTGGTTAAAACACGTTCAACATGTCTAAGAAGGCAGGTTGGGGCCCTTATTGTTAAGGACAAAAGAATTCTGGCATCGGGGTACAATGGTGCCCCGGTTGGGTGTAAACACTGTGAAGAAACCGGGTGTATTCGTAACAAGTTAAATATCCCTTCCGGTCAACGCCATGAGATTTGCAGGGCTACTCATGCAGAGCAAAATGCCATAGCCCAGGCAGCATACTCGGGAACCAGCATCAAGGATTCTGTTATGTATGTAACTACACAGCCTTGCGTGCTTTGCGCTAAACTTTGTATTAATGCAGGCATTACGAAGATTATCTTCAGAGGAGATTATCCTGACGAGCTTTCCATGGAGCTTTTGCAGGAGGCTGGAGTTCGAGTATTGAAATATGAAGAACCTGAGCATTAAAAAGATCCTCTTTTTTGCAGTAACAGAGGTGTAAACATGATAACAATAGAATTCCATCATTTAGTGGCCTTTGCCGTGGCATTGATTGTAGCTTTTTTTGCCACTCCAATTGCACGGAAAATTGCTGTAAATGCGGGAGCGGTAAACATTCCGAATGATAGTCGCCGTGTCCATAAAAAGCCGATGGCTTTAATGGGAGGTCTTGCAATTATTGTAGGCTTTGTTTTAGCGACATTATATAGTTTTGCCACAAAAGATATTAAGTCTCTTACAGGATTTCTGACGAAACCTAAAACTCTTGGAATATTGATTGGAGTATTAATCATTATTGTCCTTGGGATTGTTGACGATATAAAAGCACTCAGAGCCAGAGTAAAATTTCCCATTCAACTTATTGCCGCCATAATAGTTGTTTGTACAGGAACGAGGATTACAGCCATCTCAAAGCCGTTCCAGAATACTGTAGCCTTGCATCCAAGTATGATGTATGTACTTGGTGACATATTAGCATTTGTAATTTCGATAGTATGGATTGTGGGTATGACAAATGCCATAAACCTAATTGATGGCTTGGACGGATTAGCTGCAGGTGTTTCAGGTATCGCAGCATTGACGCTTTATATTGTGGCTGTTATCCGAAAACAGGATGATATGGCAATTATTTCTGTTTCTTTATTCGGTGCAATTGCCGGATTTTTACCTTTCAATTTTAATCCGGCTAAAATATTTATGGGGGATACAGGAGCGACCTTTTTAGGATTTATTCTGGCAATAATCTCAATAGAAGGAACCATGAAATCTGTCACTGCTCTTGCTGTGGCAATACCTATTTTGGTTCTTGGACTTCCTATATTTGATACAATCTTTGCAGTTTTCAGAAGAATCTTGCATGGCAAGCCTATAGGAGAGGCAGATAGAGGACATGTCCATCATAGATTGCTGGATATGGGGTTAAGTCATCGGATGGCAGTTATCAGTCTTTACATTGTAAGCGGGGCACTTGGGATTGTTTCTATAGCTTTGGTCGATAAAGGATTATTACCTTCTATTATTCTTCTGATAATTATTGTTATGTTTGGGATAGGCGGTGCCAGAAATTTAAAAGAAATTACCTTGATACCTGAAGATAAAAGGATGAGGCAAAAAGAGGCAGCTGAAAATTCAGAACTTTTAGATGCTCAACTTGAAGTGGCTTCCGGCAACAAACAGGATGCGGATTACGACGAAAAAGAAGACGTAAACGGTACGGAAGAAAAAGAAAATAAACAGACGGAGAAAAATGACAATGAGTAAAATTAAGGTTATGACTGTATTCGGGACTCGTCCTGAAGCAATAAAAATGGCACCTTTGGTCAAAGAATTGGTAAAAAGCGATATTTTGGATTCTCAAGTCTGCGTAACCGCACAACATCGGCAGATGCTTGATCAAGTTCTGGATATTTTTCAAATCAAACCGGACTATGATTTAAATATAATGCAGGATAGGCAAACCCTTATTGATATTACTACCCGTGCAGTTGAAGGCCTGTACAATGTTTTTCAAGAGTCAAAACCTGATATGATATTGGTTCACGGAGATACCACCACAACCTTTGCGGCATCCCTTGCTGCTTTTTATGCCAAAGTGAAGGTAGGGCATGTTGAGGCAGGACTAAGGACATATGACAAATACTCTCCCTACCCTGAAGAAATGAATAGGAAACTTACAGGGGCAATCGCCGATTTGCATTTTGCCCCTACTGTAGCAAATAAAGAGAACCTGTTAAAAGAAAATGTTGATGAGAAGAATATTTATGTAACGGGTAATACTGTTATTGATGCTTTATCGTCGACCGTTATGACTGATTATAAATTCAGCGATTCAATTTTAAAGAATTACGACTTTGGTAAAAAGAGGGTTATCCTAGTTACTGCCCATAGAAGGGAGAATATAGGACAACCCCTGGAAAATATATGTACAGCCCTTCGCAGACTTTGCGAAGATGTACCTGATATTTCAATAATATATCCCGTTCATCTAAATCCGGTTGTAAGAGAGACTGCTAACAGAATACTCGGTGGCCATGAGCGCATTCACCTTATTAATCCTCTTAACGTTCAGGACATGCATAATCTCATGAATAGATCTACATTGATTATGACTGATTCGGGCGGGCTACAAGAAGAAGCCCCTTCATTGGGAAAGCCTGTTTTGGTTTTGAGAAATGAAACCGAGAGACCGGAGGCTGTGAAAGCCGGAACAGTTAAGCTTCTGGGCACAGATGCTGAAGTAGTATACAAAGAAGCACGGCTTTTATTAGATGACCATTCAGAATATCAAAGAATGGCAAGGGCAATTAACCCATATGGGGACGGGCAAGCCTCAAGAAGGATTACCGAAGCCCTAATTTACTATTTTAAATTATCAGACAAAAAACCGGATAGTTTTTTTATCCGGTAATTTGAGAGGAACAAAATGGCTGATTTTCTTACTCACATAATTCACGCAGATGCAGTGCTTAAGAGAATAGAGAGTCGCAGAATTTTTGAGGGCGTTTCAAAAAAGCGCTCTCTTTATCATTTGGGTGCACAGGGGCCTGATCCGCTTTTTTTCTATAAATGTTTTCCCTACTCAGGAAAGGGGCCCCTTAAAGACTTAGGCCATACTATGCATGAAAAAAGAACCGGAGCATTTTTATTAAGAGGCTTTGAAAAGCTCCAAAATGTTTCGTACGATAAAAGCTGGATGAATATCGCCATATATATGTGCGGCTTTATATGTCATTTTACATTGGATAGGATGCTGCATCCCTATGTGTCATGGGCTGAAAACCAATGGATATGGGGCGTAGATGGAACACCTAGAAAGGTAACACACCAGCAGTTGGAAATAGCTCTGGATGTAATAATTTGGAGAGAGCTAAAGGGGAGACCTGCATATAAGGAAAGGACCAGAAAACTGGCTGATATAGGAAAAAAGTGGCCCAACGGTGTAGCCGATTTTCTGAAAGAAGCATTTTATGAAATCTATGAAATAGATGTAGAGGCAAAAGAAATAAGAAGGATACTGAAAGACTTTTATCGCGGCCATGATCTTCTTTATGATCCGAATGGGTGGAAAAAGGCAATAATTAACTGGCTAGACAGCTTTACCGGAGGGGGAATAAAACCTCCAAAAATTCCATACCCTGTTACTTGTGATGCTACTATTGATTGGGCAAACAGGAAAAAAAGGACTTGGGTAAATTCTTTTGTTGAGGGTGAGACCCACCAATCCTCGGTTGATGACATCATTTTGAATGCAGCTGATACCGCGGCCATACACATAAATACATTATTTACAAGGATTTTCAAAGGAGAAAGCATTGACGATCTCTTCCCGGATTTAAGCTACACTACGGGCATTGATTGTGTATATGATTGAAAAAATCTGCCACTCTGAGCGTAGCGAAGAGTCTTTCTGGATGACAAAGAAAAAAGGAGATATACCTATGAATGACTATATAGCCAAAGCAATGGCCCTTAATGGCCAAATAGTAATCTATGCCGCAGTAACAACAAATACAGTTGAAGAGGCTCGTATCCTGCATGATATGAACCCGACTCCCGCAGTAGCCCTTGGTAGGGTTTTGACAGGTGCTGCTCTTATGAGCCAAACCCTTAAAGCTGTTAATCAAACTATAACCATACAGATTAAAGGAGACGGCCCTATAGGAGGAATAGTAGCGGTAACTGATTGGAAAGCCGGAGTAAGGGGATATGTGCATAATCCGACCTTTGATGTACCGTTAAATGCTGCCGGAAAATTTGATATAAAAAAAGCTGTAGGATCAGGGTACCTAAACGTAATTAAGGATTTAGGATTGAAAGAGCCATATATAGGATATGTGGATTTGGTTTCGGGGGAGATTGCAGAGGACCTGACTTATTACTACGCCTTTTCCGAACAGACGCCAACGGTAATGAATTTAGGTGTTTTGATAGGAACTGACCAAAAGGTTATTACCTCTGGGGGCTTTTTCATTCAACTACTTCCCGGTGCCTCCGATGATGCTATTGATACCGTTGAAAAAGGCATATCTAATCTTAAACCTATTACTACCCTCCTTCATGAAGGAAAAACTCCCGAAGATATTATAAGACTCATTTTCCTCGGGGATGATTTAGAGATGCTCGAAACATGTCCAGTAAGCTATAAATGCACTTGTTCTAAAGATCGTATGAGAAGAAATCTAATGAGTATCGGCAAAAAGGATCTTGCGGAAATCGCTGAGGATGAAAAAGGTGCAGAGCTTTCATGCCATTTCTGCAACAAAAGATACCATTTCTCAAAAAATGAAATTTATGGTCTTATTAATCAAAAGTAAAAATAAATTTTAAAAATTAGGTTATAACAGTGTTATTTTTAAGCATAGTGGCAACAATAACTTTTGGAGTTGCTTCTTTTTTGCGCTATATTTTCCTGCAATAGAAGCTTTTTTGGAGGGAATGATTCTGGATACAGCAAAAATAATTCCTGAAAAAAAGAGAATACTATGGTTGAAATCT
>LSQX01399053.1_pt1 | contig 11632 bp, 11 predicted proteins | sample 654561 | NCBI WGS metagenome assembly LSQX01 (sample SAMN04489861, study PRJNA283612) | anaerobic digester metagenome | isolation source: 4 biogas reactors fed with cattle manure at either 37C or 55C with and... | place: Denmark: Kongens Lyngby | collected 2014 | reverse complement strand
GTATAAGCCGGTCGGCTAAGAGCCCGGAAGTTATGAGACTAAACACTCGGGGACCGGGGATATAAAAAAACCGCCTCCCGGGTGGGGGAAGCGGTGTAAATTTAAGAAATTTGTTTTTCTTAGATGTTATTCTTCACCTAGCTTTTTGAAGCTAGGAGTTAAAACGTCACAACCATTACCAGTAATTGTAGCAATTGTAGCAGTTACTTTAGCATCTGTATCCATTTTAAGTTTCCATTTACCCTTTTCGCAATCATTTAGTTTAACTGTATTTTCTGCTGAAAACTCACCTGCTTCGGTACCATCATACTTAAAATCATTGGTTTCTGATTTGTTTTTATCTGTGCCATTAGTTTTACCAGGCCCGGTAAAGCCAATTTTTTCCCAGTCCCCAACATTGCTAGTTTCCAAAATATAAGCGGTTTGCACCTTCACCCAGCTACCAGCAGCGGAGCCCACTTCGGAAGCTTTGGCTTTGGCAGACATACCAAACATTTTGGGAACGGCCACGGCGGCCAAAATACCGATGATAACAATCACCACCATTAATTCAATTAGTGTAAAACCTTTTTTCATAATAAACTCCTTGTATTTAAGTTAAATCCAAAACCATTGGACATTAATTATAATTTACCACAAAAATAAGCCAAAGTCAAGACTTTTGTCATAATTGTGTCATAATTTTGTAAAAAAGCCGTCAAATTCACTAGATTTGCTTAATTATGTCATAGTTTTGTAACAAAATTTCGGAAATTAGAGAATTTTGTATATCTCTCACAAATTATCTTAATTTTAAGGTAATTAAAACTACGGATAAAGCGTGAAAAAATTCACAATATTTATAATAATTCTGACCATTATCTTAGCTGGGGTATGGGGTCTGTTGCGTTTTCAACCTCAATTTTTGCCCCAAAAGTTTTTAAGTGATGCTCCCACCAGTGTGAAAATCAGCTCTCCCGACGAGGCCGCCGTATTGTATCAAGAGTGGCGCGACTCCATCGATGCCTTAGACGTGCTGATTCGCAATGAAAGTCAAGCTCATCTGATTCAAATTCACAAAGAACAGCAGGCTTATTTATGGAAGAAAATCCAAGATGCCCGCCAAGTGTTAGCAGAACCCCCGGTTAGCACCGAATATACCCTAAGCGCCCAGGGATTGGCGCAATTGTTGAGTAAAGTGTTGGCTATTACTGCAGCGATATTAATCTTATTTATCTTTGTTTTATTAGGATTGCTCAAGCGCAAAAAAACCTTGCTTACCCGCCAACTAAACACCATTCAGCAAGAGGATCGCTTTAAGGAGCCCAAAGGTGGTTTTTTAAATGAAGATTGGACTAATCCCGAGTCTTTTGACCCTCAAAGTACTGTGGATTTCAGCCCGCCCCAGGGTTTTAAGCCTAGCAACACCACGGAAATTCGCTCTCCCAATGCTTTAGACGACGACGAGACTTCAAGTTCCACGGATGCATCACCAAAAGTGAAAGTTGCCCCCCAGGCTACCAAAACTCAGGTGCCCAAAGGCTATTCCCGACCTAGTCCCAACCATATTCGTCCCACCGCCCGGCATAAGGTAACCAAAGCTCTCAAAGGTTTGGCCGAGGCGCTTTCCACGCTTAAAGAAGAACCTAAAACTAAGGTGCGCAGTCCTAATAGCGATTTTAAAGATCCTAATCCCACCAAATCTGTGTTGCAACCTAGCCGCTTTGATAAAGAAAAAGAAATCAAAGAAGAAATCATTAAATTGGCTCGCCGAGGTTTTACTTCTTCCGAAATAGCTAGGCGTTTGCGGATTTCCCAAGATCAGGTGGAAACTATTATTCGCCTCCAAAGGGATGCTGGCCTGTAGTTTTATGCTGGCTGGTAGTTTGATGCCGGCTTGTAGTTTTAGAAGTTTATGTTTATTTCTGCAAATCACAGTTCTGGGCATGCTTGGGGCTCCCAAGTGGAAAAATTTATAGCTGATTTACAGCTTTCCCAGGGCAAAAGTGTTAGTTCCTCTGCCACTCCTAGTACCCAAAACATAAATTCCACTTTGCATAACTTTTTAAGCCAACTGGCCCAGGTTTTTCCCCAGTTGCAAAATCTCGGTTCCCAGGCTGAAGTCCAGCAATTGTGGCAATTTTTACAAAATAATTTCAATGGTAATTTAAGCCAACAGGGGGTGCAACAAAAGTTAGCGGAATTGTTGATTTTTGCCCAGGAGCATTTAAGCGCGCCTTTGGCTAATAAGCTCGATGCTTTAGTGCAGCAAAGCTTGAATTTACCAGGGGATATCACCTCTTCGCCTTTGACGGCGGAGCTAAATACCGCCTTGCAAGCTTTGGCCCAAAACGATTTCGCTCAGTTTCAAAAGTTAATGCCCAATTTGTGGAACAATTTACCGGCTAATGTGGCCCATGATTTCAATGCGCTGGCTAGTTTATTAGCGCCTTTACAAGAACTACAAGCTTTGGGTTGTCCCCCAGAAATTAAACCCCAAACTGTGCAAAATTGGTTGCAAAATCTGCAAAGTTTGTTGGCAATTCCCAGCCCTAGTCAGAGTAATATCCCTGCGGGTTTGCAAGAGTTTAGCTTGGTGCATCAGGCTAATCAAGCGAGTTTTTTGGTCCCCACAGGGCAGTCCGATGTGCAAATTCCTCTGCCGCCCCATTGGCAAAATGCTTTGGCGCATTTAGATTCTAATTCCCAGCTTTTGGCTTCGGTGTTACACAGGCAAAACGCTGCGCCGGAGTTCATTTTTAATTTACCTGGGCAAATTGCTGCCAATCAAGGTGCTATATCAGGACTTGTCTCGGGGGGCAATCAAGCTTCGGTTTTTGTGTTGCCTCACTTGGCTTCTCAGTGGATACCCGGGGATGAATTTGCTTTTTGGCAAAAATCTGCGCTGCCGGTGAGCCCAAATATGGTGGAAGCCGCAAACTTTATACGGGAATTTGGCGATTTACCTGCAAATCCAGCGATTTTACAAGATTTTGCTCAAAGCATACATCAGTTGGAGTTGCTGTTAGAGCCGGGACAAAATTTAAGCGATTCCCAGAAAGAACTGGCCTTGCGTTGGGTGCTCATGAATTCCACTTTAGCTCAATCTTCTGCCCCCGAAGCTTTGCAGTTATACAATATTTTACAACAATCTCAAAATTTGCCCTTGGGTTTGGAATCTTTTAGCACAGATAATCAAGGGGAAGCGGCGCTTTTTAAGTTGCTTTCTGCCCCCACCCAAGAAGCTTGGCAACAAGAATTTGCTAAATCTCCCCTGCCGTTAAAAGAATCGCAATTGCTGCAATGGGTGGAAAATTCTTTGCAATCTGGCGCTACTTTGCCTCAAGATAGAGAAGTTTTGCAAAATTTACAGAAGCAGTTGCAATGGTCCCAGTTCGATTTGTACAGCCGCCATCCCGATGAGAGAGAAGAGGTGTTTTATATGATGCAGGGGGGCGAATTGCAAAAATATCGCCTGCAAATCAGCCGAGAGGGGGGGGGAAAGCAGCAAAAGCAGTCCAATTTAGAGCAGATTTCCTTTTATATTGAAACTAGCACAGCTAAGTTAGGAGATGTGAGAGTTAATATCAGTGCCCAAGGCGAAGAAATTCATTTGGAATTTCGGGATTCTGTGGGTAGTGCCAGTGCCGCGGTGCAGGCAGAGCGGGAAAGTTTGGCCCAGGAGTTGGGGGAAATTGGTTGGCGCTTGATAACTTTACAATATCAACTACCTTTTAAAAAAGAAATGTTAAAAAGCGAAGGAAAAACCAAAAATCATATTAAAACTTCATTTTTGGATTTAAAAGCATGAAGCGTTATTATTTTGAAATTGAATATTTAGGTTCGGGTTTTGCGGGTTGGCAGGTGCAAAAAGACTCCAATTTAGCCACGGTGCAAGGAGAGTTAGAAAAAGCATTTTCTTTGGTGATGCAAGAACGCATTAAAGTTACCGGGGCGGGGCGTACCGATGCAGGAGTTCATGCTTTAGGGCAGGCGGCCCATTGTGATTTACCTGCCAAAGTGGGCGATTTAAAAAAGTTGGAACTTTCCATCAATGCCGTGGCCGACAAAAAGCTTTGCATCCGTAACTTACAAGAAGTGGATGGGGAATTTCACGCCCGTTACAATGCCAGTTCCCGCTATTACACCTATCGCATTTACTCTGAGCCCACGGCTATTTACAAAGGGTTGGGATGGGAGGCTCGGGGTTCCTTGGATTTTGCCAAAATGGCCCAAGAGGCGCGGAGTTTTGTGGGAAGCCACGATTTTGAAGATTTTTGCGTACCCCGTAACGATGGTAAATCCACCAAGGGAACCATTTCGCGTTTTGAGTTAGAATATAGTTCGGAACCGGGTTTGGGGGCGGTTTTTCATATACAGGGTAATAGATTCTTGCACAAACAAATACGGGCCATGGTGGGTTTGCTGTACGATGTAGGTCGCAAGCGTTATGGTTCTGGTGCGGTGAACCAGGTGTTCGAAAAGAAGTTTAAAGGTGAACGCACTTGGGCTCCTCCCCAAGGTTTATGTTTGCAAAAGGTGTATTATCCGCAATTAGAACTAAAATAGGCCGAAACTATTGCCAGATTCTAATTATATTTTATAAAAGCTTTATTTAGAGGATATTATGCGCCAATCAAAATCTAGCGTAGGAAGATTAATTGTCTTTATTATTTTGGGATTAGTTTTAGGTGGAATTTTAGGAGAAACTTTTGGGCTAATTTTAGGAAAAGTGGGCGAACTTACCCATGCGGGTTTCGAAAACAACATTCGCTCAGTTTTTGTGGGATGGTTCTTGGATTTAGGCGTGGCCAACCACAAGCCCATAGTTATAGATTTGTATATGATTAAATTCACCCTGGGTTTAGGCGTGCGCTTTAATGTAGCTAGCATTTTTGGGGTGTTTCTTTCACTTTATATTATGAAATGGTCTGGTAATTAAGACGAAGGTTAGTGTTTAAAATGGCAAACAAAGAAAATATTTTTACTTCCACTTTTGATGACGCAAAAAATGATGCTTCTGGGGCTTTGCAGGGTTTAGAGGTCGCTTTACAAGATAATATCTGCATGGAACAGACTCGCACCACAGGGGGCTCTAAAATGCTCGCCGATTTTGTAGCCCCTTATTCGGCTACGGTGGTGGAAAAACTGCAAAATGCCGGGGCTAAGATTATGGGCAAAACGAATTTGCGTGAACTGGGGGTTGGCACTGCGGATTCCGCTTTTGGGAATCCTGAAAATCCTAGCAATCCCGAAATGCCCATTTTAGGCGCAGCAGTTGGGGCCGCCGCAGCTTTAAGTTTAAAGCTGTGCCAAGTTGCAGTGGTCGGAGATACCGCTGGAGATGCTCGTTTAAGTGCCGCCAGTTGCAACTTGGTGGGTTTTAAGCCGAGTTATGGGCGTATTTCCCGTTGGGGTGTGCTGGCTTACGCCGGGTCCATGGATCAAGTGGCGGTGATGGCGAACTCGGTTAAAACCGCGGCCCAAGTAGCCCAAGCTTTGTCAGGGATAGACTCCCGAGATAATACCACTTTAGACGAAGATGTTCCCGCTTATGATTCCCTAATGGGGCAAAGCGTAGAAGATTTTAGCGTGGCCGTGCCTGCAAATTACTCAGAAATCGCGCAAAATAGCGATGATTTTGCGAAATTAGTGGTAGAATTGCAAAAATCTGGGGTGAAAATCGTTGAGCTTGAGCTACCTGAATTGGATTTGGTGGAAAACACTTTTAAAGTGATTGCCAGTTGTGAAGCCACTTCGAACTTTTCGCGCTACGATGGTTTGTATTACACGCATAAGTCGGCGGAAGCCCGCACTTTGGTAGAAAAATATGCGAAATCCCGCAACGAAGGTTTTGGTGAAGAAGTTAAAAAGCAAATTCTGCTAGGAAATTACTACCTCACTGGCACGGCTTACCAAGAATTTTACTTGCAAGCACTAAAACAAAGAACGGTGATTGCCCAAGCTTATAATAAAGCATTGGAAAATTGCGATGTGTTGTTATGCCCCACTTTGGTGGACAAAAATGCTGGCTTAGAGGATTTTGCACTCACGGCAGGGGTGAATTTAGCGGGTTTGGCAGCGCTTAATGTGACCCATCAAGGCTTTAACTCCCAGATTATAGCTCTCCCTAATGCTGAACCCAAATTGTTTCAATTTGCGGCCTTTATTGAAGGGCTAAGTTAGGGCTAAAATGCGGGTCCAGTGGATTTTGGCACTGGTAGTTGGCTGCTTGGTGGCTTGCTCTTATCCGGTGCGCACTGGCTACGATCGCAACATTGGCGGTTATTCCCCTCTTTCCACAGAATATTCCCCGCCTAGTGGGGTCAATGATAGTTCTCTTTCCCATAATAAAGATACTACTGCTAAAAAAACTATGCCGAGGGGAAAAAAATCTGCACGAACTGCAAAATCAACGCAAAATCGCTCTTTTAAGGGTAATGAGTGGGAGCTGTCTCTTATACANNAAGGGTAATGAGTGGGAGCGAGCGGTGCAATCGTGGTTAGGAACGCCGTATTTGTTGGGCGGGCAGACTAAAAAAGGGGTGGATTGTTCGGGGTTTTGCTTAAATATTATGCAAGAAGTGAAGGGAAAGAGCATTCCGCGCACCACCAAAGCGGCTTGGAAGGCGGGGAAGTCGGTGAGCAAAAGGAATTTGCAGCCGGGGGATGTGGTTTTTTTTGGAAATATGTGGGGGGTGAATCACAATGGTATTTGGTTGGGGCAGGGTAAGTTTGTCCATGCTTCTTCCAGTAGGGGGGTGATTATCACCGAGTTGGAAAAAGATGTTTATTGGCGCAAGCGTTATAAAGGCGCTCGCCGTTATTAAAAAAAGTTAGATTTATTTTATGAAAATTGCATATCAAGGTCGCCCTGGGGCTTATAGCGAAAACGCTGCTTTACAGATTTTTGGAGAGGACAGCAAAAGTATTGGTTTAGATGATTTTACTGCGGTTTATCAGGCAGTAGATAGCGGTGAGGCAGATGCTGGGGTTTTGCCCATCGAAAATTCCACGGCGGGTTCTATTTTAGAGAATTACGATTTATTGTTGCAGTGGGGTTTGCCCATTGTGGCGGAAATTAAGATCCAAGTGGAGCATGTGCTGATGGCTTTGCCCCAAAGTTCTGTGGCCGATTTGGAGCAGGTGATTTCTCACCCCCAGGCTTTGGCGCAGTGTTCGGATTTTTTCGCGCAAAATCCCCATATTAAGCCCATGGCTTTTTTTGACACCGCTGGCTCCGCCGAAGAGGTTTTGCAAAGGCAAGATCCGAAATTAGGTGCCATTGCTAGCGTTTTAGCGGCTAAAAGCAACCAGTTGCAGGTTTTGCGTTCCAATTTGGAGAATCATCCGGGCACAAATTTCACTCGCTTTTTTGCCATTCAAAAAAATGCCGCTGGGGAGACCAGCGCCCACAATAAGATTTCCATTGCTTTTGGTGCTTTAGATAAGCATGGTGCGCTTTACCACGCTTTGGGGTGTTTTGCCCGGCGCCAGGTAAATTTATTGCGCATTGAATCCCGCCCCAAGCCGGGTTCCCCCTGGGAATATATTTTTTACTTGGATTTAGAGGGTAATTTGGCGCAAAATGCGGTGCAAGCTGCCTTAGAAGAGTTAAAGCAGGAGTCTGCTTTTGTGAAGATTTTGGGTTCTTATGTGAACGGGGAGCATCGCCCCATGATTCAGAGAGGTTAGGTTATGAGTTTTAAGAGAGAAGATGGTCGCAGGGCTGATGAAAATCGTCCCATTAATATTATCACGGATTTTGTTTCTTCGGCGGATGGCTCGGTGCTTATTGAATGCGGACGCACCAGGGTTTTGTGCAATGCTACTTTGTTGCCTGAAGTGCCAAAATGGTTGCAGGGGCAAGGAAAAGGTTGGGTAACTGCGGAATACAGTTTGCTTCCCCAAAGTACGGATTCTCGGGTGAAAAGAGAGCGTAAATCGGTGTCGGGACGCACTCAAGAAATTCAGCGCTTAATTGGGCGTTCTTTGCGTGCCGGGGTAAACTTAGAAGTTCTGGGAGAGCGCGCCTTAATTGTGGATTGCGATGTGATTGAAGCCGATGGTGGCACGCGAACCACGAGTATTGTGGGAGGATTTATAGCTTTGGCTTTAGCTTTGAAGAAGATAAAAGCGGAGCAAGGGATTGAGGGGCAGATTTTGCAGCACTGGATTTCTGCGGTGTCCGTGGGTTTATTAGATGATACGGTGCTTTTGGATTTGTGCTATGTAGAAGATGTCAGTGCCGGCGTAGATATGAATATCGTCATGGCCGATGGCAAAGATTTCGTAGAGGTGCAAGGCACGGGGGAGGGCTGCAACTATAGCCGCGATCAGCTAAATAGACTGCTGGATCTGGGCGAAAAGGGTTGTGGCGACTTTTTGCAACTACAAAAAGATATTGTGGGCGAATTGCCTTGATTTAGGAGATGCGACTTACTGTCCCCGAGTGGTTTCGTTAATGTGAAAAATGGTGTTTTTAGCTTTCGGGCTCTTCGCCGACCGGCTTATACAGGTCGGCCAAAATCATCTACGCATAGCCCGGAGATGTACCGAGATGGACACGGTTGCTTCCGACTTTTCGGGCTGTAGTAAGTTGCAACAATATTTTTAGAAATGAAGTAGTAAGCGATGCTTTCTGCAAACTAACTACTCTCTTCTATGACCGTAGCAACAAAAGTATAGCGCTTGTGCATCTAAAATCTCTAAGAACACATTTTTCGGTGCGAGCAGGATGCTAGACGAGGCATGCGAGGGAGAATTCAGGAGTAATGCTGTAGCATTTCGAGTGAATTTGACCCGAAGCATAACAAAGTATAGCGCCTGCGTAGCCCGAAAAATTAGAAGCGGAGCATAATCTCAACCACCTCACACAACCGCGGCATGGTTTCATAAGCATTGCGGTTTAGGCGCAGCATTTGGATTTCCCCTTTTTTACCTTGAAATTCCACCATGATTTCAAAGTTGTCGGAAGTTTCCCACACAGCTCCTTGAAAGCGAATATTGCCACATTCGGTTTCGCCAGTGGCAATTCCTTGTCCAGAAATGCGGCTGTTTTGCTCTAAATAAAGGCCGAAAAAGTCGTAAAGCACATTGGGCCGTTTGAGCATGTCAGAGGTGTCTTTTACCAGTACATGCACTTGTGTTAAACCGTGCTGCTTGGTAAAAACTGAAGTGTATTGATGCTTTGCTGTGCCTTCCCAATAGCTTTCGCGCCATTTTAAGCTGTCAATGCGGGTGAATTTTGAGAGGGGATAGCGTTGGAAAAAAGTTTTGGGACTGGCTCCCCAGCGCACCAAATAATGCCCTAACTTCTCTGAAAAAGCTCTTTGATCTAGGGCTTTATTTTTAGCTCGCAGCTGATCCACATCGCGTTTGAGGTTAGCTCCGAGTTGTAAACTGCGTCTGCTGGTGCGATGCGTGGCTGAGGCTTCCTGAATGCGTTGGGAAATTTCAGGATAATCAGGATCTTCTAGCATGATTTTTTCAAACTGCAAACGCGCTAAATCAAACTCTCTTGCTCTTAAATAAACTTGTCCTAAAGCATAGCGCAAAGGCATATTATCGGGGTAGTTTTCTACCATGGGCGCTAAAATATCAATGGCGGGTTGAATTCTGTTGCGAGGAGTGAGTTTTACTGTGGAAACCCCAGTTCCTGGGGGAGATTTTTCTCCAAGGCTTCGCAAAGCTTCAGTAGCTAAATTGTCGTCGGGGTTTAGGGCGAGTAAACGCTTATAAATGCGTTCAGCTTGGTCAAAAGCACCGTTATATTCATGCAAATACCCTTGTAAAATCGCTAAGGGGGCTTCGCCGGGGAATTTAGAAAGAGCGTATTCCACCAGCAATCCGCAACTGTCTAAAATGCCTTCGTTGTGCCAAGCTTGGGCCAAAGCAGTATAAAAACGAGGGTCATTGCCTTGGGTAAGAGAAATGCCAGTGCGGGCTGTATTGATAGCCGATAAATTTTGCCCTCTTTTTAGTAAAGCTGTAATAAGGTTTATGCGAGCATCGTGTATAGTAGCGGTGAGTTCTAATGCTTGTTCTAAGATTTCAATGGCTATGATTTCTTGGGAGTTTTTAAGAGCGCTTATGCCTTGCACAGTAAGCATTTCCGCTGTGTTGTCTCCCTGTTGTTTTAATTGGCTTATTAGATCCTCTAATCTGCTTGCCTCAATATCTGTTAAAGAATCCCCGTCTAGCAAGGATACTATTTGTCCAGTAATAAAAATGGAATGTTGGGGATGCTGCAATTGTAGCATTTGGTATGCTTTAGCTGCTTGTCGCCATTTGCCGTAGCGCAACAAATCTTTGGCTCTACCTAAATCTTGGATGGTAGTTGGAGAAAAATCATAGTTTTCTTCTTTTTGTGAACCTAAAGAAATAACTGTGCCAGGTGGAACGCCAAAAGGTGTGGCTGAGGCTGTTATGGTGCGTGGGCCAAAAATCTTAAAAAGATTCATAATACCCACGATGAGTAAACCAGAGAGAATGATTATTAATACAAAAAAAGAGTATTTTTTTGCAAGTTTACCTTGCATGGCTTTTCCTAAGTGGTTAAGAAATCAGAAAGCTTTTCTTTATGTTCTTTTGATCTTTGTAATTTGCGTAAAGTCTTATTTTTAATTTGGCGTACCCTTTCGCGAGACAATTTAAGCTCCTCGCCAATATCTTTGAGTGTGGTGGTCTCAGAATTGTCTAAACCATAAAACATGCGGATGATTTCTTCTTCGCGTTCGGGAAGTATGGATAGGGCATCGGTGATAGTTTCTTTAAGCTCATTAGCTTCTCTTTCTTTTTCTTGATCGTCATCATCACCCAAAACATCCATCAGCGTACTTACAGAGTCTAAGCTAGAAGATTCATCGCCAATGGGTGCATCTAGGGAAACATCTACGATTTTTTCCATCACTTCTACAATGTCGTGTTCAAATTTTGCAAATTCTTCCATGGCGATGGTTTTATCGTAATCCCCTTGGTTTTCAACTAAAGCTCGTTTAAACTTGTTTACCAAAGCTAATTTGTTGGGGGGAATGCGCACTGCACCGATTTGTTCAAATAGGGCTTTTTGAATGGATTGGCGAATCCACCATACCGCATAAGAAATAAACTTGACATCTTTATTAGGGTCAAAACGACGAGCAGCTTTAAATAAACCTAAATTTCCCTCGTTTATCAAATCTAAAAGAGTTAGGCCACGGCCTTGATATTTTCGTGCCACCGAAACCACGAAACGCAAGTTACCGTGAATCAGTCGCCGCAAAGCCACTCCATGAATGTCGGCCTTGCTTTTATCTTTTATAATAGCAAGCAAAGCCCTTTCTTCGGATAATTCCAGGGTGGGGTAGCGATTTAAATCACTAAAATAAAGAGGTTCATTGCGCATGCTCATGAGTTACCAAAATCAAATTTAAAGAATTAAAAACAACTTATAAGACAATTAATTTTCCATCGTCTTTAATTATTGTATCAAAATAAAAAAAATATTTCAATATTGTGAGAAAATTCAAATTAAATACCAAGAACTCAGTACAAAGATAACTTTATTTAGTCTTTGGCAATTTTGCGTAGGTGATCCCAAGTGTATAGTCCGCCCCTATGTCCATCGCTAAAAGCTAAGCCAAGTGCATAGCGCCCTACGGTATATAGATTG
>LSQX01306218.1_pt1 | contig 11632 bp, 3 predicted proteins | sample 654561 | NCBI WGS metagenome assembly LSQX01 (sample SAMN04489861, study PRJNA283612) | anaerobic digester metagenome | isolation source: 4 biogas reactors fed with cattle manure at either 37C or 55C with and... | place: Denmark: Kongens Lyngby | collected 2014 | reverse complement strand
ATAGACATCATCTCTGGCTGTGCCATTATCTTTAAGAGGAAGCCAGCTGGAAGGAAATACAGAGAAAACAACATCACTGATTACATCCCAGACATTTTCAGAGGTTATTGCAGGAATCGTTATACCGATTAATCCGCCGTAATTGTCAACAACCCACTCAACAAGATATTTCAATGTGGTGTTGAAATCATCCTCATAGTAAAGGTCTGCGTTTGTATACTGGTTAACAAATAACACGATTACATCTGCAAGGATTTCCTGAAGTGCTGCCGTGCTGTCTGCATCATCAAGATAATTCTGGAAGGTTGAATAGAACTCAGGCAGATAATCGGAAGCAACCGTAACTGCACTGTAAACTGCAATTTCACGAAGGGTATCGCAGCTTTCGGGAACCTTCATGCCTGTGTCGGAACCGTTGACAATCGAGCGTACAACAAACGATACAAATTGCATATCGCTCATTGCGTCAATGGTGCTTGCGGCCGGAACCTGCACATGGTCGGCAAAGAAGGCATTACCGGTAACCTTTACGACTTCCTTCCCGACTGCAACGATGTTTGAAAGAAGGTATGTATTGCCGGGAACAGTAGCAGTGCCGTATTGCCATTCAATATCAAGAACACTCAGATTTGCAACATTCTCAATTACCGAGCCGAGAATATCGTTAAATTCAGAGATAAAGGTTTCGCCTTGTTCAAAGACGACTTGAGGTATTGTATAATCAATATTGAGAAGAAATGCATATTCATTGAGATTGGACGCGTCTCCATTGGGATAAATCTCCGGGTCGGCAGAGTAGTCAACGCCACAAATCTCACGAACAAATCGCTTAACCCTGGTATTGAGAAGCTCAACGCCAGAATTGTTCCAAATAACTGCCATTGCTTCTTCAATCATATCGTAGAAGCTGGTTGTTGTGATATTGAAGTTTCCGGAATCAAACAGCGGTTTAAGCTCCGGAAGAATACCGTCATACTCATTTGTATCAGGGTCAAGTTCCCCGACAAGCATATTTTCTACGATAATCTGAACCATGGAGTCAAGGGAAGCCGTTATTGTCTCCGGAACTTCGGCATCGGGATAAGCCATCTCATAAACCATACCCTTAATCATCTGCTGAATGTCAATTTCGATATCAAGCAGATTTTGGAGCATGCCTAAATTCAGGCGGGTTTCGGGGTTTGATTGGTCGGCAGCAACCTTTTTGATTATATCCTTGTTATCCTTGAGGAACTCAAAAATTGAATAAAGGATATCATAATCATATTTGCCCCCGGTGCCCCTGTATGGACATTCCTCTGTAAGGGCAGACATATCAATGTTTTGAATATCGCCGCCTATTGCTCCTGTAAGGCCTTTGACCATATCCCATGCTGTTTTTATACTCTCAATTGTTTTGTCAACTGATGTTGCGTCGAGAGTAATGCTAACAATGGACAAGTCAAAAGATTCATAAATATTTGCCTCTCCCAACATTCGGTCAACCTCATCGAGAAGCATTGAACTATACTGCTCGGTAGTCAACATTGGTTTGCAAATATTGTCATAGCTGGTGATTGCAGCGTCCTTATAGGCAGCATAAGTCGCATTTGCACCTATTGACATACATGAAAACAACATAACCATTGCCAGCAAAGCACTAAGAACTTTTTTAGATTTTCTCAAATATATGCACCTCCTGCTAAATTTAAAAACTATTAAACTGCACGCATCGAATCACTTAACCGGCAAAGCGGCGCGTACAGACCGCGCTGGTTTAACTAATGCTGTTATAATCCCTCCCTCGGCCAGGAACAGAAAGATAAGAGGTTCCATGGCATTTTGTATCACCGATATCAATAAAATAATGGCTGAAATGAAAGTAAAAATAGCCTAAATCATGAAAAATAGGCAAAATTCACCTACACCGCCATCATATGGCTACTACAAATATAACTCAGTAGGATAATTTTGTCAATGCATTTTAAACTCAGTTACTAATTTTGTATAAATTGCACATAAGAGAAAACATATTTTGGCTATTGTGATTAAGTAAAAATTTAATGGTAAAGATTTCACAATTTCCCATATTATTTCCCATATTCCATATTATTAAATGTATAGCACTTATATGAAAAGCAGAAGTACTTTACGGAATTTTTTTATTCCTTTATAATAAATTCTATTCTCAAAGACCTGAAAAAAGCAAAAAATGTCATTAATTTTTTGAATTTTTTATATAAATAACCCCCTTATTACCTTTCGGTCAATAAGGAGGCAGATTTTTATGAAAAATCACTTTATTGCATAGTGATTTTTGCCGTCAAGAGGTATATATTCCAACTCATTGCCGTCAACTGAAAGCTTTGAATTTTCGTCACCTGTCAACTCGATTATTATTTCGGCATTTTCAATAACAAGCCTGACCTTTACCTTATCCCAGCCTGAAGGAAGTCTCGGCTTGATATAAAGCCTTTCACCTTTACGAATTATTCCGAGCAGTTCCTCCTTTACGGCCCTGTAATACCATGCCGCAGAGCCTGTGTAAAGGGTCCAGCCTGCACGCCCTTCAATACCGTTTGCTGAGGATACATCGCCTGCCAAAGCATAGGGCTCCGCTCTATACATATCGCTTAGGGTATTATCATTTGAGATTTCGGCAGGGTTTATCAGTTTTAGCAGCTCATAACCTTCATTTGACCTGCCTGCACGAATTAATGCCATGCAAAGCCATACGGCGGCATGAGTATATTGTCCTCCGTTTTCCCGTATCCCTTGAGGGTAGGCTGCTATATAGCCTGCATTTCTTCCGTTGCCTGAAAACGGTGCCGCCAGCAGCTTAATAATATGGTTATCCTTATCAACAAGCTCTCTGACTGCCGTATCAAGTGCAATTCTTTTTCTCTCCTCGTCCGGCATTCCGGCAAGAGTTGCAAATGACTGAGTAAGGCTGTCAATAGAGCACTCCGCTTTTGTGTTCGGTTTTGAAGAATCTCCGCCGGTGATTCCCATAGGTGTTCCGTCATCATAAAAAGCCCTTATATATCTGTCGCCGTTCCAAGCATGTTTGTCTATTTGCTCCGCAAGCTGTAAACGGACTGTATTATACTGCTCTGCCCTGTGTCCATCCTCCATTATTCTGCAAAGCAGCGATGCCTTTTCAAGCACCATGAGCATGAATTGTGCAAGCCAAACACTTTCCCCTCTCCCGCCGATACCAACCTTGTTAAAGCCGTCATTCCAGTCGCCACCGCCTATTAATGGAAGGCCGTGCTCACCGAATTTCAGCGACCTGTCAACAGCCTTGATGCAATGCTCATATACAGTTTCCCTGTGGTGCGACATTGTGGGATGAAAATACCTTTCATGTTCATTTTCTGCAAGCTCCTCGCCGCTAATATAGGGTGCCAGAACACTGAGCAGGCCATAATCCTGTGTCTGTTCGATATATTCACCCGTAACAAAGGGCAACCAGAGTAAATCATCACTGTATCTTGTTCTGACCCCTATCAGGCCGCCTGCCCTTTTGGGCATACTGTGCCACCAGTGCAGGACATCCCCCTGCTCAAACTGGACTGCACAGCATCTGATAATATGACTTTTTACCAGCTGCGGATGCGTTAGAATCAGGGCGGAGGCATCCTGAAGCTGGTCTCTGAATCCCCATGCACCGCCGCACTGGTAGAAGCCTGTTCTGCCCATGAATCTGCTTTTGAGTATTTGTGCGGGTAGCCATGTGTTAATAAGATGGTTGAAGGACTTATCTGGGGTGTCAATGCTTATTGAATTGGTGTTGTAGCGGTCAAAAACCCCAAGCGACGCAACGGTTACGGCAGCATTCTCATGTGCGCCTCATGAAAGTGAAAAAAAGACTTCGATTTCCTCGTCGCTCCTGAAGCTGATATTTTTGCCCACCGCCGCACAGGGGTTCGGCAGAGGCAGCAGCTTATTCACCTGCCAGTTGCCTGAAAGAAACGCAGTTCTGTCACAGCAGACAAAATCCGCCCCTCCCAAAACACAAAGAGCACAGTACCCTTTAAAATTACTCCATGAGGATGAAACTAAAACGCCGTCTTTTATGGTTTTTGCCTGGACCATTCTCGAAAGTGTGGAATTCACACCCAGAACAGGCTCACAGTAATATGCGAGCTTGCATTTTATGGATTTTCCGGTATTGTTAGTTATTTTTACCCTGCAAAGCTTAGCCATGCCCTTGTGGGGGACTTTGACATTGACCTCAAATCTCATGCCCTGAGCTTCGGAGTACCAGCTTGCACTTTCGGGAGTAAAAACACAGGATGAGCCCATCAAAAGGTCATAATATTTGCCGTTTATTTTCAGAATCAGCATCTCTCCCTTGTTGTCAAAGCGTGAATCGTTAAACCATGGGGTCAATTTGTTCTCTCTTGAGTTGACAGCCCATGTAAATCCCAATGCCTTGTCACTAACAAGAGTACCAAAGGTATGGTTACATAACACTAAAGACCATGGTACGCTTGGCATAGATTCTTTTTTTGTTATGACAAATTCATTGTCTGTAAAGTAATTGTCCTTGACAAATAAATCGGCTTTTTTGTTAAGTGTAACTGGATTTGAGGTCAGAATTTCGAATGGGATGAACTCCGGCTCAGGCAGCTCAAACCTTTCGCCGGTAGTAGGGGCTATAAATACGGTTGCTGCCATAACCGCCTTTATGATTTCCATATCAGTCTTAGAGATGTCTATTGCAAATACTCCTCCGTTGACATTGAGCAGATTCCCGCTCCCCTCGTTTTTGAGCATTTCCCTGATTGCACTTATTATAGGAGCATCGTATTCCCCCGCATCACGGTATGCTATTACAACATCGGTAAAAATGCCTATTGACCTGAGGCTTTTGTTTATTCTCACATAGGGAAGTGTCCTCAAAACATCCTCTGAGCTATAAATTTCAATAAAAATTATCGGGTAATCGCCGGAAATTCCGAGACTCCACAGGGCAGGAGTTCCCCTTTTGTTTTCGGTTATTAACTCCGAAGACCCATTTGTTTCCCTGACATTATAGAAAAGCTGGGGCACAATTGAATTGCCTATGACGCTTTCCAGCCCGTCGCCGTTGAACATTCCCTGTGCGCCGTTTTTTATTCCTCTCTCTTCCCTTATTTTAATAATGCCGTTGACTGCCTCGGTTTTTGTGGTTGAGGCATAAAAAAGCAGAGTGAACCTTTTGCTCTCTTTGGGCGCAATGCGCACCGGGATGCAAAACGCTGCACAGGTGTCGGGGTTGCCTCTTGAAGAGCCAAGCTTAATGTCGGAGCTGAGAAGGGTGTCCATCCCGTAACCGCACTTGAGCACCTTTTCCCTGTTTGCTTCAAAGGTATATGCAGTTTTTTCAACAAAACCCACCGCCAGACAAAGGCTCTGCCGCCCGCTCCTTGACCTTCTGTTAAAAAGATGAACACCATTCATTTTATCAAAACTATCCTCGAGAAAAAGCTTTGAGAATGCGGGGTGAGCCTCCTCGTCCTTAGGTGTTGCAAGGCTTGGTTCAAAATAGACTACAAGGTCGCATTTGAGCGCATTATTTTCACTGAGGTTTTTTATTGTGAATTTTCTCTGCTCGCACGGCAAGTGAGAGTGCACTGCAGTTTGCATTGTTAGCAGAATGTTTTTAAGTTTAGCCTCGTGCTTGGCTTCGTTCCCCTGAAACTCCGCTTTAAACTCTGCCTTTGACCTGTAGTCAAGTGAGCGCACGGCCGGCAGGACAGTATCCTCAGATTTGACTAATGCAAATACTCCCTGCGGTCTTCTGAGCAAATCGCCCGAATGGCGCAGAATACTCACACCTCTGTAAAGCGAAATACAAGTACCCACATCCGTTATTCCGCAGGTCCACTCCCTGTTTGTGAAAAGCTTCATGTGCGGGTTTGAGGGAGTTAGATGCTCATACTCTTTAATGAAAGGTTCTGTTCTTTCCCTTGTTTTTGGGATATTCCTCAATTCTACCTCCCTGTAAACGGCGGCACCGTACTGAATTTTTTCATTCAGCAAGCAGGAGGCGGACGCCATTTTGCCATCTGATATAAACCTTTTTTGAGAAATATTCGGGTTGAGAGTGTTTAAAACCATGAGCATACTCATGCCGACATGATGAGCCATATAGCTCCTGACCACGGCAAAATCTTGTCCTGCTGTGCGTGTTGAGGTATAGTCAACCGCCTCAAAAAAGCCGCAACGCCCGACAATGCCCATACTTTCGAGTAATTCAAGGTTTTTGAGGGATTCGTCAAGGTCTGTTGTTAATGAAAGGAAGGAGGAATAGGGTGAGATAACAAGCTCCGTATTTAATCCGCGCTTGAGCCCGAGCTTTTGCACACCGTGCGCCTTATACTGATAACTTAGCTGCCTGTCAAAGGCATAGAATCCGCTTTCGGAAATGCCCCATGGCAGAATTTGCCCACTGATTTTAATACCCTTGACCCTTTTGCGCTGGCATTGGAGGCAGAACCGCAGTGCCTCATAAGTCAATGTACCCTTGGGTGAGGGCAGAAAAATATTCGGCATGAAGTACTCAAACATTGTCCCCGTCCATGAAACAGGTCCCGTATGTCTGCCTGACTTTGCCATCATGCGCCCGAGCGTACCCCAATGCTTTTTTGATATTATCCTGCTGGCTATTGCATAATAACCCACCATTCTCGCTTCACTCATGAGCAGGTCATAGTAGGAGGGCGACAGCTCCCCTGTGCTCAAATCAATTCCAACATGAAAAAGTTTTCGCCTGCTATTATACAAGGGCAATAGGTCGCATGAGTCAATGAACTCGGTGAGCCTTTTTCGGATTTCTTCAAGCGTCGGGTTTTCGCCTGAATATTCGAGCAGCCCCTGCCTTAGGGCAACCATGCAGCAAAGCAGATTCCCGCTGTCAACAGTGGAAACATATTTAGGCTCAAGAGGCTTCAGGTTAGAGGTATCGTACCAGTTGAGAAGGTTGCCCTCCCACTTTTCAAGCCTTTCAATGCTGCTTAGTGAGTTGTCAAGCCTTTCATATAGCTCTGTGCTGTCAATAAAACCGAAATCTCTGGCAGCGAGCACACACATGAGCATCATGCCGATATTCGTTGGGGATGTCCTTTGCGCAACCATAAAAACGGGAGTTTCCTGCATATTATCCGGCGGAAGGTAGTTGTTTTCGGCATTGCATAGCTCAACATAGTATTGCCACATCCCCGCAGCGTAGGAAAGGAGCTTTTCTCTTTTTGCATAGCTCAGGGAGCTTGTGGTTTTCCCCTTCTCCCTGCCCGATAAAAATGCAAACGGGATATTAAAAAGCATTATTACGCCCAAAAGCCTCTGCCATGCACCACCTAAAAAGAGCAGCGGGGTGGCAACTACAAATGTGGGAATAAGCCTCAGGAGTGTGGCCTGCCACTTCCTGCCGACATCACTCTGGGCGGCGGTGGTCCACTCAAGAAGGTTTTTCTTGCTGACAAAGCTCCTCCATAAGGCTTTGGATATTGAAGAAAGGCTTACCCATGCTGTTTGGGCAAGCATAGTTATCCAAACTCCGCAGCGCAGCAATGCGGCAAGAGCATTGGGAGTAGTGCCGGAATAATAGAGCTGAGAAAACAATGACGGTCCGCCCGAAACCAGTGAACGGATAACCGAAAAAAGGTCACTGCCCACGGCGCTGAGCAGGCAGACTATGCTCACTAGCGCTGCAATCCTCCATGGCATAAGGAGTGCCAGCAGAACACCTGCACAAGCTATAACCGGAGTAATGCTTCTGCGCAGGTTATCAAACAGCTTATATCTTGAGAGCCGATTGAGAGGCCCCTGCCCGAAAATAAAAATCGAGTTCTGCCAATCCCCTCTTATCCAGCGCCCGAGCCTGTCATAATAGGAGCTCTGCCGTTTCGGGAATCCGTCTGTAATCTGCACATTTGAGGCAAGCCCGGCACGCATATAGCCGCCTTCAAGGATATCGTGGCTTAAGATTCTTTCCTCAGGCAGGGTATCGTTAAGAACCGTATAGAAGGCGTCAACATCTAAAAGCCCCTTGCCTGAAAAAATGCCCTCTCCGAACAGGTCCTGATACCTTTCACAGCAATGGGAGCTATAGGCAGTAATTCCGCCTTCGCCCGCCATAATTGACGAAAATGTTGTTGAACGGGTTGAGCTGATTTCAATATTGACATTTGGAACAAGGACTCCGTAACCCAGCGTTACCCTGCCTAGCTTTTCATCAACAACCGGTCTGTTGAGCGGATGTAATGCAATTTCCACAAGCTCAGCGGCAGTATCCATCGGGATAAAGGTATCACTGTCGAGAGCAAGGATATATTTAACCTTATTAAGGCTCTGCGTATCCCCTGTGATATTCAGAAACTCCGCATTCCTGCCTTTTATCAGACGTATGAGCTGAGTGATTGCTCCTCTTTTTCTCTCCCAGCCTGAATAGGAGCCCTGCGTATTGGAAAAAACTCTAGGACGCACTGCCAGAATGAAGCTGTTTGAGTAAAGCTTGTTCATTTTCCGCACTACCCTTGCGGCTGCGGCTATATCTGCCCTGTCCTCAGTCTTGACCGGCACATCGGCACTTTTTAAATCTGCAAGAATACAGATTTTTAAATTTTCCTGACCGTTTGACTGCCAAAGCTCAATGAGCTTCTTGTGCAGGTTTTCGGCATTCTGAGCATTCGGCAGGAGCATTGAAACGGTAATCATTGTTAAAGCATCTTGAGGAATCTGGAGCTTTAAATCAAGTGACGGCAATTCGTTTGGCCTGATGTTTCGCATAAATGCTGCTTCAATTGGATATCTCAACGCCTCCCAAAGCGGAATAAGCAAAAGGAAGGGTACATAAAAGCTCCTGAATAAAAAGCCAAGCGCAATGCTGACTACTATCGGAGACGCTATCTCTGTAACAATTGATGCCGCTCCCCTTCTTTTGTTTTTGGTGTTTTCAAGAATATAGCAGCCGATGTGCCCTGTCTCTTATACAGCACCCCTCTGGGACATTTTCAAGGCCTCAAGCGCAACCTCTTCATCGTTCTTTTTTGTCTTTTGAGCCTTTCGGGATATTGCCTGCCTGTAAAGGCATTTGCCTTGCTCGTCCATCTTTTCATAGTAGCCTGCGGGGTCACGGAGCAAAATTCTTTCGACTGGGCTTACCTCTTCAAGTATCCTCTGAAAATCAAAATCCGCCATTTTTCTAATTGATTTTATTGCTCCCTCAAGCATCATTGCACCCGGCTCACCCTTAATGCAGCAGCCTTCAAATGCCCTGTGAATAAGAGAGCATCTGAGCATAAGCTCAAAAAGCTCGCTTTCTCCGCCGCTTATCTCTTTATTATTAAGGTATTCGATAATACTATCTTCAGTTATGCGGATGTTCCCGTTCCAGAGCTCAACGCAAATTTCAAATAGCCTCGGAATTTCACCATCATCAGAGGGCAGCTCCTTTGTTGAAGAAAGGTGTCTTAAAACGCCCATGCCTTCCCGCTCAAGGATATAGTAGTTATCACAAATCCACTCATCGAAGGATGAATCAACCTTACCTTTAAGTGTAAAGGCATAGACCTTTCGTATAGTCGAAAGCTCATTCCTGATTTTTCTTTTTAATGCTTTGGAATCGACCGTTTTTTTCATGTCACGTCCTCCAGAAAAATGCTGAGTTGTAATAAGCAGGCATATTAAACCAGTATTTTAAGAGTTATTTTTCCCAATATCAGTTATTAAATTCTAAGATAAAATATATTTTTTAATAATATATGCTTAGTTTTTTGCTTCGTATATTATTTCTATTGTAATGTTAGATAAAACAGTTATAATATATATATCAAAAATTTTCCAATAAGGAGCGGGTCAAATGAACATAAACATATGCAGGGACGCAAACGAGCTGGGCAGCCGTGCAGGAAAAGCGGCGGCGCAGTATCTAAAAGAAACAATTGAGGCAAACGGCTATGCGAGAATTGTGCTCTCAACAGGCTCCTCTCAATTCGAAACGCTTAATGCATTGATTGACTCCGATGTTGACTGGAGCCGGGTTGAAATGTTTCACCTCGATGAATATGTCGGACTGCCTGAAACCCACATCGCAAGCTTTCGCAAATATCTCAATGAGCGTTTTATTTCAAAGGTCAACCTTATGGCCTATTATCTTGTTGACGGCAACCCGGAAAGTATACCTTGCCTCACCGAAAAGCTGCGTGAAAAGCCTGTTGACCTCGGCATTATCGGCATAGGTGAAAACGGACACATAGCATTTAATGACCCGCCTGCCGACTTTGACACCACTGAAGCTTACATAGTTGTTAACCTCGATGAAAAATGCAAGAAGCAGCAGGTTGGCGAGGGCTGGTTTAAAACCATAGATGATGTTCCAAAGCAGGCAATTTCAATGACTCCCTATCAGATAATGAAATGCCGCAAGATTATTACCTGCGCACCTCACGGCGTGAAAGCAAATGCAATAAGAGCCACGCTTTACGAAAAGGTTTCAAATAAAATCCCCGCTACACTGCTGAGAACGCACCCGGACTGGTCGCTTTATATTGATGAGAATTCCGCAAAGCTTGTTAAGCGCAACGAGGTTAATCTGCCTATACGCTGCGGCGTTGTGGGTATAGGCGGCATGGGCACCGGACATGTCAGATTCCTGACAGAGGGCAGGGTAAAAAATATGTGCCTGACAGCAGTCGCCGATATTGACCCGAAGCGACTTGAATGGGCAAGAGAAAACCTTGAGGGCATTGCAACCTTTGCCACTGCGCAGGAGATGTATGACAGCTCTCTTGTGGATGCAGTAATTATTGCGACACCCCACTATGACCACCCTTCGCTTACTATTGAAGCTTTTAAGAGAGGCCTTCATGTCATGTGCGAAAAGCCTGCCGGAGTTTATACAAAGCAGGTGCGTGAAATGATTGCTGCTGCCGATAAATACGGCAAGAGCTTAGGCATAGTTTTCTGTGTGAGAACCAACAGCGCATACAGAAAAATCAAGGAGATTGTCGAAAGCAATAAATACGGCGAGCTGCACAGATTTAACTGGATAATAACCGACTGGTACCGCACACAGGCGTATTATAACCTCAGCTCATGGAGAGCCACATGGTCGGGCGAGGGCGGCGGAGTGTTAATTAACCAATGCCCGCATAACCTCGACCTTTGGCAGTGGATGTGCGGTATGCCTTCAAAAATCCGCGCCGTTTGTAAGGAAGGCCTATGGCATGATATTGAGGTTGAAGATGACGTAACTATCTTTGCTGAATATGAAAACGGTGCAACGGGTGTTTTTGTTGCAAGCACAGGCGACTATCCCGGCTCTAACCGGCTTGAAATAACCCTTGACAGAGCAAAAATTGTTTATGAAAACGATAACCTCCTTCATATCTATGAGCTTTCGGATTCACTCAAGGAAAACTGCGCAGGGGCTCAAAAGGCTTTTGAAAAAATCAGCTATACGGAAAGGGTAATAGATACCGATGAAAGAAGCACCGGTCATGTGGGAATTCTGGAGGCGTTTGCAAACAATATTCTCTACGACACTCCCCTGCTCGCTGACGGCAGAGAGGGTATTAATGAGCTTTCCATTTCAAATGCTGCCCATCTTTCCTCATGGACAAACAGCGAGGTCACTCTCCCGCTGGATGATGAGCTTTTCTAC
>LSQX01138530.1_pt1 | contig 11633 bp, 11 predicted proteins | sample 654561 | NCBI WGS metagenome assembly LSQX01 (sample SAMN04489861, study PRJNA283612) | anaerobic digester metagenome | isolation source: 4 biogas reactors fed with cattle manure at either 37C or 55C with and... | place: Denmark: Kongens Lyngby | collected 2014 | reverse complement strand
TTGAATATCTAAAGTATTTGCTGGAGGAACTGCCCAGTGCCACAAGCCAGGAGCTCGTCCAGTACATGCCTTGGTCGGAGCACATCCCGGAGCATTGCAGACCCCCCGAGGGCCACTAAACTTACATCTAAGCCTTCACCCCAACAGTGGAGGTTTTTTTATTCTCAACCTAGGAATCAACAGCAAAGTCAAATCAGTCCATATTCGGTTGTCAAGGTGCGTGCGTATTGACGCTTACGAATAATCAATAAGCTCTAATGATATTTCCTCGTATGAAATTGTCTCAAAAGAAACAGTGTTGAAGGCTATTGTTTCAAACTCAATGTAGTTGAGGTGAACCGTTTCTACACCAATTTGATTATTTCGCAGCAATGGATCCACCTCACTAATAGCTTCAGTCCCACCCTTTCACCGGAATGAGACCATCTATTCGCTGAAGGATACCACCTTATTGCAGTTGGAGTTTGGTGCGGGTTCGATCCCCACTGAGACAGAATCATTCCCTCGCTGTAAACGAGGCCTAGTGGCTTTACTTTCTTATTTTGATGCTCCTGTAAACAACGCACAATCAAACAAGAGAGGGTATTTGGTGGCGAAGCAGTACCCAATTGCTCTGGTGACAGGGCCAGAACGTCTACAGTTCCTAAGTGGCGGCCAGCCAGGAGTACTAACAAGGGGAAAGGCACATTGGACCTTTCGAAGCTGCCAGCATAGGCCCCTTGTTGTGCTAGGCAGGTGTGCACGCTAGAGTTCTATCGATGTGCTGGATGAGTGGTTCGACACTCCCGTTGGCCCAGATTGACGCACCAGTACTATGGTTGTTCCTAGCATAGCGCGGATTTGTAGGCACGAAGCGTCTGTGAGCGGACCCATGATGCAAATAGGTGGATCTCAACTGCGTATCAGCGGACTCATAGGTGCGTAATATTCAAATTTGCTCGAGAGTCCCTTCTTGCAACCCATAATCCTGTTTCACTAGACCGAAAAAGGTGTATCCCTTTTCAACAAAAAAAGATAGGAACACTCTCTCCGCACCAGCTACTACAAAACCACCGATCGAAGTACCGATTAAATTCCCAATCAGTGCACCGAAGACAGGAATAGGAATTAATGATTGACCCAAGTAAGCCCCTCCAAGCCCCATCCCCGCGACAACCACATCCCTAAGACATACCTCGGCAAACTCTGCTTGGGTTATTCTTCCCGAGGCCAAGCCAATACCATTATGGATAGCATTCATAGCAACGGCCGTAGCCACACCAATAAATTCGGGAGATACAGTTCGAAGGCTACTTCCCAGCAAACCTGTTCGGCAACTCATTAATATGGTGGCGGCTATACCGCCTCGAAGGCTTCCCTCGAATCCGCTACTCAAGATAGACAAGCCGGCATCTTTAAGGTCTTCAGTGTCAATGTTCCCAGTAATAAGAGCCTGGTTAACTATTTTCTAGAGCTCAGGAAGTGCCTTTAAGGCAGCATTCAGGACAGCGGCATGGAGGGCAGCATTCCCTGCTTCGCGCAAGATGTCTTGATACCGCACAAACTCTTCCACCACGAGTCGGTATTTCTTAGCGTCTAGCTCCTTGCCGTTCTTGTAATCCTGCGCCATTTGCTTGATTTCATCTTCTGCGATTGCTTTTGAGGTCTTGCTAGATTTCCTAAAGGAGTTACCAGCGAGAATGCGGTTTATTTTAATAAGGCTAGCTTCTCAAGAAATTGAAGTAGTCGTCCCCGAACGGAAGCAATTTTCTCCGATTGAGAAGTTTCTGGAAGGTGAACGATCTAAAGAGCTAGAAGAGACTGGATGTAGCCAGTCTCTTTTTTTGAGGTTGCCAATGCATACAAATGAGGTGGTATAGTGAGCCGTGAACGTTATTCAAAGTGTATTGAGGGACTTGATTTACAGCAAATATACCTAGTGAATCTCAGCTGCAGTCGCCAAGTAGACGTAGAAGGTGAGCGCTGGTTGCTTTTGCGGTAATCATGGTAACAAACTTCATTGAGGTATAATGTCTCGGCATGGAAAAGAGAGACTCTGAACCAACGGCATTGGACTTGTCAACCGCTCGATTATATGCTTCGGCTGAAGCTAGCAAGTTAGGAGGGCATCTGTGAGACATAGAGAACGAGTAGAGATTGCACTAAATAGAGAAAAACCAGATCGGTGTCCAATGCAGATCAGCTTTACTCCAGAATTCGCTAGTCGGTTACGAAAAGATATGAAGCTCTCTGATGCTGGACATGATCCGCATAGTGGCCGGAATACCTATGCATTGGAAATAGCACTTGAACAAGACTTGTTATTGATCTCAGTAGGCTGGGCAAATTCATACTACAATGCGGGCGATAACTATATCGACGAGTGGGGTGTTGGCTGGAAAACTTCTGAGTATACCACTAAGTTCGGACCTGGTACCTACACTGAGATTGTATCTCATCCATTAGCTAGCGATGCAGCAATTAGTGGTTATCAGCCACCAGATCCTAATAGAAAAGAGCTCTATACTGAAAGCGAACGTGTACTTAGAGACTTTCAGGATGAATATTGGATTGTCGGAGTGACTGTATGTACAGTATTTGAGTGTGCTTGGGCCTTACGTGGCTTAGAACAGTTGATGATGGACTTTATCCTGGATCCCTACGTAGCCCATGCTATATTGGATATCGCTCACAACTACCATCTGACTGCAGCTAAGAGATTAGTGGAACTAGGAGTGGACATGATCTGGATTGGAGATGATGTGGGAGCACAGTCTGCTATGATGATTTCTCCCGATCATTGGCGCACTTTCTTTAAATCCAGAATGGCTGAATTTATCAGTTCTTTGAAGGCCATCAACCCAAATGTTAAGGTAGCATATCATTCTGATGGCATGATTAATCCGATCATTCCTGACCTAATTGAGGTGGGCTTAGATGTATTAAACCCGATCCAACCTGCCTGCATGAATCTTAGTGAAGTGAAAAAACTATATGGCAATAAGCTATGTTTTTGGGGCTCCATTGATGAGCAATATACGTTACCGTTTGGAACTCCTGCAGAAGTTAGAGCTGAAGTATTTGATCGGCTACAGACTATTGGCGCCGATGGAGGCCTAATTATCGGTCCTACCCATAGTGTTCAGATGGATACGCCGTTAGAGAATTTTAGAGCTATGGTAGATACCATCCGAAGCACACCTTATAAATAAACCAAAAAAGCAAAACTCGATTATAATGGATCTGTAAACAAAAAACGCACAGGTAAGGGAGTGGCATAAAGCATGACATATGTAGCCTACAAAACGAAAGAAAAACTTGTCATTGACGGTAAGCTTAATGAAAAGGCATGGGAACTGGCGCCTAAATCACCGAGGTTTGTAGATATCGTAACGGGAGGGCCTGCGCTGTATGATACCCGTTCTGCCGTCCTTTGGGATGAAGAACACCTATACATAGGATTTTGGATAGAAGAACCCTTTGTAAAAGGGGAGCTAAGCGAACGTGATAGTCTTCTGTTCAATGAAAATGACGTTGAAATTTTCATTGACGGCGGCGATACATACTATGAATTAGAAATTAATGCCCTGAACACGATCTACGAAGTATTTTTCATCTGGCAGGATGCCTATAAGCGGAATGGCAAATACGATGTTCCTGAATTCGATCTCTATAAACGAGATGCTTATACTTTTGGCGGTAATCATGATAGACATGGCATGAATTTCTGGAAAGGCACCCATCCAAGAGGGATCCGATATGCCTTCCCAGATTGGGATCTACCTGGACTGAAGACAGGTGTGCATGTTGACGGAAAAATCAACGACGACACCCACGTTGACAAAGGTTGGACCGTTGAGTTTGCACTTCCTTGGAAGGGTATGAAATGGCTGGCTGACGGCAGATCATTACCACCAAGAGAAGGGGACGAATGGGGAATCCAATTTGCCAGATACCAGAAGTTACTGGGGCTGAACGGCTTAGACAAGAGTGTTGGTTGGGCTTGGGATCCAATTGGCTCCGATGATAATCATAGACCAGAGAAATTTACCTCGATTACCTTTTCTGAAAAGCTCGTCGAAGAGCTTGCGTAGCGCAGATTTACCATGATCGCAATATACTTAGCTCATGACTTCTCCTGATTTGTTTTGGTTTACACCTAACATCATCAGGCAGTCATGAGCTTTTACTTTCCGCGCAAAGTGTCTCCTTGTGAAGCATAAAAAAGGAAAATACTTTAAAAGAATCTCGGTGTAATGTTGACGAAAATGGCAATCTGTGCTAATAATATAAATGAAAGCGTTTACATTGTCTTGACAATATCGGGATCCTTGAAAAGAGGTAAACTCATGGAGAAGAAAGCAACGATCAAAGATGTTGCGGAATTAGTGGGAGTCTCGATCGCTACCGTCTCTAGAGTAGTAAATAATCACGGAATCGTTGCACCTGACACACAAAGAAGGGTCAATGATGCAATACGTGAGCTTGACTATAATCCCAACACAGTAGCACGCAGTTTAGCTACAGGCAGGACCGAAACGATTCTCCTTTATATTGTGCAGGAAGATCCCATTGTGCCGACCACCTGGTCCTACGAGTTACCGATAATACAAGGGATAAATGATTACTTACGAGGAAAACCGTGGGATCTGCAAATCACAATGTGTAGTAACATAGAATTCCGCCAGCCTGGGTTTCTTAACGATAGGCTGAACAGACGAAGTGTGGGCGGTGTACTCATCATGTCTGCCTGGGTAGTTGAAGGACACACTATTTCTGAGTTAGAGAAACGAAATGTTCCCTATGTTTTAATAGGTTGCAACGATCCCAATAGAGAGTCTCCGAGTGTTGAATATGACAATACGGGGGCCGTTCAGAAGCTTGTAGAACATTTGAAAGACCAGGGCTGTGAAATATTGGGCCTCATTGGAGGAGATCAATATCAGTTACATATGCGCGAACGCCTCCAGGGTTTTGAATTGGCGCTTGCAGAGAATGGGCTTTCCCTCTGCAAGCGACTAATAAAGACGGGCGATTGGAGTGTCGAGATCGGCTACCTGAGAATGAAAGAACTGCTCCGAGCACATCCTAAACCAACGGGGATTGTTTGTGGCAATGATTATATTGCAGTAGGTGCCATGGATGCTATTAAAGAAAGCGGAGCTAACATCCCGCGAGATGTGGCCATAGTCGGATTCGACGATACCATAGTTTCTCAGGTGGTTACACCGAATCTGACCACTGTAAGGGTACCTTTACACCAGATGGGGATGCTCGCTGCAGAAAGACTGGATAGAACTTTGTCAAACCCCTTGGCGGCCGTTGGGAGAAGAACAGTACTGCCTTGTGAAATCGTTGTACGTGAATCTAGTAGTATTCTCTGGGACAGAAAAGATGCGGTGGAGGTGTAATCCCTAATGGATGGGATTCAAATGTACAAGAAGGTCGAGACCATGTATCCTGAATTCGTCAAAGATTTGGAAGCACTAGTCAACATCGACAGTGGTAGCCTAGACATCCGCGGCCTACATACAGTTGTAGATTATCTACTACCGCGATTAACCCAGCTGGGCTGTACTTGTAATGTAGAAAAGCATGACAAATACGGACCTTTGCTGGTAGCTCGCAAGAAAGGGAAAGGAACGGCAAAGATTCTCTTTTTAGCTCATATGGATACTGTTTGGCCCGAGGGAACTGCCAATGAACGTCCCTTCTATATTGAAGGTGAGTACGCTTATGGTCCAGGGGTGAACGATTGTCGCTCTGGAATGCTGTGCCAGTATTATGTAGTTAAGGCGCTTCACGAGGCGAAATTTGATGACTATGGAGAGTTAATGCTGGTGTTTAACCCTGATGAAGAAATCGGTTCGCCATGGTCACGAAAGAAAATAGAAGAGCTAGCCAAGCAAGTTGATGTAGCTTTGATAATGGAAGGACCAACATTCCCTGATGAGTTCATTATTAGCCGAGCCGGCACCATGAACTATACCCTTGATGTTACTGGTCGATCGATTCATTCTGGTGTGGCACCAGAAGGGGGACGTAATGCCATCTTAGAACTGGCCAATAAGCTCCTTGAGATTCAGAAGATGGAGCAAATCGAGGGCGTTGAGGTTAATCTTGCCACAATTACAGGCGGCGAAAAACAAGGTATCGTCGCTGGACACGCTTCCGCCGATATTGATTTTCGAATCACCGACTGGGAGGCTATGCACGCCGTAGAGCAACACCTACCTAACTTAGCCCAGAGTAGCATTGTACCAGATACTGTAACAACTCTGCAGGGGGGCGTTGGTCATCCGCCTTTTCCTGAGCACCCTGAGACAAGCAAGTTCACGGACTTGGTTACGGAGTGCGGGATGGAGATTGGCCTTGAGCTAACAGAGAAGTTTTGCGGAGGAGCGTCAGATGCTTCCTTCACTGCTCTGGGTGGAGCCGTAACTTTGGATGGATTGCCCCCCTGGGGCACATTGTATCATACGCCCAGAGAGTATCTTGATCTGACAACGATTGTGCCTAGAGTTAGCCTAGTTAGCTCTATGGTTATGCGCGTAGCTAAGGATAGGCAATATTGGATTCGAAATGGTTGATCGATGATCTAGAAAGGAGGAAGGCCGAGGACAAGACGGAAAGATCGTGTTACTGTACACAGTTGAATAAGAGCAAATTCGAAGGAGGTTCATTGGACGATGAAGAGGACGATTTTGGTACTAGTGGTATGTTTGTTGTTTAATGCAGGCCTAGCTATGAACGTAGCAGCTGAAGAGGTACTGACAGTCTGGGCATGGAGTACTGCCGCCTTTGGACTACAAGACCTTGTGCCGGCATTTGAAGCAGAGAATCCTGGCGTAAGAGTCGATGTTCAAGAAATTGCCTGGGAGGAAATGCACAAGAAATTGCTTACTGTTCTAGCTGCAGGCGCTGGAGCGCCTGATGTTACTGCTATTGAAGGAAACCTAGCGCAGCAGTACGTTAACGGATTAATGGACGTTACCGATAGGCTCGAACCATACTTTGACGTGATTAATGAGTGTAAACTGGGTGAGGCTCAGGTGGATGGTCGCATCTATGCCATCCCTTGGGATACTGGCCCTGTCGGGATCTATTATCGGACAGACATTTTCGAAGAAGCAGGAATCGCCGAATTCCCAGCCACCTGGGATGAATTCCGGGAGCTAGGCAAACAATTGTCCGGTCCACGTCAGAAGATGCTCGCAATTGATCCAGGTCTGGATGTAAATTCTGCCAACTTTTACTACATTCGCCCTATGCTTAACCAACTGGGGTCTGGATATCTAGATGCAGATCAGAATATCACGTTGAATACTCCTGAAATGAGACAAGTACTACAGACAATTTATGACATGATGTACGAAGATGAAATTGCGCTGACAGATGTAAGAATGCGGTCGCCTGCTTGGTATGCAGCCATGAAAGCGGGTCGATTTTTGGCAGTTCCTGGTGCAGCTTGGTTTGCTGGTATCATCGAAGGCCAAGCACCTGAGATGAAAGGTCAATGGGGCGTATTCCCTATGCCTGCATGGGAGGCTGGAGGAGCACAGGCAGCAGCACTCGGCGGCTCTGTATTAGCTATTCCTCGCCAAACAGAAAAACCAGATCTAGCATGGAAATTTGTGGAGTTTGCTGTTTTGAATGATGACAGTCAAATCCATATGTTTAAGACACAGAACCTATTTCCGTCTCTCGAAACTACCTATGATGATCCCTATTTCGATGTTACTAACGAATACTTCAGCGATCAGCCGATCAATCGAATGTTTGCCGATTATGCACAGGAGATTCCTATCTACTATTATGCAGCTTACTTCGGCGAGCTCGACGATATGGTTCGCGATACCGCTTATCAGTACCTGACCAATCAAATATCGCTTGATGAAACTCTAGAAACGATGCAAACAAGAGGTCAAACGATCAAGGATACTTTCGGGAACTAAGCACAGCTCTTGCGAATGGGTCCCAACTTGCGCGGGTACCCATTCGCATAATCATTTGTGTGGAGGTGACACATATGAAACGAGGAACTTGGGCAGAGATCCGGAAAAATTGGCATGCATACCTTTTTATATCACCATTTTTTATCCTGTTTGGACTTTTCATGCTGTTTCCGTTCTTATATTCCTTCTGGATTAGTTTGCATAGTTGGGATGGAGTTTCGCTCCCTATTTTCATTGGCTTCACAAACTACACCAGATTGTTTCAGGACGAACTCTTTTGGAAATCGTTGTATAACACTGTATATATCTTAGTACTGAATATACCGTTGCAACTGGGGCTAGCCCTTCTATTAGCCCTCGCCGTGAATTCCGCATGGGTGCGGGGCAGGTCTGTTATGCAACTGATTTACTTCATGCCTATTATTGTTTCTGTAGTTGTTGTGGCCACTGTATTTTCACTTTTATACGACTCATATACTGGTCTAATTAACTACGTTTTGGAGTGGATTGGTCTCAATGCCATACCGTGGTTATCGAGCGAAGCCTGGAGTAAGATTTCCATTGTACTTCTGATTACGTGGCGATGGACTGGATATAACATGGTTATTATGTTAGCTGGCCTCCAAGGTATTCCTCTTGAGTTATACGAGGCTGGTCGCATCGATGGAGCCACAGGCTGGAGGGCTTTTCGACATATTACCGCTCCTCTTTTGAAACCTGTACTTCTATTCTGTCTGGTCATGTCCATCATTGGGTTGTTTAAGATATTTACCGAACCTTATATTCTGACGTTTGGTGGACCGAACAATTCATCGCAGACTATGGTTACTTACATCTATAACAATGCATTCCGTTACGGCAGAATGGGGTATGGCTCTGCTTTGGCCTACGTGTTGTTCTTGATCATCCTATTCGTTTCTGTCGTCAATCTTAAAATCTTCGGAAGTAATCCGGCCGAATAGTCCGGATATGGGCGAGGAGGGTTTTATCATGTCCACCAATGTTGCATCAAGCAAGAGGGAAGGCCGAAGCAAAGTATTTATTATAGTAGTCCATGTTATGCTACTAATAGGTATTTTCCTTGCGCTTCTGCCATTTTACTGGATGTTTACTTCGTCTTTTAAGACATCTGGAGACATCTGGATCTATCCACCTGAACTTATTCCGCAGGCTCCTACTTTAATGAACTATAAAAACCTGGTTGCTGGTCTTTTTCCTAGGCATTTCGTGAATAGCATTATTGTAAGTGTGTTTTACACTGGTTTATCTGTATTTTTCGCCTCTCTGGGCGGGTTCGCTTTTTCTAGGTATCGTTTTCCGGGACAAAATTTGCTATTTATTGTGTTGCTCGGGACTATGATGATACCTACCGAAGTGACTTTGGTACCCATGTTTATCATAATGTCAAGAATCGGCTGGGTTGACACCTATGCGTCCCTGATTTTCCCGTATAGCGCTAACGCTTTTGGGCTTTTCATGATGCGTCAGGCCATGGGTAACGTCCCTATGGATCTACTCGATGCTGGACGCATAGATGGCTGTAATGAGTTTAAGCTGTACTACAAAATTTCACTTCCTGTGGTTAAAGCAAGCGTCAGTGCTCTGGCCATCCTCAACTTCTTAACCTCTTGGAATGATTTTCTGTGGCCACTGATAATTCTTCAGGATCAGCAGATGTTTACGGTTCCGTTATCGATTGCTCTCATGAAGGGGCTGGATTTTTCCGACTATGGCTTAATTATGGCAGCGTCAACTGTTGCTACGCTACCTGTTTTAATTGTATTTTGGTTCATGTCAGATCACTTTATTTCGGGAGCCATCAGCGGAGCTTTGAAGGGCTAATAAACAAGGGGGTTAAGCGTTGCGAATTGCAGTTGGAGGATTGGAGCACGAGACAAACACCTTTACGGAATTGACGACGGGACTAAGTGACTTTATGGTTGCTGAGGCGGAATCCATATTGGACATTCCTAAAAGTGTCAAAAATACGGCGCTTCAGGGGATCATTGAAGTGTGCCAAGAAGAGGATATCGAGATCATTCCTAGTTTCTTTGCCCAAACTTTGCCATCAGGAGCAATTCGGCAAGAAGCCTACGAATCCATGAGGGAACGATTATTGGACAACATTCGGGGTGCAGGAAAGCTCGATGCTGTTGTATTGAGTATGCATGGTTCCATGTATGTGGAAGGCGTAGGTGATGCCGATGGAGATTTGCTGGCCTCAATAAGAGCGCTTGTCTCATCCCAAGTTCCTATCGTCTGCGCCTTAGATCTGCATGGTACGATTACGGATCAAATGGTGGAGAATGGTAATGCCTTTGTGGGCTATCGGACAGCTCCACATATTGACAAGGTAGAGACAGGTAGAAGAGCTATGCGGCTTGCCATCAAGGCAGTGCAAGAACGTCTTCAACTACGCACGAGTTGGGTGAGTGTCCCGATGATAATCTCAGGGGAGCAATCTGAAACCAGCAAGCCGCCTACATCAGAGATCATCCAAGAGCTAGTGCATATCCCTGAAAAGGGCGAAATCCTATCATCATCCGTCTTTTTAGGATTTCCTTGGGCTGACGTGCCTTACAGCTGCGTGAGTGCACTCGCTGTAACCATTGAAGAAAACAGAGATTTGGGGCAGGAAGAAGCTCAGCGATTGGCTACTATGTTTTGGAGCAATCGCACCAGATTTCAGTTCACTACCGAAGCTTATCTTTTGGAAAAATGTTTAGATATTGCTGAGTCAGAGCCATCGGGGCCGGTTATAATCGCCGATTGCGGTGATAACCCGACAGCAGGTTCGTCAGAAGATTTGACATATGTAGTAGATGTGTTGATGCAGCGCAAGTTCAAGAATGCCTTAGTGGCTGTCATTTTTGATCCAGACTCTTATGAGCGATGCGTTAAATCAGGAGAGAATCAATCCGTCGATCTTGAATTAGGAAGAGTTAACCCTAACGAACAGCAACCACGGCCTCTTGTAGTTAAGGCGATTGTAGAAACGATTGGTAGTGGAAAAGGGATACCGTCAGCGGTAATAAGAATTGATGCCATACGGGCAATCATCTCAACCAAGCGAATTGATGTATATGATCCGGAGTTCTTGACAGATTTGGGGTTGAACCCCCTAGATTATCAAGCGATTATTGTGAAGAGCGGATACCTAAGCCCTGAATACCAAGCACTAACGAATCGGCCGTTGTTAGCTTTAACGCCCGGGGATACAAACCCGCTTTTGGAGACTGTCCCTTACAAGCTCGTTAAAAGGCCGATTTATCCGGTGGATAAAGACTTTGACTGGCCTCTTCAACCGTAGAGTTAGGGAAACGACTCATTATGATGTCAAAAACCAACCCGAGGCAGGCGTTTTCTAGACAATAGGTTTGGAGAGCAAGCCTCGGATTTTTCATTGAGACGAAAGGAATGTAAGCGTCAATACGCACGCACCGGGCGGATCACTTTTGATCATCGCGTGGGGGTGCGGACGAAATCCTGGACTAAATCATCAGGAGGTCGTCTATGTATTCCTACGAAGAGAGAATGAAAGCGATAGAACTGTACATCAAGTACGATCGGAGCATTGCAGATAACATTAGAGAACTGGGATATCCCAGCCGGGGTGCACTTGCTCGCTGGTACAAAGAGTACCAAAAGAATGGCTGCCTTCGCCGCAGCTATGAGAGAAAGAATCACAAGTACAGTCAT
>LSQX01122251.1_pt1 | contig 11633 bp, 13 predicted proteins | sample 654561 | NCBI WGS metagenome assembly LSQX01 (sample SAMN04489861, study PRJNA283612) | anaerobic digester metagenome | isolation source: 4 biogas reactors fed with cattle manure at either 37C or 55C with and... | place: Denmark: Kongens Lyngby | collected 2014 | reverse complement strand
CGGAGATTCGCGGTTGGTTTTTCTCTTGTGTCACAACGAATACCATACAAGAAATCGAAGTACGTCTCATAATTACGTCAGTTTTCTCATTTGAGATCACACCGCGTAAGTCCTCTTTTAATTCTCGCAGCGGCTTGAAAAATACCCAAGATTTTGCTGAAAAGAAAAGCTGCGAAAGTAAAATCCGAAAAACAAAGCTGATTTTACAAACAAGAGAAAAATAATGACGCGGGATTCCGCATCATGTATTGATGTTAATGAAAAATTGATGAGAAATGTTAACGCTTTGCTTTTGCTTTTGCGCCCATCATGGATTTCTTCGAGCGGCGGATCCGGCGGCGGATACGCTGGTCGGCGATCTTCGGACCGCGTCCGCGTCCACGTCCCTGCTGAGGATTGTTTGCCATGCGGCTCTCAATCTTCGAGACGATGCTTGCTCTCTTGAATCTCTGATTCGGTCCGGGCTTTTTGACCTCTCCCTCTTTCTGCGGGACAAGGCGAATCTGACCGTTGACACCTTTTACCTGGTGCCAGTTGATACTTCCTGTCTTACCCATATTGAACTCCGTATTTTGTTAGTGCCCTATTCACTTAAACATATCTCTATGCTTCACCTGTATATCCTCAGAGGATACGGCCGAGTTCCTCATCCAGTACTTCGGAAACCACTTTTCCATCGATCCGTCCACGGACTTCCTTCATAACTACCCCCATAACGGGACCGAGAGCAGCCTTCCCGCGTGTACGAATAAACTCCATACGATCATTCACGATACCGTGCACCAGATCCTGAAGTTCTTCGCGGGAGAATGCCGGGGCAACACGGCTGACGGCATCGGATACCGACATTCCCTTGGCGCATGCCGTAAGAATATCCAAAACGGCTTCTTTTGCCGCATTTCCTGCTTCAACGGTCTTCATCACCGAAATGATCGAGTCATCGGATAAAGCGTCCGGGGAGATGCCTGCCCGCGACAACTCTTTCAGCGAGGCAAGGATCGTTCTTGCCGCAAACACCGGGCGGATTCCTTCGGAAACTGCGCGCTCGAACAGCGGAAGTTTTTCGGAGAACGCCATCTGTCTGGCCATGCCGGCATCAAGGCCGTACTCAGTGACAAAACGTTCCGCTTTTACTGACAGAAGTTCAGGGGTCGCAATACTGTCCCAATACTCTTTGGTGACCGGGACCGGCAGAATATCGGTCTCCGGATACATACGTGCAGCACCCGGAAGCGGACGCATGTAAGCGGTCGAGCCGCCCTCAAGCATCTTTCGAGTCTCTTCAGGGACGCCTTCAAAGGCCATCTTCGCACGGCGGATGATCATCTGCATGGCGCATCGGCATTTCTGCTCGGTGGATGCGACGATAATGACGGCGTCATTCGGTCCTGCACCGAGCGTTTCTTTAAGGACAAAGACCTCCTCTTCGGTAACGCCGTAGGCAGGCAGCTCATCGGTGTGGAAGAGGCCGCCGACACCGCATTTCTTTGCGTAGTCGGACATCTCCGACCCCAGACGGCGGCCCGGCTGGATCTCAAGACCAACAAGCCCGTTGAATCCGTGAAGAACGGTTCCAAGGATCACGCGGGCTTTTTTCAGGACCTGAGACTGAGTCTTTGCAAAGACGGTAGTGACATCATATACTTCTCCGTTCACCATGGCATTTCTTGCCAGCAGTTCATCCCTGATGGCAATAAGAGAAAGCTGCCTCTGTACCTCGCGGCGGACGACCTCTGCGATGAGATCGAGCTCCTGAACACCTTTTATCTCAACCCGGGCACCGTCCCGAATCGAGACGTTGACATCCTGACGGATCGTGCCGATACCACGCTTGACCCTGCCGGTCGACCGAAGCGTCATCCCGATATACTGGGCAATATCATGGACCTCATCGGGAGTCTTCATGCATGGAGAAGTGGTGATCTCGATGAGCGGGATCCCCAGTCTGTCGACGGAGAAGATCGTGTCTTCGACACGCTGACATGCCTCCTCTTCTACTGCGACCGTTTCGACCCTGCATGCATGCTCGATCGCTCCGTTCAGCGCGACAAGGGCTGTTCTCTGGAAACCGCTGGTTGCCGAACCGTCGACGATCATCTTTCGCATCGTGTGGATCTCCGGAAGAGGAGTCATATTAAACATCTTGGCGATCGTTAAGACGACGTCAAGTGCATCCGGATTCAGCGGAGCAGGCGGCTCTTCGTCGATCTCGACAAGACCGGTGGAATCATACGTGTAGTAGGTAAACAGGCGCTGATTCATCAGCTCTTCTTTTGCCGCACGATCCACGTCGCCCATCTCGGACGTTGCGATCCGGAGATATCTGCTCACCTCTCCGGTGTGTTCGGCTGAGTCGCGGATCACAGTCGGAGAGTGACAGAAGAGTTTTTCTTTGGTGTTGAGCTGCTGGTGGATCTCCAGGCCGGCCTTCAGACCGATCGCTTCATAATCCATTATGCACACCTCCAGAGATCATACTCTAGTTCACCCTTGAGATTCGTCTGCATAAGGCGCTTGATATCCTCTTTGCGGGTGGCATTTCCAAGAACCCACATCAGTTTTACGAGTGCGACTTCCGGAAGCATACTGCCCCCTTCGATAACGCCCGCATCCAGAAGGTCGCGCCCGGTCTCATAAACGCGGTCACACACATTTCCCGCCTGACACTGCGATGTCATAACAACGGTCGTGCCGGCGGTTGTCAGGCCTTTGATACTCGCGATACAATCGGTTCCCACATGTCCAAGACCCGTTCCAGCGATCACAAGACCTTTGCAGCCTTTGAATGCGTCGATGACGGCGGGATTCATTCCCGGGTAATACTGAAGAAGACCGCAGTTTGATTCAAGATTGTCGGAGAGACGAAGTTCTTCTGTTCCGCGAAGAACGGCATCTTTTGCAAGAACGACCGTTCCTTCCGGATATTCTATCCCGCCGACCGGCTCGCGCCCGATGCTCTGGAACGCATCACGCCGGGAGGTGTGGTTTTTGCGGACGCGGGTCGCCCGGTGAAGAGCGCACATCGTATCGCTCTCGGTCGCATGCATACAGACAACCACTTCGCCAAGATCGCTGACCGCTGCTTGTGCAGAACAGATCGCATTCATTGCGTTATCACTGCTTGGACGGTCGGCACTCCGCTGAGCTCCGACAAAGACGATCGGGACCGGCGTACTCAGCATAAAGGAAACAGCGGCTGCGCTGTAAAGCATCGTATCCGTCCCGTGGGTGACAATGATCCCCTGTGCGCCTTTGAGAATTTCATCGTGAATAGTTCGGGCAAGCTCCTGCCACATGGCAGGATTCATGTTTTCTGAAAGGACCTGGAAAGGCTGGAGTGTGTGATATCTGGCTATTCCTGCAAGTTCAGGGATGCTTCGGAGAATATCTTCGGCGGTAAACTTGGATGAAACGGCGCCTGTCCGGTAATCGACCGTACTTGCGATCGTTCCGCCGGTCGAGATTATTGAGAGAAGCGGCAGAGATGCATCCTGCTTCAAAGGAAGTACTGCCGGTTTTTCCACAGAGGCAGTCTTTTCCTTAGGCGAGCAGAAGGATTCGGGGACACAGATGTTGTAACCGCTCGAAAGTTTTACGATCGCATGTTCACCGGAACGGTTGATAAAAATACCGTCCATCTCGATTCCCGCAAACATTACGGATACCGGATCACTATTGTTCAGAGTCATAAATCTAGTTCCTGTATAGCTGTTTTCATTTTTTCATCAGCATCTCTCAGCTGATCCTGCAGGATATCCCCGGTCACCTGATCCTGGACCAGACGGATATCCGCCACTTTTACGGCTTTTTTCATCATCTTCGGATTCGGCGAACCGAAACTCTGCTTCTGCCGGAGAATAGTTACCGGATGAAGGACCTTCTTGATCGTTTCTTCGGTCAGGCCCTTTTCTTTGAGTGAGATGCCCGCAAGCTCTTTTGCCGCACTATCCACTACGTCGAGATCGAGAGAACCGAGTTTCACCGCCCTGCCGACTATGTTGTGGGCGGTTCTGAACGGAATGTTATACTCCCGCACAAGGAAATCGGCAAGCTCGGTGGCGGTAGTATTGCCGACCGTTGCCTGCTTTTTCATCACTGGCACGTTGAACTCGGCAGTAGAAATGATTTCTGCCAGAAGGGGAAGCGACATATTTGTCTGACGGAACGCATTCCATAAATGCGGATTCAGATCCTGCAGATCGCGGTTATAGCTCATCGGAAGGGATTTTATCAGCGTGAGAGCTGCGGTAAGTTCACCGATCACAGCGGCGCTTTTCGCCCGCATGATCTCGAGAGTGTCCGGGTTTTTCTTCTGAGGCATGATGCTGCTCGTCGAGCAGTAGGCATCATTCAGATTAACGAACTTTACAAACGAGGTCGACCAGAGGATCAGCTCTTCACACATTCTGCTGATGTTTGTCATCAGGATCGCAAGATCGCTGAGTGTTTCGGCGATAAAATCGCGGTTCGCGACGGCATCCATGCTGTTTTCCATGGGGTTTGCAAATCCGAGATATTCGGCAGTGAGATTCCTGTCGATCGGAAAACCCGTTCCGGCAAAGGCAGCTGAGCCAAGCGGGGAGATATTTACACGAGTATAGGCATCGAAGAGACGGGACGTGTCACGGGCAAAGAGGCTTTCGTAGGCAAGAAGATAATGGGCGAGTGTTGTCGGCTGAGCATGCTGAAGATGCGTAAAACCGGGCATTATTGTGGTTGTGTGCTCCTCTGCACGGGATATGAGCGACTGCCGCAGCTCAAATAATGCAGTCAGGGTATCGATAAGGAGTTCGCGGGTCCGCATCCGAAGACAGGTCGCCACCTCGTCGTTTCTGCTGCGGCCAAGGTGCATGCGGCCCCCGGCATCCGAGCCGGCATCGGCGATGAGCTGTGCCTCGATTCCGGCATGGATATCCTCGCGGGTCATATCAAATGCATTCTCGGGGAGCCCGTTTTCCAGGTATCCCAGCAGAGCCGTCAGGAGTTTTTTCGCGGATGCTCCGTCGATCAAGTTCTGTTTTCGAAGCATCAGAATATGCGCGATGTCAACTCTGATGTCGCTTTCTGCTATCTGTTTGTCCGCCTCCATAGAGGATAGATACTGCTCGATCAAGGCAGATCTTTCCCCCTCCAGCCGTCCGTTACGTATCTGATCTTTTGCCATGTAAACGTTAAACCTGTTTATATATTTGGTTCGGAGGAGTTAAAATGGTTGAGAGTCTTTGCCGGCAAAGGAAAAGTTCTCCCCACACAATGATAGAGAATTACATAACCCCAAACCGCGAATAGTACCTGCAAGAAATACAATGATCCAGATAAAACTACCAGAAGAGGAGATCGCCGGCGTCCCTCTCAGAAATCATATGCTGCTTGCGGCAGGGATCCTCGGGACCACCGGTGCATCATTAAAACGAATGCTCAATCTCGGTGCAGGGGGTGTCGTGACAAAATCCATCGGCCCGAAAGCGATCCCCGGTCATCACGGACCTGCCCTCATCCCGGTCGACGGCGGACTCATCAATGCCATGGGACTGCCAAACCCGTCCAAAGACTTCGTTGAGGAGATCGCCCCCCTCAAGGGAGAGCCGGTCGTTGTCAGCATCTTCGGCGGAACTCCAGAGGAGTTTGGGACCGTTGCTTCCTGGTTTCCGGATGCGGCCGCATTCGAGCTGAACCTCTCGTGCCCGCACGCGGAAGGATACGGGGCATCCATCGGGGTCAACCCCCGTGTCGTCAGGGAATGCACCGAGATCGTGAAAACCTACAATAAACCCGTCTGGGTCAAACTCACCCCCAATGTGACCGATATAAAAATAATTGGAAAAGCCGCAGAAGAGGGCGGGGCAGACGCGATCGTCGCAGTAAATACCGTGAAGGCAATGCGGATCTCGACCGAACTGCGCCGCCCGGTTCTGGGCAACGTCTTCGGCGGACTTTCCGGCAAAGCGATCTTCCCGATCGCTGTTCGAAGCGTCTACGACCTGTATGATGCCGTTGATATCCCGATCATCGGGTGCGGCGGAATCTCGAGTGCCGACAATGTGCTCGAAATGATGATGGCCGGCGCCTCTGCCGTTGAGATCGGCAGCGCGATCTACGACTCAGTCAATGTATTTTCGGAAATAGCTGCCGACCTTTACTCCGAAGACGGGATACCCGCAGAGGAGATCGTGGGGTGCGCCCATGTCTGAAATGCCGGAAATCGTCACGATCACGACTGTGGTCAATGAAACGCCAACGGTGAAAACATTCGTCTTCGACAAACTCTTTGCATTCAGACCCGGTCAGTTCTGCATGGTCTGGATCCCGGGAGTCGATGAGATCCCGATGGCATTTTCTGCCGCTAACTCCATCACCGTCATGAAAGTCGGGGACGCTACGGAGGCCCTCTTCTCACTGAAAGCCGGAGATAAACTTGGCATCCGCGGTCCTTTTGGAAACGGTTTTTCGCCGAGCGGCAAAGTACTCGCGATCGGCGGAGGGATCGGGGTCACCCCGCTCTTTACTCTGGCGGCTTCCGGCGAAGTGGATACCTTCATCCTCGGGGCGAGAACCCGCGAAGAGCTTGTCTTTGCTGATGATCTTGCAAAAGTCAGCGACCTCAAAATCGCCACGGATGACGGGACCTTTGGGTTCCACGGATTTGTGACCGGAATCCTTGATCAGATCGATGTCGTATCCTACGATACGATCTGTGTCTGCGGTCCCGAGATGATGATGAAAGGCATCCTCGACCGTCTGGTCGCAAAAGGCATCGAAAGCCGCGGTCAGTTCTCGATGCACCGGTACATGAAATGCGCGGTAGGTGTCTGCGGATCCTGCTGTATGGATGAACACGGCCTTAGAGTCTGCAAAGACGGACCGGTATTTACCGGGGATCTGATAAAAACAGGAGAGTTCGCACACTATCACCGCGGACCAAGCGGGAGGAAAGAGTAATGAAATCAGAAGTCCACGTCATCACCTGCCCAAAATGCGGGGCAAAACAGGAGTTCACGCTCTACAAAAGTATCAACGCATCGAACCACGACATTCGCGAGAAATTCCTCGACGGATCACTGACAACCCTCGTCTGCAATAACTGCGGCTTTTCCGGGGCCGTTGAATATCCGATCCTTTATCATGACCTGAACGAAAAGTTCTCCCTCTATTTCCAGCCGGATTCAACCGACCGCACAGTAGACCTGCCGAATGTTTTGCCCGCGCATCTTCTCTCCGAGATCAGAATGCGGCTGGTCCACACGCAGGATGATATGCGCGAGAAGATCTTCATCTTCCGTGACAAACTGGATGACCGGATCATCGAACTCGTGAAGGATTCCATCCTCCGTGAAATGGAGGCAAAAAAGGAAAAGATCATCCCTGATGCTCTCTATTATGCCGAGGACCGTTTCGCCTGCGAAGGCCGATCGCTGATCTTCGTGCCGCGTCTTGGAACGGAGTATCTCGATCCGATCAAGATCCCCTTCGAGACGTATGAGAAGATCAAAATGCTTATGCACGGGATCTGGGAACGCACCGTAGAAGGATATACCGTTGTCGATAAAGAGTGGATCCGCGTATGATCACCGATGAAGATGTAGTGGTCTGTCCGATCTGCGAACATGAACAGACAATTACGATCTGCCCGTCGGTGAACGTGACGACCGACCCCGAGATGCGGGAGAAGGTCCTGAGCGGGGAGCTGTTCGAGTTTACCTGCGATAAGTGCGGTTTCGCCGGATATGCGGGATATCCGTTCGTGTATGAGGATAAGGAAACGAACGGCGGCTTTCTGATCTATCTCGAACCTGACTGTGAAGATCGCGAGGTCGGGATCGAGGGCGATATCGCCGATCAGGTGATCTATCACGAACGACCTATGAGGCTTGTACCGGATATGAACTCCCTGAAAGACAAGATATTCATCTTCGAAGCAGGACTCGACGACCGCGTTATTGAGCTTTTTAAGGCCCTGATGTTTAAAAAGATGCAGGATGACGATCCTGAAAAGATCCCGGACGAACTGAAGTTTACCAAGCGCGCCGATATCGACGGCGAGGATATGCTTTTGTTTGCAGCTTTCCGCAATGAAGAGCTTTTAGGGACGCTGGAGATGCCGTATTCTTTGTATCAGACCTGTGTTCTTTCCGGCGAACCGATCTGGGATGTGCCGGTAACCGAGTGCGCGGCGATCGATCAGCAGTGGATCATGGAGCGTCTCGGAGAAGAAAAAGAAACGGAAGAGTAATCTGGGGATGCTGAGGGATCATATCCCTGTATGTTTTTTTCCGAAAAAAGTCCGGCAGTCGATCTAAATGAATAGTGCAATGTATGTCTGGATTTTGGATCGTTTTACAAGACCGCAAAAATGCACTATTATATAAGTGGATACACACGATTCAGCGACCTTGGAAAAATCAGAAAAGAACTTCTCAGAAAACCGATGCCTGTTCCTTCACCGCCGCTAAACTGGTTATGGGAACAGGCTTTATTTACTATGCACTCTGAGTTGAAAAAGGAATCGCTCCTCTCCCCGCAGTTTCATTTTTTGGTACATTATAATATAGTGTTAAATGAAGGATAAGCAAAATTCTCACATCCATATTTTAGCACTAATATTAACAATGGGTTTTTCTGCCCAACCTCGATGAAAGAGATGTTATCTCCTCTATGTGCCGCACCCTTTCATGCACAATCCTTTTTTCTATAGCAGCCAAGTTCCTTCACACCGGTTATTTTTTTCAGCTCGGTGATCGTCTCCTGCCATCCTGGATCGGTCTCAAAATCGATGAAAAAGACGTATCTTCCAATCCCCTCCTTGGACGGCCGCGACTCGATACGCGTCAGATTGATCCCCCTACGTGCAAAGATTCCAAGGATCCCGTATAAGAGACCCGGCCTGTTCTCCCTCGGGATGATAACGACACTGCATTTTTCAGGATCATCCGGATGCGAAACGCCGGCCGATATCTCAAGAAATCTCGTGGTGTTGTTTAGTGAATTCTGGATATCCTTCTGCAGTATTGGGAGATCATATAATTTTGCGGCGCTTTCCGTCGTTACGGCGGCAGATGCTTTGATACCTGCCGCCTCTTTTGCACTCTGGGCATTGCTGCTCGTGTGGATAATGGCCGCCTTTTTCATGCCGTTCAGATAGATGCTGCATTGTTCATGGGACTGCGGGTGAGTATAGATAACGGAAATCTCATCCGGCCCGTATCGTGAAACGAAGAAGTGGCGTATCGGCATGTAATATTCAGCTGTGATCCGGCATTCGGTCTGTAAAAGGCCGTCAAGCGTTTCGCCGACGCCTCCCGCCTCGCTGTTTTCTACAGGCACGATGCCCCGACAGTTTTTCTCGAGGACCGCAGTGAAAACGTCCCGAATCGTCGGATAGAGAAGTATCTCTTCCTGTTCTTCTCTGATTTTTTCGGCAAGCTCGCAGGAGAACGTGCCTTTCGGGCCTAGTACTGCCAACGTCATTTCATCATCACCAGTGTATTTATCATAAGATCGGTCTCTTCAGTTGCCTGGGGGATATAGGATCTGAATGCATTGCTGTTTTCCGTAAAGAACTCGGCGAACTTCTCCGGATCCTTCGATGCGACGATCGATTTCAGAGATGCGACCGAATCGGACATCTTATCGATAACACCAGCCGTTTCGGGATTCATCAGAAGTATGTCCGCATACAGCGAAGGATCCTGCCCGAGGATTCTCCCGACCAGCCCGAGTTCTATCCGGTACACCGGACTCATCACCGGAAGAATTGTTTCAAGCGGGATGCCGGCATTTTTTATCGTCTCGGCGACGGAAAGAGTCGTGAAGTGCACAAGACCCTGGACGATGCTCATGATTTTGTCATGTTCCTTTGGCTCCATCTGACAAATCTTCGCTCCTTCGTTTGTAAATATCTGATAGAGCATGTCCCGGGTCTTTTCATCACATCTGACCGGCGATGCAGCGATCGTCTGACCAAAGATCGTAGGAACCGACGGGCCGAACATCGGGTGGAGGCCGATGACCTGCGCTTTGGATCTCAGCATCGCTTTGACCGGAGCGGTTTTTATGGAGGTGAGATCGCACAATACCTGCTCTTCGCTGAGGAGCGGAGCGATCTCGCCGATCACCCGCACCGTGTCGCGGATCGGAACAGAGACGATAACAATATCGCAGGTAGAGGCAATTTCCGCGTTGGAGACCGGTGTTTTTCTCCCCGAACACAGGACTTTGTAACCTGCCCGCTCGAAGACGGCCGAGAACAGGCGCCCCATTCCGCCGAATCCACCGATTATTCCAACGGTATCTCCCGAATCCATTCCTTCATCTCCTGTGGTTTGTTTCATGTACTGCCTGACCTGATGTTCCACTGTTTCGTTTCAGATTTCTTCAATCCTCGGTCAGGAGAATTTCGATCGCCTCTTCTGCGGTCCTTCGTTCGTGAACGATCATCGCTGCAGCTCTGACGAATCTGTCCGGGTATTTGTGCTGGAATGCGTTTCGCCCGATCGATACGCCGGCAGCGCCGCCTTCCATCGCCCCTTCGATCAGCTGCATGGTGGCCAGATCACTCATTTTCGAGCCCCCGGCGATCACTACCGGCACGTGGCATCCTTCGGTTACTTCCCTGAAGGAATCCGGGTCTCCGGTATATACCGTTTTGATGATGTCGGCTCCTAATTCTGATCCGACGCGGGCCGCGAGTTTGACGGCTTCCTGCATGTTCTCGGATCTGATGTCTTTACCCCGCGGATACATCATCGCAAGAAGCGGCATCCCCCATTCGATACACTCGATAGCGACCCGTCCAAGATCGCCAAGCATGTTTGCTTCATTCTCGGCGCCGATATTTACATGCATGGATACGCCGTCTGCTCCCATTTTCAGGGCGTTCTGCACGCTGTTGACCAGTACTTTGTTGTTCGGATCGGGGCCGAGATCCGTGCTTGCGGATAGGTGCAGGATCAGTCCGATGTCAGGGCCGCCTTTCCGGTGACCGTGCAGCGCGAGGCCCATATGACCGATTACTGCGTTGGCTCCGCCTTTTGCGACCAGATCGACCGATCGTTCCAGATCGATCAGTCCGGGAATCGGTCCGCTGGATACGCCGTGGTCCATCGGAACGATGACGGTCGTTCCTGTATCTCTTTTCATGATCCTTTCGAGTCTGATCTCTTTTCCTCTCATTGTTTTCTCCTCCGTGGTTTATATTCAGGTAATTTTGCAAAAATCCGGTATTCACTGCACCAGAGGAGTTCCCGATAAAAGGCTTGAGTTATTTTATGGAGATCTGTTCTGGTGCAGTTTGACTACTGTCTAAACCAGAATACATAGCTAATGCTGAAAATAACAGCAATGCTGACGTAAACAGATACTAGGACGTCTGCGATCACAGACGGAATAATTTCAAAAGATGCTTTGTGCGATGTGCCCGTTACAGAGCTTCTGCTGGCTGCGTTTCCTCGCTTTGCCTGCAGACATGCGTCACACATACCATTACCATTTCACGTGATGGGTAATAAAACCATGTGCCGAAGACAGAAACAGGCCGATGAAAGCCGTAAAAAAAGTGGAGGGGAAATTTAGTTCTTTTTGAACTGGGGCATCATTGCACGGAGTTCTGATCCGACTTCCTCGATCAGATGCTCTTC
>LSQX01113299.1_pt1 | contig 11634 bp, 9 predicted proteins | sample 654561 | NCBI WGS metagenome assembly LSQX01 (sample SAMN04489861, study PRJNA283612) | anaerobic digester metagenome | isolation source: 4 biogas reactors fed with cattle manure at either 37C or 55C with and... | place: Denmark: Kongens Lyngby | collected 2014 | reverse complement strand
CAATCCAAAACATCCACTTCCTCGTCCGCAAGCCCTACGCCGACCTGCCCGCCTATTGCCGACAGTTCGACGTGGGGCTGATCCCGTTTAAGGTCAATGAGCTCACTCGGTCGGTCAACCCGATCAAGCTCCGGGAGTACTTGGCGGCAGGGCTGCCGGTGGTGAGTACGCCGCTGCCGGAGGTGAAGCACTACGAGCGATTGGCCAACTTGGCCGATGGGCCGGAAGCATTCGTGCAGCGGATCGCGGCCGGCCTCAACGGCCAGGCCGGCGTTTCCATGCGAAACGCTCGTGTTGAGGCGATGGCGCACGAGACTTGGCCGACGAAGATGGAGGGACTCAGCAAGGCACTCTCGCCGTCGTATGGAGTTGTCCACATCGGGGCCGGAACATGACTCAAGGCCGTGTCGGCTCGATGACCTCCAGCGGAACGGATAAGCAGGTCCAAGGTTCTTGCACGCCTGACTTGCAGATTTGCGGAACCAATGTGTCTGCCCTTTCTTCGACGAACAGCAACGAGAATCCAACCTCCGATGGCGGCGACACAGGCCCAGGCCCCACAAGGCACATAAACCCCGTCACCAGCTACAACTTCGAGGTTGCCAAAGTCGCGTCGATTCTCGTTGTGGCCATTGCCCATTTCAAGATTGGCATCAGTCTCTGGATTCCCGCCACGGTCGGACTTTTTGTCTTTGGTTTTTCCTCTGGATACTTCACCCATATACGCTACGCCGATCGCTTTGACCTCCGGGAGTTCTGGACCAAGAAGCTTTATCGTCTTGGTCCGAATCTGCTGGTGATCAACGCATTCCTTCTTCTTCTCTTTCTCATAGAGAGGCGCGACGGCATCTTCACATGGCAAACCCCCGTAGCCATGCTAGGGCTGACCGGTTGGCTCAATTGGCTCGGAATCCCGAATGCGAGCCCTTTTGGTGCGGGTTTGTGGTTTTTTACCCTCTTGTTGATGTTTTACCTCCTCTATCCAGCGATCCGAGGACTATCACGGTCACCGCGACTATTCGCCGGAGTGACATTCCTGGCGCTGCTGCTCTCGGCCTTACTTAACCGTTGGGTTCCGATGGGGCACATGCTTTGGTTGACTGCATGGAGCTTTCTGCTTGGCGTCTTCCTCAGTCACTCACGCCTCGCGGTAGGCCCAACCTACTGTGCCTTGGGTGCGAGTCTCCTGGCGGCAATTGCGATACTCTTGAACGCTGTAATTGATCTTAACTTCCTCAACTATGCTTGCCTGGCTGCGGTCTGTGTCCTATGTGTGATCTGGTTGCAGCAGTTACAGAGTGAGCTTAGACTCTTGTCCTCAATGAAAATGTTGTCTGGATGTGTGTTGGAAATATACTTGCTTCATTCGTACCTCTTTCTCCACCCAACACGTTTTGTGTTGATCAACTTGACGATATCGCTGACTTGGGTGGTTGTCATCTCATGGTTCTTGAGCTGCATCGCGCGGGAAGTTCGAGGACGTCTCCTCCCAGCCGTCTCTGCGGCCCTTTCATGAGGGTCATTAGATGAAGAACGGTCCGCCACACCTTGTGATGACCAGTTCAACGACGATAAAAAAATCAAGCAGTGCCCTGAACCCCAACNNCCCTGGAACCCCAACACGATCCTCGTCCCCCACGGCGTCGACTACGACCATTTCTCCCGTGCCGTCAAGGAAGACCTCCCCGCACCGGCCGACATCGCCTCCAACCCTCGTCCGCGAATGGGCTTGTTCGGCCTGCCTCGCAACTCGGTCGAGTTGCACCGCCGCGCCGAAGTCGGCCGCTGCCGCGCCGAGTGGCACATCGTCTTATTAGGCGACTCGAGCATCGACCTCGCCCCTTCCGCGCACTTTCCAGCGTGCACTTCCTCCACTGCCAGTCCTAGGCCGACCCAAGACAATACATCCGCGGTCTAGGGGTCTCCCACACACAACCTGTCCGCGTCGCCGAGATTCCATGGGCCGAGCTCGTATCTACGCAAGAAACCTCGCTGCCAACTGGGTTGGCTACGGCGCCAACCTGGCGGTGATGTTCTTCATGTCCCCGTTTGTTGTCCACACGCTCGGCGACGTGCAATACGGCGTCTGGTCGCTGATGGTCTCGATGACCGGCTACCTCGGGCTGGTCGAATTGGGCACCCGTGCCGGCGTTGGTCGCTTCATCAACTATCATCTCGGCAAAGCAGACGTCCGCGCCGTCAACGAGGTCGTGAGCACCGGCATGGCCGTCTTTCTTACGATTAACCTCCTGCTTATCTTGGCCGCTGGGGTCATAGCGATCGCACTGCCAGTGGTTTTCCCCAAAATCCCGCCCGAGTTGATTTCGACGTCGCGTATTGTGGTTCTGCTAATCGCCCTGAATCTCTGGCTGAGTTTCCTGTCGGCCCCGTTCCAACAAGTGCTGACCGCGCACGAACGCTTCGACCTGACCAACGGCGTCGATCTCATTGTCTTGGTTGTCCGAACGATCGCAACGATCTGGGTGCTCCTGGCTGGTTTCGGTCTTGTGATGCTAGCACTTGTTCAGTTGGGCTCCAACATCCTCGGCCAGATGTGCGTGCAGGTACTGGCACGCCGCATCTTCCCCCAGCTCTTGATTCGCCCCTCGCTGGCGTCGTGGAACCGCTTCCGTGAACTTTTCGGGTTTTCCATCTGGGCGTTTGTAAGTGCGGTCGGATACCGGATCCTCAGTGCTGCCGACGAAATTGTGATTGCCATCCTTCTGGGCCCCCAGTGGGTGACGTACTACGTCGTCGGCACCATGCTGCTCTACCGTGCCCGTCACTTGGTTACCAAACTCATGGCAGTCTTTTCCCCGCGGATGGTGCAAGATTGCGCTAGAGAGGACTGGTCTTCACTCCGCAGACAGTTTCGCGGCGGGAACAATCTAGCGATGGTCTTCGGAATTCTAATTTTTGTGGGCATGATTGGCTTCGGGCGCGAGTTCATTACCCTCTGGATGGGACCACGTTTTGAGATCAGCTATCCGATCCTGGCGATCTACGCATCTTCGTCACTCGTTGCAGTCGCCTTTTCTCTTGTCAATACAATCTATTCCGGCCTCAATCGCGTCCGTCTCTCCGCTTCCTTGTTGGTCCTCGAAGGCCTTGCGAACCTTTGCCTAACGCTTCTCCTAGTTCTTGGTTTCCGGTTGGGCCTAATCGGCGTTGCCTGGGGGACGTTTTTTCCTCGGATTATCTTCAGCGTCCTCGCGGGTCTGATTGCAATGAGGTGGATCGGCATGACGCCTGGACACTTTGTCCGCGAGGTGGCTGGCCGCTGGCTCCTCCTCGCCACGCTATTCTACGGCGTATGCTTCATCATCAATTTGGCCCCGTGGCCGAGTAGTTGGGCGGTGTTTTGCGTCAAGGTCGCCGCCGCCACGGCGGCCTATTTGCCCTTGGCGTGGCAGATTCTTCTTGACACTCAGACCAAGGCCCGCCTGCGTGGAGCACTTGTACGGCGACTGGGCATGCTTGCGGACAAACCGGCACTCTAGCGCGCCGTTTGCGCGGTCTCCGTACTCGGCAGAGAGGCCGCCGACTCGACTCTTCGCGCATCGCGTCAGCGTGTGCACCTACCCATAAGGCCCCCACGTCCGTAACGCCCATTTTCACGCTCTGCCACACTCACCACGGCGCGACGCGAACAACTGACAGACCGTAACCACTCGCGGCCCCTGCCAGTCAGCAGTCTGGTCGCGGGGCGCATATTCTCGAGAGAAACTAGTCACCCCGTGAGCTGGTAAATCGAATGCGAGTTGAAAATATACAGTCGACTTGTGATGGTCCTGTCTTTCGGAGTTCTGCGCAAGTAGTATGGGAAGATGTGCCTCGCACCCCGCAAGTCCAGACGGTCACGTTCGAGGTGCCAGTTGATTTTGCGATGCCGAGCGACCTCAACGCAGCGCACTACCTCCTGGCGTGCTTTCCGGTTGCATTGCGTGCAGGCGAAGGTCGACTAGCATTGGAGGGCGTCGTTGACCCAGATTTGTTGATTGGTGTTCAAGAGGCCATGCAGTGGCTTGCCGTCTGGAGCACACGCTTACTTCGACCCCTGAGGATAGAGGTCGCCGTTTCTCAATCGGTACCGGAGAGTCCACGTCAGCGATTCGCGGCATCGTTCTTGTCCGGTGGGATCGACTCTCTCTTTACGATACGCCGCAACCAAATGCTCTATGGCGGTTCTCATCCCGGAAGAATCTCTGCTGGCGTGTTCGTGGATGGATTCGACATCGACCCTGGGCGTACGGACGGCACGTCTGAGGCTGCACTCGATGAGCTACGCGCTTTCGCGGACGTGGCAGGAATTCAGTTGATTCCGGTCCGCACGGATCTCCGAAGACTGGATATGTCGAACGACGCTTGGATGCATCAGCTGCATGGGGCAGCTTTGGCCGCGGTGGGCCACAGCCTCAAGGCCAGGTTCTTTAGATTCTACGTCGCATCCAGTTATCATATTGCCCAAATGCCACCGTGGGGATCGCACCCGCTTCTCGATGAACACTATCGCAGTTGCGATGTCCAGGTGTGCCACGACGGTGCTGAGTATACAAGGCTGGAGAAGGTCCGTCTTCTCGCCGAATGGCAACCCGCTCTTGCTGCCCTTCGCGTGTGTCGAAGAATGCGTCATGCAAACTGTGGGCGATGCGAGAAATGCGTGAGAAGCAAGCTGGAATTGGCGGCTGCCGGTGCACTGTCTAAATGTTCCACCTTTGATTATGCGCAACTGACCGCCGAAGAACTCGATCAAATTACTCCCTCGACGGCACACAAAGCACAATGGTATCGAGAGCTAGTGCAACCATTGGCAGCTCAGGGTCGCGAGGACCTGGCCCGCGCTATTTCGAGAATGCTCCGGCGTTACGCGGTAACGCGAACTGTTCACGGATGCTGGAATATGTTACGAACGGTTGACCAGCAGATGCTGGGGGGAACCTTGGCACGCGCCAAGCGTGCATTTCACGTTCCAAGGATAAGGGAAGTGCCCAGGATCACACGAAATCAATGAAGCTTGCTCGCATCTTAGGCTGCTTTCGCCACCGGGATGGCTGCGATTGCGGGCGAACGGTGGGGCATCAGTTGGGTGTTGACAGACACTTCCGGTTTGGCGTATACCGATGACAGTCGGTGACCGACATTTGTGCCTCCCTGACAGAGCTTGACTATGAGGGCTTGGATAAGTGGATACTTTGGCCAAGGAAACGTCGGCGACGAGGCTATCTTGGCAGCAGTGCTCCAACACGCGCCACAGAACGTTGCGGCGATGATACTGACTCCGCGCAATGCAAAGGTGCTTGAAGGCACTCACTTGGTGAAGGCGTGTTTGGAACCGCCGTTTGACGTTTGCAGAGGGCGATTCGGCTTGTGGTACGGCGTTGGCTATTGGCTGCGGCATGGCCACCGTATTGCTCAGGATATCCCCCGTCGGAAGGCGTGCGTCATTGCGGGTGGTGGCTGGATCAACGATCACGTTATCGGTCGTGCCCTCATCAAGCGAAAGCGACTGTTGGCCCTTAAGAACTGGAATTGTCGAATTGGATTGTTGGGTATCGGTGTTGACCGGATGACGAACACTGACGATCGCGAAGCTGCGCGACGGATGGTGCAAGATGACGTTCCATATTGCTCGGTGCGAGACGCTGCCAGCGCCGACGCTCTGTCCGATTTGGGCGTGTATCGAGGGCGCTATCATGTGGGCGCTGACCTGGCGTTCGCGCTAAGGCTGCCCACCATGCCGCACACGCGTGAACGCTTGGACTCATTATCCCATGCGGTCGTCGGCCTGAATCTGCGACCATTGTTCGATGCCGCAAAGGAACGCGGTGACCAAAAAAGGGAGCGCCATAACCGGTATCGAGCAACGTGCAAAACCCTCGTCGCTATGTTGATGCACCGAGTGCGCGAGTTGGTGCTGCTGCCGTTTAACCCGGCCGATGTTAGGTTTCTAGAAGAAGTCGGCGTGAATTGTGGGTTACGAGTCGCACGTTTGGAGGACGACCCACTGCGAATGGCGATTGGGCTGCGCCAATTCGACGCCGTCGTTGCAATGCGATACCACGCCGCGGTTCTCGCTCTGATCCAAGGGATCCCGTTTGTGCCCGTTCCTTATGCATCGAAGCTTATCGCATTGGCTGACGAGTGTGGAATCGAGTCCGCGGATTTAATTGTTGGTGATGGCGTGTTGGTTAAGGATCAGCCTCTCTCACCAGGCGCGGTCATAAGCTGCCTCGAATCGGTCTGGACGCATCGCGATGAGTTATTGCCTCGCTGGGCGGCATTGTGCGAGACGAAGGCCGCGATCGCACGCGAGGATATGTGCAGGTGCTGGGAGATACTGACCGAGTGAGATCTGGTAGACTCAACCATACCGTGTTGTTTTCCAGCTTCTACGGCGATATGGGCGGGGGAGAATTCGCGCTGTTGGCACATGTGAAACGCTTACTAGCTGTAGGAACGGAAGTCCATGTGTGCCTGTTCTGTGACGGGCCTTTTCGTCCCACCCTCGCTTCAGCGGGATGTCAAATCCATGTTTTGCCGCAACGGCTCAACTGTGGCCCGAGGGGTGCATTGTTGGTCGCAATCCGACTGCTTCCGAAGCTGGCGCGGGTTTTCCGCTTGGCTCACCCGCGCTACCTGCTTACCTACACGCATCAAGAAATGCCGTTTGTCATGTGTGCCGCGCGTCTCGCGGGCATTCCCGCGGCGTTTCGTGATCAGGGCCGTCCCGCCCTGAGCACGGAACACGCTGATTGGGGCCGAAAGCGGCTGGCAAGACTTACTCGTCGCGAGAAAACGGCCGTAGTCCCGACCACAAAGGCGCAAACAGAGTTCCTCCTGAAGCTTGGTGTGTCGCCCGAAAGACTCCGTCAAGTCTATCTGGGTGTCGATCCTGCCCCCTTTGATTGCCAAGCCAATTGCCGAGGTCGTGTGTTCGACGAGTTCGGGATTCCCGCGAACGCATCGGTGGTTGGAATCTTCGGTCGGCTGATCGCGCTTAAGGGGCACGCGGTTTTGTTCAACGCTGTTCGGAAGCTTGCCCGAGATGACGTACACGTGCTGGTGGTGGGCGGCACGCAGCTTAATGTTGCTAGGGGAACGGAGTACTTCGAGGGGCTAAAGCGGCTGACTAGTGAGCTGCGCATCTCCGATCGGGTGCATTTCACTGGGTTTCGTTCCGACGTGCCCAGTTTAATGTCGGCTTGCGACGTGGTGTGTAGCGCCTCGGAGTGGGAAACCTTCGGCCTGACGCTCGTAGAGGCGATGATGAGCGGCAAGCCAGTGGTGGCGACCGACGTGAGCGGTCCCCGCGAAATCATCGTTCCCGGCGAGACCGGTTACCTATACCCGGCGGGGGACAGCCACGCGCTGGCTCAGCATCTCGTTCAACTCTTTGGAAATCGCCTCTTGAGACAACAAATGGGCAAGGCCGGACGCCACCGTGCGATGGAACGCTTCGAAATGAACCGGAACCTTCAGCAACTGGACGACACGATCACCGAGTTGCTGTTAACGACTTCCGAACAGGAGCAGGTGCAGCGATGAACTGGTTGTTCATCACCACGCAATTCCCCTGGCCAATTGTCGACGGACATTGGCTGCGCGTGTATCACCTGGCGCGAACACTCAGGGCGGGGGGCGATAAGGTAGCCGTCCTATCCTTCGCGCGCGACGCGACAAGCGAGGCGGCTTATACCTCGGTAGGCGTTGACGTGCTGCCAAGCCTGGACGGGTGCCATATCCAACGCGGTCCCGGCCGCGTGGTCCTGTCGCCCTACGCCTTCGACACGCAAATGGCCAAGGCTGTCGCCCATCGCGCCGCGCAATGTGACGTTGCGGTCCTCTCCGGTGCCAGAATGATACAATATGCACCAGAGGCTGCGGCATCCACCCACGTCTTGGCCGACGTAATCGACGATCCCGTCCTGGAATTCGTGCGAAGAGAGAATCGCGTGAAAGATGGATTGCGTCAGTCGGCGCGCCGGTTCAAGAATCGCATTGGCCGATTGCGTTACGAGCGAACGTCTCTTGCACACATCGACACCACGGTCTTTGTCAGTGAGGCCGACTGCCGAAGTTTTCAGGGCCGTCACCCGCAAGCGTGTGTCGTGTGCGTGCCCAACGGCGTCGACGCGGATTATTTCCGCCGTCCTGAAGGCGCTGCGTATGACAAGCACGCGGAAGCCACCATCGTGTTCACTGGCCACATGAGCAATCCGAACAATGAGCGCGCTGCCCAGTTACTCGTCCGCGAGGTCGCGCCGTTGGTATGGAATCGCTGTCCCCTGGCGCGCTTCCAGATCGTTGGCGCCGATCCCACGAAAAGTGTCCTTGCGCTGGCTTCTGACCGCGTTGAAGTGACCGGTCGTGTCGACGACATCCGGCCATATCTCTGGCGAGCCACGGTTGTAGCGCTCCCCATGCAATCGGGAACCGGAATCAAGAACAAGCTCCTCGAGGCTTGGGCGGCCGGTGCGGCAGTGGTGGCCTCGCGACTTGCCTGCCAGGGTGTTCCGGCCGAGCACGCACGCAACCTCCTTGTCGCCGGCGATCGCGAAGAATTCGCGACAATGCTCCTCTCTATCGTCCGGGATCCTTTGGCACGCGAAAGCCTGGGATTTGAAGCGCGCCAAACCGTTCTGGAAGGCTTCACCTGGCCCGTTGCGGCCGATCGACTGCGACGGTGCGTCATGCGCCTACCTTGCATTTCGAGCGTTTGAGCAGCAGCACTAAGGACTCGTTGGTCGCGGAATGGCACTGCGGACACTCATCTTTGCCCTGGTGATGACCGGATGCGCCGTCGGAGTCCTCTCCGGTGCCATCTGGCCTCTGTGCGGTTACATCCTCCACTACTCTGTTGGCCCGGAGCGCCAGTGGTGGGCAGCTCCGATCAACCAGCTTGGCATCCGCTACTCTTTGTCCATGGCGGCACTAGCGCTTGCCGGCTTTATGATTCATTACAGCAAGCTTCGTTTCGGAAGCCAACTCCTCTCGCGCACCGAGAAGCTGATGCTAGCCTTTCTCGCCCTCATCTGGCTATTGGCTCTGCTGATGGAGAGTTCGGTTGGTCGCTATACGACCGTCGACCACCCAACAACCAAGATGGCGAAATTGTTCCTGTTTCTATTTCTCCTGACCCACGTCGCCACCACTCGCCGGCACTTTGAGATCGTACTGTGGACGATTTTCGTCGGCGGATTAATCTTGGGCATCCAGGCTTACGAGACCCCCTACCGCTCGTTCATCAACGGCCGCCTGGAGCGCGTCGGCGGCCCGGACTTCTCGGATGCTAACCGTCTCGCCGGCTACATGGCCGGCCTCTTACCGCTCATCGGCGCCGTCTTTGTCCGCACGAACCCCCGCGGGCGTGTCGTCTGCTTTCTGGCCGGCGGCTTGGTTGCCAATACAATCGTCCTGACACGGTGCCGGGGAGCTGTCTTGGGCCTGGCCTTTGCCGCTTTGGTATCGGTAATCATGGTCCCGGCTAAACACCGGCTCAAGATAATCGCCGGTCTCCTCGTTGGCTTGGCGGGTTTCCTTTATCTTGCCGATACTCAGTTCCTCCGTCGTTCCTCAACGATCACGCGCGGCGAGGACGAGCGCGACGCTTCGGCTCAATCACGGGTCGAGATCTGGCGCGGTGCGGTGCGGATGCTCCAGGCCAACCCCTTGGGCGTTGGACCGGGGAACTTCTATCAGAATATCGGCCATTACGCCCCCGCACATTGGGGCCGCGACGCTCACAACACGTTCGTCCGTTGCTTCGGCGAGTTGGGCATACCCGGCATCCTGCTCTTGCTCGGCATCTTCGCTTCGACGATCGCCACGCTCCGCCGGATTCTCCGTGAATCCCACCACTTACCTCAGGAGCATCAGCGTTATTTCCACTGGACGGCCACGGGCCTTGCCGCGGCCATCGCCGGTGCCTTCGGCTACGGACTCACGGGAACCTTGCTCTATACCGAATATGCCTGGTGGCTCTTGGCCCTGCCAATTTGCCTGGAACGCGTCCTCGCCAACGTCAAGGAAGATCTCGCGGAAGACTCTGAGGATTATGACTGGTCCGTGCCACTCTCGTTTCCACAAAAGGAAGCGGTTGGATGACCCCGCCCCATGTGCTTCATGTTGTGCCGGGGCTCCTCCCCGGCGGCATGGAGTTGGCCATGGCCAAGGTTATCTCCGGGCTCAACATCGAATCGATTGCACACACAGTCGTCTGTCTGAAGGAAAAGCCGCAAATTGCCGATCGGCTGCCTCGGGAAACACGGATCATCTGCCTTCACTCCAAGCCGAACCAGCTGGGTCTTCCCGTCAGGCTGGCACAAGTCATTCGCGAGACTCATCCTACGCTGATTCACGCTCGCAACTGGGGCGCCTGGCCCGACACGATGGCCGCTAGTCTCCTTGTCAGGCCAAGGGTGCCGGTTATCCTCTCATTTCACGGTCTCGGCAAGGCCGGATATATGCCCTGGCGAAGGCGACTGGCCTCCTGGGGACTGGCTCGACTGAGTGCCGCCCTGTTCGCCGTCAGCAATCAGTCCAAGGAGATGATGGTCACCAAATGGGGCTGGCCTCGCGCCAAGACGGAAGTCATTCCCAACGGAGTGGATACAAAGCGCTTTGCGCCGGTTGAGCGGCAGGTTCGCGCTAGCCGCGTGCTCGTAGGCACGGTCGGCAATCTTCGCGCGGTCAAAAACCACGTTCTGCTCGTGCGCGCGTGCGCAGATCTTGTTGAGACTGGCTACGACCTTGAACTACGCATCGCGGGCGAGGGTGAAGAACGAGACGCCATTGCTGCCCTGGCGAAACAATCCCAAGTTGGCGATCGGCTCAAGCTGGCGGGCCGCGTTGACAACGTCGCCGCCTTTCTCAACGAGTTGGACGTCTTTGTTCTCTCAAGCGACAGCGAGCAACACCCCAACGCGTTGAACGAGGCGATGGCCTGCGGACTTCCTTGTGTCGCGACCCGGGTCGGTTGCGTCGAAGAACTGCTCGACAAAGGCCGCTGCGGAAGAATTGTATCGCCGGGAGACAAATCGGAGATGGCGGCGGCAATTCGAGAACTCATCGATGATCCAGCAGCGAGAATTCGCTTCGGCCGGCTGGCGCGCCAGCGCGCGTGCGAGCATTACAGCCTTGAAAAGATGCTTGCCGCCTACGAAAGTCTCTACCGGCGCTTCTCGGACGCCAGGAAATGCAGGCGGTGAGAATCCTCTCCTTCTCCTACTGCTTTCCACGCGCGGGAGCGCCGGGCTGGGGCGTCTTTGTTTACCAGCGCCTCGCAGCGATGGCCAGGCGAATGCCGCTTGAAGTTGTCTCCCCCGTGCCGTCGTTTCCCGTCTTGTCGCGCCTCCAAGGCCCCCGGGGCCCGCTCTGCTCGCGCTGGCAGGAACTGACAGTCCACCGCCCTCGGTTTTTCTACCTGCCCGGCATTTTGAAATCGCTCGACGGGCGGTTCTACGCCGCTGGAATTCGCCGCTGGCTCGCCCAGTTCGCCGACCGTTGGCAGCCCGACTTCCTTGACGCACATTTTGTCTGGCCCGACGGAGTCGGCGTCTCGCTCCTCGCCCGAGAGCTCGGCCTGCCGTACTCGATCACGCTCCGCGGCAAGATCTACCCGTGTCTGGAAGTGCC
>LSQX01105464.1_pt1 | contig 11634 bp, 11 predicted proteins | sample 654561 | NCBI WGS metagenome assembly LSQX01 (sample SAMN04489861, study PRJNA283612) | anaerobic digester metagenome | isolation source: 4 biogas reactors fed with cattle manure at either 37C or 55C with and... | place: Denmark: Kongens Lyngby | collected 2014 | reverse complement strand
GTGAATACGAAATATTTCCGGGACGATCCGATCGGAACGTCCCGGAAATTTTCATTATAAGAAGGCTTGTTTTGATTTGGCGGAAGAGGTGGGATTCGAACCCACGTGCCCTTGCGGACAACCGCATTTCGAGTGCGGCTCGTTGCGACCACTTCGATACTCTTCCGTTTCGTTATCATGACCCGGATCATTGCTTCCGATCGTGATGTTCGGGAGCTGAATCCGTACCGCAAAACGGCGCTACTCGATTATATGGGTAACAGGCGTTTGCGTCAAGAACGACGCGCTTGAAGTTGATTCCGGTCAGGGTTCCGGTGAAATGATTCTCTTCTCATTGAAGTGGTCGGTCCGGAATCTCGCCGGCCCTGGCGATCGCAAGTCTTGAAAACATTATGGATTCAAATGCTTTTCGATTATCCGCCGCGGGATATTTATATTGCTCAATTATGCGAAAAGCGATAAGATTAACTCAAATCAATAATAATTGTACCGGGGGGAGAATGAACGACGAGCTTAAAGACATAATATATAGCGACTTGTATCGTTACACCGGCAACAAGAGGCGGCTTTCCCGTGTGTATTTAACGTATCTTCAGGAATGCATGTCCAGCCCGGAATTTCGATTTTTGAGCACATTGCGCAAGACACAGTATTATTACTTCCAATCGCAAGCGACGGACAATAAATTCCGACATCTTTTGAATGCGTTTCTTTTCCGATTTTACAATATTAAACTCGACAGTAAATCGCACAAGTTTCACTTTCAAATTCCGTACGAGACCAAGATCGGCAAGGGCTTGTATATCGCTCATTACGGCCGGCTGATCATTCACCCGCAATCTGTAATCGGTCATAATGTCAACATTTCCACCGGCGTTGTCATCGGAACACAGTTTCGCGGGCCCAGAAAGGGTGCTCCGACGATCGGAAATTACGTATGGATCGGAGCGAATGCTTTAATTATCGGAAACATCCGAATCGGCAACAATGTTCTGATCGCCCCGGGCGCATATGTAAATTTCGACGTTCCAGACAACTCGATCGTTATCGGTAACCCCGGTCTGATTCGGCGCTCACCCGGTGCAACGCTCGGGTATATCAACAATACGATACTCTTCGATGAGTATAATGTGCGATCAGGAGAGCCGACGAGATGAATGCGGATATCCGTGAATATCGTTTGCCCGTGTCGTTTTTTTCGAACAATCGGAAAAGACTTCTGGAAAAGCTTCCGAAGCGCTGTTGTGTCGTCGTTTTCGCGGGTGAGACCGTGTCGATGTCGGACGGGGCTGAGTATCACTTTCGTCCCGACCGCAATTTTTACTATTTGGCCGGAGTGGAACAGCCGGATTCGGTACTGGTTATTCGCTCGGATGAATCGCGTACGGATACGTCACTTTTTGTCCATTCCAACGATCCGCTTCGAGAACGGTGGAGCGGGAAGCGACTGACCCCCGCCGAGGTTTTGGAGCGATCCGGCGCGGACGAAGTTTTTTATCTGGAAAACCTGGATGATGCGTTGACTGCGATCCTGGATGACCGGACGTATGATATTGCGACGGATAAAGGGTTTCGAACCGGTCCGGCGAGCCGTTTTCTTGAGAGGGCACGGCAAAGTCGGGGAGAAGAATCGGTCCGCCTGATCGCACCGATTCTGGCTCGTATGCGGATGAAAAAACAGCCATGTGAAATTGATATGATCAAAAAAGCAATTGAGTTAACAGATTTGTCGATTCGAGATGCGTTGGTTCTTTTGCGCTCGGAAACCAGCGAGTTACGTCTTTTTTCGGCGATGAATTCGGCGATGAGTCGCTCCGGTTGTCTGGAACCGGCTTTTCCGACGATCGTGGCCGCCGGAGAGAACGCTTTTTATCTTCATCACTCCGAACCCGACGGCGCGGCTATTCCGAAGGGAGTTATGATTCAGATCGATGTCGGAGCGACGGTCGGCGGACTATGCGCCGACGTATCGAGGGCATACCCTTCTTCGGGTGTATTCTCCGCACGTCAAGCAGCCCTTTATGACGCGGTTTTAAATTGCCTGGATCATATTACCCGAATGATTCGGCCGGGTGTTACGATTGCGGATATCAACAAGATTTTTCGGGAGACTGCCTCAAAAGCACTCGGAGAACTCGGTATTCTGTCCGGAAGGGAATACGCGGAACCCGGCGACTATCTCTGGCATAACGCGGCGCATCATTTGGGAATGGATGTTCATGACGCTTGCATAAAGGACCTTCCGATTGAAGCCAATGCGGTGCTCGCGATTGAACCCGGGATTTATGTCCGGGAATGGGGTATGGGATTCCGTATCGAGGACGACGTGCTGGTAACCGAGGAAGGTTGCGAGGTGCTTTCGTCCTTCATTTTCCGCGATCGCTTAGAGGTCGAAGAACTGCTCGGAATGTCGGGAGGGATGTAGACTTGCCTTCCGGTATCACCGCAACGGTTCTTGTTGTAATCATTTCCGCCGGAGCGTTATTGCTGTTGGCCGCTTCGGCATTGGCAATTTATGTTCTCGCGATTCGAGCATATCATAAGATTTTCGATCGGCCTCTCCCTCGGCCGCCGTATGATAAATCACCGCTCAAAATTGAGCAGGACACTATTTTCGGAAGAGGGAAGAATTGGTTCTATACCAACCGAATGGATTTTTTGGACATTCAGATCAAATCATTTGATCGAATCGTGCTATCGGGATACTATCGGCCGTCGGATAAGAAAACCACTCGTACTCTCGTCATCCTCGTGCACGGCTGGAAGGACCATCCTTCGGACATGGGTGCTTACGCACAAATGCTCTTACAGAAAAATGACTACCACATCCTGATCCCGCACCTCCGGGCACACGGAATGAGTCAGGGACGATTTATCGGATACGGCCTGTATGACAGCCAGGATATCATTTCATGGGTCCGTTTCATGGAGAAAAAGTTGGGGTCGCCCCTCAAAATTATCCTTTTCGGAAGGTCGATGGGTGCGGCAGCCGTGCTGATGGCCGCCGCAAGTCGTAAATTATCACCATCGGTCGCCGGAATTATTGCAGACAGCCCATTTGACACCTTTGAAAATCAGTTAATGCACACGATGAAAAACAAGTATCATTTTCGCGGGAAGTGGTTTATAAAATTGGTCGCTAACATCGCGCAGAGCCGAATCGGATTCCCGATCAAGAGAGCGGCCGTACTGCCGGTCGCCGGGAGAATTAAGATTCCCGTTCTGCTTTTTCACGGTGCCGATGATCGTTTTGTGTCTCCGGAAATGAGCGAAGCGATATATGAACGACTTGCTTGTCCCAAGAGGTTAGTTTTTGTCGAAAAAGCAAGGCATGTGATGGCGTTCGATGTTTCACCCGGGAAGTACTCAAACGAAGTCGAGAAATTCTTCAAGGTATGCAAAATGATCTGATCGGATCCAGTTCTGCCTGTCCTGATCAGAGAGATATCCGGTTGCATCACACCCGCTTTCGGTGTATGATGACAACTGAAAAAGGGGAGCTGGACCGATATCCGGCTGAGAGGGCGCTGAATTGGAGCGTCGACCCAGATAACCTGAACCGGATAATGCCGGCGGAGGGATCATAGTTGAAGCCGAACGAGCTTCTCCTTTGTTCATCTGTCGGACATAAAGGAGGAGTTTTTTATGTCTGAGCACTCAGTTTCCATCAACTACGATCGGGAAAATAATCTGGCGGTCGCGACCGGCGGTATATGCGTGGCCGTCGCCTTTGTTCTTTCTCTGATTACCGTTTATAAAATGCCGCAAGGCGGGTCGGTTACTCCGGCATCAATGCTTCCGATTATCTTTTTTGCATTGTGCTTTGGTCCGGCGTGGGGATTCGGAGCCGCGTTTATTTTCAGCCTGCTTCAAATGATCAACGGGTACTTTATGATGCCCGTTCAGGTGCTTCTGGATTATACTCTCGCGTTTTCCCTGTTGGGTGTCGCCGGTTTTCTGGCCGCACCGAGGGCTGAGAGAATTCGGATAAGAAGTATCACCGGGAAACTGTCCCTGGTTTCTTTCCGAAGGATGATAATCGGGGTCGTAGCGGGCATTGCCCTTCGTATGATCTGTCATGTTCTCTCGGGAGTTATATTTTTCGCTGAGTATGCGGGTGAGCAGAATCCCTGGGTTTACTCAATCGTATACAACGGGTCATACCTTTTACCCGAGGCGATCATTACCATAGCGGTTCTTTTATCCGTGATGTTTTCATTCCGTCTGCGAAGCATCAAACAGTGAAACGGAGTCATCTTGTTTTGAGAGTATCGATAGTAAAAATGTTTTGTATCTGTATGCGGATTTGTGCTATCATACTATGAAACCATTGAAGCTTTCGGATTGCGGAGGTACTGTGTATGGCCAAGATTTTCGAGGAAGAGTCACGGACGTTCAGTGAGTATTTGTTGATTCCGAATTTGACGACCGAGGACAACATACCGGATCATGTGGATCTCTCAACTCCGGTCTGTAAATACAGAAAAGGCGTCGAGGAACCGAAGCTTAAGATTAACATACCGATGGTTTCGGCAATTATGCAATCCGTTTCGGACTCGGGAATGGCAATCGCCTTGGCCAGAAGCGGCGGACTTTCTTTCATATTTCAATCTCAAACGATCGAGAACCAGTGCGAGATGGTCCGCAAAGTCAAAAAATATAAGGCGGGAGTCGTCTCATCCGATTCCAATCTGATGCCGGACAACACTCTTTCCGATGTTCTGGAATTGCGTGAAAGAATGGGGCACAGAACCGTTGCGATCACTCATGACGGTTCACCGAACGGGAAATTACTCGGCTTGGTCACTTCCAGGGATTATCGGGTCAGCAGGATGGATCCGTCGACCAAGGTTGCGGAATTCATGACCCCGTTTGAAAATCTTGTCTATGCAATCGAGGGAACAACGCTCAAAGAGGCGAACGACATCATTTGGGAGCACAAGATCAATCAACTTCCGATCGTCGATAAAGATGACAAGTTGGTCGGATTGGTTTTTCGCAAGGACTACGAATCGCACAAGGAGAATCCGCTCGAACTTCTGGATGATCAGAAACGTCTTTTGACCGGTGCCGGTATTAATACGAGAGACTATAAGGAGCGGGTGCCCGCATTGGTCCATGCCGGGGCGGACGTCTTATGTATTGACTCATCCGATGGATTCTCTCAGTGGCAGGGGGAAACGCTCCGTTGGGTGAAACAGAATTATCCCGATGTCCCTGTCGGTGCCGGAAATGTTGTAGACGCCGAGGGATTTCGTTTTCTGGCGGAAGCCGGAGCCGATTTCATCAAAGTGGGTATCGGCGGCGGGTCGATCTGCATAACCAGAGAACAGAAGGGCATCGGTTGCGGGCAAGCTTCCGCTGTTCTCGCCGTATCGGCTGAAAGAAAGAAATATTTCGAAGAAACCGGCTACTATATACCGATTTGTTCCGACGGAGGCATCGTACACGATTACCACATGACACTTGCGTTGGCGATGGGTGCGGATTTCATGATGCTCGGACGTTACTTTGCCCGTTTTGATGAGAGCCCGACCCGCAAGATGTTGGTTGCCGGGAATTATGTCAAGGAATACTGGGGAGAAGGATCCAATCGCGCAAGAAACTGGCAGCGTTACGATGATGGCGGAGCAGGAGGCAAAATGTCTTTTGAGGAGGGAGTCGACTCCTATGTGCCTTATGCCGGAATGCTGAAAGACAATTTGGACACTTCTTTGGCAAAACTGAGATCAACGATGTGTTCCTGCGGTTCATCCGGCATCGAGGAGTTCCAGAAAAAGGCGAGGCTTGTGGTTGTATCGGCTACATCGATCGTCGAAGGTGGGGCGCACGATGTCATTCAGAAGGATAATGATCGTCCGAGATAAACGATAACGGTTGACAAACCGACAAAAAGGAATTAATAAATATAGCATACAGTAACACTGATGAAGAAGGAGACAACATGTCAGAGAATGAGAAGAATGCCTTTACCGTTGAGGGACTGAAGCGCCTTCAAGATGAACTGGCCGAGAGAAAGACCGTCAAAGCCGCCGAGATTTCCGAGCGTCTGAAGGATGCCAGAGGTCAAGGCGACCTGACCGAAAATTCCGAGTATGATGACGCCAAGGAAGCGCAGGCTAAAAATGAGGCTCGCATTATGGAGCTCGAAGAAATTCTTAAAAATGCGCGTGTGATTGATGAAGAGGAAATCAGCAAAACCAAGGTGACACTCGGGTCGCTTGTAACATTGCGTGACGAGGAAACCAAGGAAGAGACGCAATACAGTCTCGTCAACCCGAACGAGGGAGACATTTTCATGAACCGCATATCCTCGGATTCGCCGGTAGGTCAAGCGATTCACGGTAAAAAGAAGGGCCAAATCGTGGATGTTCAAACCACAAAAGGGACCTATAAATACAAAATCGTGAAGATCGGGAAGCCCGAGTAAAAGCGGAAGTCTCCTTCGGAAAGGACTCGTCAGAACATGCAGGATAATCATGATAGCACTTCTCGTGAAGAGGATTCAATCCTCGATACGCAGGAGCAGATTCGTATTCGTCTCGAAAAGCTCCGGGACTTGGCCAACGAGGGCTCCGATCCTTTTCGGGAACTCGTTTTTCCCGTCACTCATCATTCCGTCGATATTATTGATCATTTTGAGGAAATCGAAGGCCTTGAAGTCAAGGTAGCGGGACGGATTCTATCCCGAAGAGGAATGGGGAAGGTCAGTTTTTGTGATCTTCACGACCGGCGTGGCAGGATCCAGATTTTTACGAAAATCGACGAGATCGGTCCCGAGGCTTATGAGCGCTGGCAGAAACTTGATATCGGAGACATCGTCGGAATTCGTGGTGATGTCTTTCGAACCAGAACGGGAGAGATTTCCATACGGACCAAGGAATACACACTCTTGTCCAAATCTCTTCGACCTCTTCCGGACAAATTTCACGGGCTTCGGGATACCGAGACCCGTTATAGGCAACGCTATATCGACCTGATCGTGAATCCAGAGGTTCGCGAAACCTTTGAGAAGCGTTCCTCCGTGATTCGTGGAATTCGCAATCATCTGGACCGTTTGGATTTTATCGAAGTGGAGACACCGATCCTGAATTCGATCCCCGGCGGAGCGAGTGCGCGACCCTTTGTGACACATCACAACACGTTGGATATCGACATGTATTTGCGTATTGCTCCCGAGCTTTACCTTAAGCGGTTGATTGTGGGCGGATTTGAGCGAGTGTACGAGATCGGCCGTTTGTTTCGAAACGAAGGGATGTCGGTTAAACACAACCCGGAATTTACTACAGTTGAAATGTATCAGGCGTACACCGACCTTCGCGGGATGATGGAGCTTTGCGAGAACCTCTTAAGCGAGGTTGCCGTACAGGTAACCGGAACAACCGAGATCACATATCAGGGTACGGCTATCAGCTTGAAGCCTCCGTTTGCACGTATATCCATGAAAGATGCGGTAATGAAATACGCAGGTGTTGATTTCTCGAAAATCTCGACCGACGCGGAGGCGATCGAGGCTGCGAAGTCCGTTGGGATGGAGTTGGGTCCGGCGATGCGTAAGGGTGAAGTGTTGAACCTGCTTTTCGAGGCTTTCTGTGAGGAGAAACTGGTCCAACCAACGTTCGTATACGATTATCCGATTGAGGTTTCTCCGCTTGCCAAGAAGATCAAGGATCAGCCCGGGATGGTGGATCGTTTTGAATTGTTTATCGGCAGTAGGGAGTTTGCCAACGCATACTCGGAGCTCAATGATCCGATCGATCAGCGCGAGCGATTTGCGGACCAAATCAAGAAACGAGCGTCGGGAGACGAGGAAGCAAACCTTCACGATGAGGATTTTTGTGTCTCACTCGAATATGGGATGCCTCCGACCGGAGGCATGGGAATCGGTATCGATCGGTTGGTTATGCTGTTGACGGATAATGCATCCATAAGGGATGTCTTATTGTTCCCGACGATGAAGCCGATCGATTAATGTGGAGTTAATATTTATGGAGCACCGGGATGAAGATCAACGTCAAAAGGATACCCTGACGAATATCAACAACGAAGATATTGACCGAGATGAAATGACACGGGAAGAAGCCCTTGCTTTTTTCGGGTTGGACGAATCCTCCGGTGACTACGACCTGGAACAGAAATATTACCAATATATTAAAAAATTCCGTTCTAACATTGAGGCAAACAGTGATGATTTGTCGCGAATAAACGACGCATACGAGATTGCGTCCGGAAAACGAAATAAGATCGTTCAAGAACGAAATGTGCGTGAAAATTCACGCGAAGTGCTCGGAAAAACACGAAAAGAATGGGGCGTTCATTTCTATTATTCCTGGTGGAAGTATATCCTGCTCTTATTCACTTGTGTGGCACTCTTTTTTGTCATTAAACATTTTTTCTTCACCCCGAAAGTTGACTTCACCATCATTGCTTTCGGACATTTTGAAAATATGGAAAGGCAGATCGTGGATTTCACCGAGGAAAAATTCACGTTCAAACGGCCTCAGTTTATGTTGTCGAACCTAATTGCGGACAACTCCGAGCAAACGGACGAGATAACGATGTACGGAAATCTAACGACAGCCGCATACCTTTCGGTCGAACATGATATATTGATCACCGACCGCAGAACGATTCCCATTTTCTTACCCAATTTTGCCCCGATGGACGAGTTCTATGATGAGTTAAAGAAAGAGCTTAGTGAAGAACAACTGGAAGCGATCCAGCCTGTCATATTCTCGATGGCGGATTATTATAAGTTGATTTCCGAACTGAGCGAAGAAAACCCGGAAATTGCGGATGAGGACCACGAGAGACATATTTACGGATTGATGATTACAGACCCGGAGTTGATCTTGGCGATGGGCTTCGAAAATCGGTGGCGCAGTGACCCGCCGACTCTCGTGTTCGGAATATCCCTAAAGACTGCGGACAGGGAAAAATCCGAGGAATTTATTCGGACCATTTTGATTCAAAGCGATTGGTTCATCGAAAATGACCGGTAACCTTAACATAGCCGTTATCCTTATCGATTCAATTTAACGTTAAACAAGGTCTGTCTCATTTTGTGACAGATCTTTGTTATTACCGCCGGGATCGTAATGGATACCGCATGATGTCCGAAGCGACTGAATTTCTTCTGAGGAGAGATCGCGAATATCTCCCGGCATTTGAGTCGGGGGCAAAACAATTCCTCCAAATTCATTGCGATGAAGGGTCTGAACCGGGCGGCCGATCGCCGCGAGCATCCGCTTAACCTGATGAGTACGTCCCTCGATGATCGTCAGGACGCAATGTTGATCGTCGATCGGAATTAACTTCGCGGGTGCAAGCGATGTTTCTTCTCCCGGACGGTCGGAAAGGACAAAGCCCTCGGCAAAACAATCGACATCCGATTGGTCTATGGGCGGTCCGGAGTAGCCGATGGTGTAGGACTTCGGGATGTGATATTTGGGTGATGTTAACCTGTGATTGAGCTCCCCGTCATTGGTCAGAAGGAGTACCCCTGTGGTGTGATAATCCAGACGACCGACCGGAGATATTCCCTTTCCGCAAAGATTCTCGGGGATATATTGCCGAACCGTCGGTAACCGTGAATCCTGAAGAGCGGTCAGACAGGCATCCGGCTTGTTCAGGCAAAGATAGATGAACTGTGAATAAAACAGACGGCTTCCGCGGAAAATGATTGATTCAAACTGGTCAGCGGTGATATGTAAGGATGGATCGTTGATCACCCGCCCGTCGACGGAAACCGCCCCGGCTCGAATCAAGTCTCTAATTTGGGAGCGGGTTCCGCATCCCGAATTGGACAATATGCGATCTAATCTCATGATGGGATTATAGCAAATAGAGCTTCCGTTTCACATGGCAGAGATATTTGTGCTATAATTTATCTATGTTGGTATATGGTTATGATGCTCCGTTTTTATAGATGATTGTCAAGTGTTTCTGCCGGAATCATGTGCATAATGAAAGACCTCCGCTCGGCTCTGTTCAGGCGACGGTATGGTTCGAGAATCGAGGAAGAATTGGCCGCGAGTATTATTAACATCGAAGAAGGAATGCCTCAGGTCGAAGCAGCGATGAAGAAACTGCGTTTTGAGTTGAATACGATGCGCAGGATCGGCATTCATCAAGTGAAAGTCATTCACGGTTACGGTTCGACCGGGCATGGCGGAGCATTGAAAGTTGCGACTCATGAGTGTCTTCGCGGCATGCTTGACGAGGGTAAGATTAAGGCTTACTGCCCCGGTGAGTTTTTCGGGCCGTTTGAGAAATCAGGACGCACCCTTGTGGAAATGTGTCCTGCTTTTCGCAGTGATCCGGACTGGTCACGCGCTAACGACGGGATCACCGTGGTCATTTTGAAGTAAATATACCGGCTTTTTCAATATATCGCAATCCTTAATCACAAAAACGTTTCTTAAATGAATTGTCCCCTGATACCGCACATTGTGACGGACATTAGGAGCGCACTTGCAGGGAGGGCGTTTTTGTTTTACGTGGATTTAACAATTTATAACCTAAACCTAATTCTCTCATGCCCCTGCTTCGTTAATCTGAGGTCAAGACGATAAGGAGGATATGAAGAATGAAATCATCAGTTCAGAAAATTTTGGTAACGATTCTTGTCTTTGTCATGATGTTCTCTTCCGCATGTACGGAGATCGCTGCAACGCAGAAACAGACTGAGGGAAAAGGAGAATTGAACGGGACGCTCACGTTGACGGGATCCACCTCCATGGCGGATGTAAGTAATGCTTTGGCGGAGACATTCATGAGAAAAAACATGAAAGTAACAATTTCCGTCGGCGGAAACGGATCGGGTGAAGGACCGTCGGCCGTTAATGACGGCACCGCGAATATCGGGCTGCTCTCGAGAGGACTCAAGGATACTGAAAATCCGGATTCTTTTGATCAGTACATCATCGGGTATGACGGAGTATCCGTAGTTGTTAACCCGACTTCGACCGTCAAGAACCTGACTATGTCTCAGTTGGCCGATGTTTTTTCCGGAAAAATCCAGAACTGGAGCGAATTGGGCGGGAAAGACGCTCCGATTCAATGTATCGGAAGAGAGGCGGCGTCCGGCACCCGCGGTGCTTTCGAGGAAATTGTCGGGATTAAAGAAACCGCAAAATATGCGGAAGAACAGAACTCGACCGGTAACGTGAAACAGGCGGTTGCCAACAATCCAAACGCGATCGGTTATGTATCGTTGTCCTCGGTGGATGAAAGTGTAGTCGCTTTGAGCATCGACGGAGTGAGCTCAACGGCAGAGAATGTTGCGTCGGGAACGTATAAACTTCAGCGGCCGTTTCTGATGATCACCAAAAAGGATTCTTCGGATTCAATCACAAAAGCATTTTTGGACTTCATTTACTCGGACGAAGGAATGAAAATCGTAGAGGACGACGGAGTCGTTCCCAACAAGAAGTAGAAGAGGTGTCTCCTTGGAGTGTACATGTGGCATCAAGCACACGAGGAAACGGATGAAGGACAGGCGCGGGGTTCTGCGCCTGACTTCTTCCGTTATTTCCCTTGTTGCGCTCGTTATTCCATTTCTGCCGTATTTCCGAGTTTCGTTTGACGAGTATTCATTGGATGTATCGGGATATATGGCTTTGATTTCAAAAA
>LSQX01047736.1_pt2 | contig 11634 bp, 10 predicted proteins | sample 654561 | NCBI WGS metagenome assembly LSQX01 (sample SAMN04489861, study PRJNA283612) | anaerobic digester metagenome | isolation source: 4 biogas reactors fed with cattle manure at either 37C or 55C with and... | place: Denmark: Kongens Lyngby | collected 2014 | reverse complement strand
CTGCCAGGATTCAGGTGGACTGCTGGGCTGAAGATTCCACGCAATGCAAGAATCTGACAGATGCAGTAGAAACCGCTCTGGATGGATATTCGGGTACAGTTCTCGGTATCTATATCGAAGGTATTTTTCCAATTTCTCCGTATGATCTCCCTCCGGATGAAACGGGGCTTTTTCACATTCCATATGATTTCAAAGTTATCTATAGACATTGAGGACAGAACATGACGACATACCAGACAAGCGCGCAGCACAGCGAAACTATCCGCTTCGGTTCTGCTAAAATCGAAGTGGGAGAAACCGAGGAGAGTCTCGTAAACCTGGGGCTCGCAACCGGGGTAAAATTCACCGAAGAATATACGCCTGTTGTCCTGAAACCCGACAATGCCCCTGAAATCGTTGTCGGTGTAAAAGACCACAGCGCAACCGTTGAATTCGAGATGTGGGAAGTCAACCTCACAAATCTCAACCTGATCCGAGGCGGGATTGATACCCTCAGCAGCGTTGAAGGTTCGGCAACTTCTGTAAGCGCAGAAACCCATACACTGACTGATACTAAATTTGTCAGGCTTGCCCACAAGAACGGCGACGGCTCCGAGGTAGCTTCGATTGAAGTCACTGACTCATCGGACAATGCTGCAACAAGAAACACTGACTACGTGGTTGCAGTCGATGAAGAGGGCTATACCTGCATTGCCAGGGTTGCAACTTCAACCGTAATTGCAGACGGCGACAGCGTGAAAGTCAACTATACCTATACTCCAAATGCTGCAACAACCCTCTCAACAGGTGGTAAAAATACGGTATCCGCCAGAGTGGTCAGGCTCACGAACACCAATGCAGCTGGCAAGAAGTTCGAGATCACCGTTTACGCCGCGAAAAACCAGGGTGGCATCGAACTTGAACTCCCAGCAGATGACGGAGACGAGCCACTGAAGCCCACGATTACCTTGAAAGGTATATGTGATACTACAAGGACGGCAGGCGACCAGCTGTTCAAGATTGTAGATGAGCAAGGTGTAAGCGCATAATTTCCCAGGAAATAAAGGTGAAAGAAAATGTCCGAAAATGGTCTGCTAAAAGATTTCGATATCCTTGCTCCTCCAAAAAGAATTGCCCGGATCGGAGGGGAGGAAATAGATGTCACAATCGTTCCTGCGAGAGCTGCCCTGAAGTTCATCAGTTACACAAAAAAATACAGCGTTAAATCGCTTGAATCTATGGATCAGGACAGCTTTGACCCTGGTATGATTGATGCTATTCTCGAAGTTGTTGAACTTGTATGCAAGCGGTCAAGCACGAAAATTACCCGCGACTGGCTTCTTGATAATGTAGACATCAAGGTCCTTATGGAGTTCGTGCAGTATGTCTTTGCAGGCATGAAAAATGTAAGCTCTGAAGAATCCTCCTCCAGAGAAGAAGGAAAAAACTCGGAATCTGGGACATCATAACCCAGCTTGGACAGATGTACGCCTGGGCGACTCCGGAGAAGCTTCTCGATGAAATGAGTCTGGAACAGTTGATCTTGTTCTATCGGTACGGATGGGAAGCAAGGAAAACTGACGCTCAGGTATATTGGGGTGTTCTCGGTCAAGCTCTCCAGGGCACGGAAGCCGGGGAAAAGGTACAGGGTCTTGAGAAGTTCAGAGAAGCGCATCCGGACGCAAAGATAGAAAACGGTGCTTGGATAGTGAGCAGGTGATTTTGTGGCAGTAGGTGAGCTTGTTGTATCAATTATAGGAGATATGCGAGAACTTTCCAAGACTTTCGCCAAGGTCCAGACTGAAATAGATGGTATCGGAAAAAAGTTTCAGAGTGTGGGAAGTACCCTTAAAAATACTGGAAAAACGATGTCTACCTACATCACTGCTCCTTTGGTAGGCATAGGCGCAGTTTCCCTTCATACTGCAGCTAATTTTGACGACTCAATGCGGAAAGTCCAGGCTGTTTCGGGTGCAACTGGATCAGATTTTGAAAAACTTTCAAATCAGGCTAGAGAGCTTGGAGCGACCACGGCATTCTCGGCAACCGATGCAGCGGACGCAATGTATTACCTAGCACTCGCAGGCTGGGACGTCAACGAGATCATGGACGCCACGCCTGGGCTGCTTTCGTTGGCAAGCGCGGCAGGTATGGATCTCGGCGAAGCGGCAGATATCGTAAGTGACACAATGTCAGGTTTCACGATGACCGCTGACCAAGCTGGGAGAGCGGCTGACGTTTTTGCAACCATCACCTCAAGCGCAAACACTGATGTACACCAGCTAGGCGAGGCTATGAAATATGCTAGCTCGACGGCAAACGCTGCAGGTATGGACCTTGAGCAGACTGCAGCAGTGCTTGGAGTTCTTGCAGATTCCGGTATCAAGGGAAGCATGGCTGGAACTACATTTAATGCTATGCTTCGGGATATGAAAAAGAATGCTGACGACGGCACAATTGCGATCGGGGAACACACGATAGCCCTATACAATCAGGACGGGACTATGCGTGACCTCGGCAGCATCATGGCAGAAGTAGAAAAAGCTACCGAGGGAATGACTGACAAACAAAGAGATGCTGCTCTAAGTGCGATTTTCCAGGAAGAGTCCATAAGGGGAGTTAACATCATGCTTGCCACGGGCTCAGAGCGGTATCAAGAACTTGAAGAGAAGTTAAGAGACTCGGAAGGCGCAGCAAAGGACATGGCTGACACCATGGAAGGAGGTGTTGGCGGGGCAATTCGAGAGATGGAGTCCGCTCTTGAAGAACTCTCGATAGTTATTGGGAATATAATAGCCGTGGGATTCACTCCACTTATAAAAGATATCACTGAACTGGCAAACAGGTTCTCGGAACTCCCTGCTCCGGTTCAACAAACCGTTGTAGCTATAGGAGCGTTATTGGTGGTAATTGGATCGCTCCTCGTAATACTCGGCTTGGCTGCCTCTGCAATCGGTTCTATAGCTACATTATTCGGCGCAGGTGGTGCTCTCGCTACAGCAATGACGTTTATTTCTGGAACAGTGATCCCCGCGCTTGTGACCGCTTTAGGAGCTATCCTTTCACCTATCGGTCTTATTGCTATCGCAGTTGCAGCCCTGGCTCTTGCATGGAAAAACAACTGGTTCGGAATAAGAGATACTGCTAACGCTGTTTGGTCATGGCTGAAAACTTCCTTGAGCAATTTAGCAAACGATTTCAAAACGGCTTATACTAATATCATCAATCAGGGAAACACTTTAAAAACACTGTTTGGCAATGCCTGGAATTCAATTATAACCCTCTACAATTCATTAAAAACTCAACTGATTAATGCAGTAAATACACTTGCGACCAGCTTAGCAGCTTCATATAATAAGATAGTGGCAGGAGCTTCAAGCCTGCTTGATTCATGGAGAACTCACTGGACTAATTTCCAGGCAACTATCAGCGCAGCTGCAGGGACGATATCAAACTATCTCAGTACACTGTACTCAAACATTCAGGCCCGGTTTGAAAGCATCAAAACTGCAGCCTCTTCCATTCTTTCGGCTTGGAAAAGCCACTGGTCGAGTTTCCAGTCTGCGACCTCGGCAGCTGCTTCAACACTGTCAAGTGTACTTTCTTCCATGCACTCTTACGTTCAGAGCCGGTTCAACCAGATCAAGAGTGCAGCATCCTCTATTCTCTCAGCCTGGAAAACTCACTGGAACAATTTCAAGAGCGCAACAAGTTCAGCCGCGAGTTCAATTAACAGCGCGTTAGGCTCAATGCTGTCTTATGTTCAGAGCAGATTCAACTCCATAAAATCTGCAGCCTCTTCCATTCTCTCAGCCTGGAAAACACACTGGTCAAATTTTGTAAGTGCAACATCTTCAGCAGCGAGCAGTATAAGCAGCGCACTGTCATCCATGCTCTCAAATATGCAGAGTAGGTTCAACTCGATAAAATCAGCCGTGTTAAGCTTACTGAACGATTGGAAAACGCGCTGGAATAACATTGTAAGCTCCACCAAAACAGCAGGCTCACAGGTCGTAAATGCAGTAAAAGGTATAGCCTCTGATGTAAAAGCCCTGGTATCAAGTTTCTCAGCTGCAGGACGGGCTATCATGGACGCTCTGTATGACTCGATTACAAGCGGGTTCAGTAAGGCAATTAAAAAGGCCAAGGACTCCCTGAAGGAACTGAAATCTTACCTGCCTTCTTCACCGGCTGAAAAGGGTCCTTTCCGTGTTCTACCTAACTGGGATGCCGCTTTTTCAGATCCTATCGAAGCTTCAATCAAAAAAGTCAGGTCCATGTCTGGAGATCTGAGAAGCGCACTATCAGGACTCAGAAGCCCTATAGATTCTTCTCTATCAGCTGGATTCAGCAGGATCTCGAATATTACAAACTCTTATACCACGTACGGAGGGGACACCATAAACATTGGTCCCAATACCATAAGCAATGGTATTGACCTGCAGGCAATAATCGCAGAGATCGAAAGACAAACCGCAAACAAACGCAGGGCAAGGGGGCTTTACAAATGAGCTTTTTATCAGTGACTTTCGCAGGTCTGCCAGTCTCAGCCTATCAAGACAGTGAAATCAATTACGTGATTGTGGCTAAAGAAGTGCAGCTCTACAAAGGAGACTACTTCGCTGCATTGAGTCAGAAGACCCGGACGTTCCCCCGGTCATTTGATTGCTACACGGAAGATTATACCGAAATATCCAACCTTGCAAAGAAAATTGGCACTTTCGAAACTCTAACTATAGAGGGCGAAAACTTCTCAGATTGTTACATCTCGGACCTCGGAGCTATCAAGGAAGTTGTCCGGGGGTCCGGGAAATTCACATACTCAATAAAATTCTCGAAGGTCGATCAACATTGACAGCAACAGAAACAGCGTCCCTTACGGTCATTGATATCAAATCTAGGGACCGCGAGGGCAACATAACCGAGCATATCAGGATACATCCAGATGGAAAAGAGGAGGTCTTAGTATCGCGACGCTAACCGATAAGGCACTTGAAGCAGCTGCAAGAATGATTATAGGGGCGTCCCCTCCTGATCCTTTTGTCTATATGGCTACAGGGACGGGGGCAAGGGCCGAAAGTACCGCCGACACTGCATTAGAAAACGAAAACACGCAATACGGAGCACAGAGGGCGCAGGCGACCGTATCTTATGTCAGTCTTGGGATTTCACAGTGGTCTATTCTGTATGCCTTCACTGGACCAGTGACAATCAGGGAACTGGGGATATTCAACGCTCCCGTAGGCGGTGACATGTTCTTAAGGCATGTGCTCTCGGAAAATAAAACCTATTCCGACGGTGAGAGCGTCGAGATCACGATTACGAACACAAATACAAGGGTAACATCCATCTAAGGAGCTCTGGAAAATGGTCACGCTTAATATCGTTCCTGTCGACGATCCCCCTTATACCGTGGATGATGACGGTGCTATCCACATCGTTCTGAAGGATACTGCTAATACCTACGCAGACGGCAGCAACCCGCAAAAAGATTTTATTGTCATTCCGAAAGAGCAAACGATGCAGGGTCTAAACAAGGCTCTGATCCTGGCTAAGGAAGAGGCAATCGATTATTTCAGGAAGGAAGCTGAACGAATCGCTTATAGGCACTTGGTAATTACCGGAATGAACCATGTCACAATTCCCGAAGTGATCTTCTCAGGAGACCCTGCCGGATACGAGAAGGTCGAGAAAATAGGAGTCAACAAAGACGAAATCATCATTGCAGATTCAATAGACGTTAGGATTATAAGTGCTGATATATGCGAAGTATCGGCTGCTGTTCTTGGAAAAGATCAGGACAGATCCCAAGCAAGAAATGTGAAAATCACATGGAATAGAAACGAGGGTCTTGATTCATGCCGGGACAAGCTAATCACGGCATATAATAACATAATTTCAACACCAGAAGACGCTATTAGATCACAGCTTATACAAGGAATTGGTACAGTAGTACCGGAATGAGGTGATAAATATGGCACTTTCGAAAACACCAACTCTTATACTTGACAGCGTAACCGTAGCAGCAAACAGCGCAAGTGCCGCAAGTACAGGCGTGGACCTGAACGATGCGGTTGACTTCGGCATTGGATACCAAATGACGTTTCACTCAAGCGCAACAAAGGGCGCAAGAATAGACCTCTATGCAGATCCTGCAGGAGCTTCACAAAGTTTCACCATCGGGACTTATGCCGATCCCTGCGACTCAGGGGACGTTCAAGTCGATGCGGGGCATCAGGTACAGGGATTTATACAGATGCAGAGAGCCGCCCGTTATGTAAGGGCTAGAGTGGTAAACCTTGACACTGGGCAAGCAATAACAGGCTGTTCACTCTGGGCAATTGTGCAGAAACCTTAAAACCTTCTCCAGGGTGGAAGCGTGAGTATAAACCCTTATCTCGCTTGGAAGTATAAGCTAGAAGTCCATGTCACTGGATTTTCGACGACTGGCGACTTTTTGGCTAACATTACCCTTCTCTATCGTCCAGGGATGCGGGCAGATTTCAGGGATATAAGAGCCTCTACCAAAACAGGGGCGAAAATTCCTCTGTTTATCGAGTCTGTAACGGAGTTCAACCAAGCTTTTATCTGGTTTAAGCTGCCTCAGAATACCGATTTCTTTTATCTGCACTACGGAAACGGCGGGGCAACTTCCGAAAGCGACGGTAAGAAGGTTTTCACATTCTTTGACCACTTCGAGAAACTAGACTCGACGGTCTGGAGAACGATAGCAGGCTCGGCGACTGTCTCAGGGTCTATACTCACACTTCAAAACACATCACAAAGCAGCGTTTTAGAAAGCTACTCGACATTTCCCCCTAACACAGTGGTGGAAATCAAGGCACAGTACAACGCAGGCAACCGCACAATCTTTGGATACCGGAGTTACAGCTCACAAAAAGCAGCAGCTTGGCAGAGCTCGGCAGTAGGAGACGCGAATAATCAGAGGTTCGCTCACAACGGATCTACTGGAAATTGGGACTCCGATGGCGTTAACAGGGCAGGGGGTTCCTATTATGTTTATGGAGTCGCCCACATTGTTACAGGCCCGCTTTACTACGTCAATTATACCTATCGCGGGACCATTACAGATTACATCCCCGGAAACGTCTCCCTGCCTGTTCAGTTCTATTGCTACTCAAATACAGGACCATTCAGGGTCGATTGGGTTAGGGTTAGGGATTTTGATGCGACCCTACCAACTCTCACGATAGGGCGGAAGTTCACAACCCAGCCTAAAGGATTTCCCTGGGATAATGCAATTACAGAGGCAAATACCAGGATGGGAATGTATCCATCCGTAAATATAAAGTCATTTTTAAAAAATATTAATACTAAATTAGGAATGAAAGCGAGCGTAATGTTCAGACGGCCGCTTTTCTATAGCCCCCAGCTCAGAAGTCCTTATCCTCGCTGGAAATACAAAGGAGAAATAGAACTTGGAGAACAGGAGAGCCCGGCACGGGTCCGGCTCCCTATCCTCCCAGGCATGGCCCTCGACGGTCGAGACCTCAGATATACAGATCTCGACGATAAAGAGCTAAAATTTAACATCTTTGATACTGGGCTCGACTTCCTGGACTGCTGGGTCGAGATCCCTGCAGGGACCACCCGGATAAAATTTTATTACGGTAACGGAGTCGCTAAAACAAAGAGCGACCCCTCTATAGTCGGAGTCCCACAGACAGAGACGATCGTAACCGTAACCCCCCATATAGGCGGAGGGGGCGACGTCTGGCAGTTTCCAGGCTGGGAATATCAGCAGGACGTTAACCTCTCGGCGACTTCCTCGGCTACCGGAGGCGAGCAGATCCTCCTCTCTATTCCATACCGTCCAGGCATGACAGCAGACGGCAGAGATTTAAGATTTTATGACCTGGCAGGGAATAAGCTTTCGTACTTCTTAGAAACCATTACATCCTCGACATTTTCGGTATGGGTTAAGCTTCCTGCAGATCATGATAAAATTATAATGGTTTTCGGCAACGGTCTTGCTACCTCTGAAAGTTCTGCATCGGATGTTTTCGACCTTTTTGATGATTTCGAAGGGTCTACTCTTGGGTCTGAGTGGACTCTAGAAGGAGGGACGGCCTCAGTTACTAACTCTACTCTGGTATTAGGTAGTACGGAACGTAATAGTTTAATCCGGGGATCTTCTACTTTCGGACCTGGCCATATATTAGAAATGAGGATGTACCACCCGAACCAAAACCAGACCATTTGCGGGTTCTGGTCTGCATCTAATCAGAGGGCCTGCTGGTTAGGGGCTTCGGGGACAAATTACAATGATCATACACATACTTATAACGGTTCTAACTCTACAATTATAGACGATGGAATAAATAGAGGCGGTACAACATTCCACAAATACGGAATAACTTACGAGGCTGGTAGTGTTGGTTTTTTCGTGGATGACAATTACCGTCGAACCATGACCGTAACAACCCCTTCTGGATCTATCCCGATTTCGTTTTACAGTACCGTAAATAAAGGTAATCTAGTCGTCGATTGGGTAAGGGTCCGCAAAATTACCAATATAACCGGGACTCTCGGAAAGCTGACAAGGAAAACAGGGGCGATATATTACGAGACCACGACCGAAACAAGTATCGAAATTATACCAGAGATACAGCTCTCCCACCGCCCACAGTGGAAGACTCCGCAAATTTATTATGAATACATAAAGTTACCCTCGTCTTTTATGGGGATGGCCCCAGGAGAGCCGACATTTAAGGAGCGTCGAGAGCTTGGCGATTATGCTATTGTATCCTGCGAGGTTAACAGGTCCATTAATGACGCTTATATGCAGCTCTCGACCGAGTTTCAAAACCTTACTGTCCCACCAGAAGGCAGCACGATAAAACATAATGCATATGACTCGCATGGCGACCCTCACTTATTATTCCATGGAAAAATAGTAACTAATTCGCCGACTCACGGACATTATTCCCAAACCGTGAAAATGCACGCGGCGGATGACAGTATAAACCTAGTAACTCAGCCAGTCCCCTGGGTATATCAGGTAATTGATACAGCAGTGGATACAGTCCCTAACTGGCTTGTAAGGATTTTAGAACCTGAAAAGTCTGGGGTGTATCCTAAAACGCTTATAGATACTAACAAAGAGCCTAAACAGTTTGTTTTCGATCCTAAAACCAAAAAACTAGAGGCAATAAAAGAGCTTGCAAAATACGCAGGATGCCTGTATCAGACGAAACTCATAACAAGAGAAATTGATGGGCATATAATCACAAGACCAGAATTTTATTTTGTGCCTCCAGAACGGATTGACGAGCCCGTTAACGGCTTTGACCTTCCTGCCCCCTTAATCCTTGATGCTGATACTAGTAAGCTTATTAGCGATCCCCAGGTCACAAACGAAAGCGAGGAAAAATATAACTCTGTCATAGTTTATGGAGTCCTTAGCGAGAACGGGGAAAGTGTAGTCGCTCAAGCATTTTCTTATGAGGTCTATACAGGAGAACAAAAACCTAAAGTATATATTATTGAAGATAACGCGATCACGGAAAAAGGCAGCACAGCCGAGCGTGAAGCCATAAAATGGCTCCTGTACTTCCTGGCTAAACGGGTCAAGGTCAGCATGTCTTTTGTGGACCGGTTCGACCTGGAGCTGTATCAGAGAATCCGTTTTGGACCGGGATTTTCAAACAAGCTGCAAGAGCTTACCAGCTCCACCCAGGTTCAGCAAGTCGCAGCCTGCGACCCCAGGGACGCCGAGAACTCCACCCACTTAATAGACGTCTCAGGAGTCCCCCGCCCGGCATGGCTGCGGATTTCAGACATAAAATATCATAGTGAGTATAAACTAGAAACGGTAACTGTCACTGCAATCACCGATAATATATATTCTATAGTTGACCCAATAGTCCCTGAGCCGTATAACGAGTACCTGAGCCCAGGATACTATAAACCGGTAATAGATGACCTTGTGGATACAACCCAGTCGATAGTAGAGGATAAGTTAGAAAAACAATTAACCCCTGAGAGCTGCACGGTCCTGAGCATAAACGAGGAAAATAATACCGCAGTAGTGCAAACCGCAAGCGGAAAAATAGTAACGGTGTCCCTAGCATGACTACGGTTTACGTTTCGAGCCTGGGAACTGATGAATACACCGTAGACGGAACAGCCGACGACGTCCAGATTAACCAGGCTCTTTTATACGCTCATAATAACGGGACAGATACCAGCCCGGTGACGGTTTATCTTCGAGGGCCTTTTACTTATGAGCTGGCCTCCTGGTTGTTAATTGGGAATAATACAATCCTTACAGGCGACCCAACCGCCAAGCTCAGGCTGAAAAATAACGCAGGCTGGGCGAACATCTACACAACGGAAGACCCAGGCACAGAGCCGCTTATTAAACAGAGGGTAAACCCTATCCGAAACGTCGAGGTCCATAACTTCGAAATTGACGCAAACAAGGACAACCAGCCCGGATACGTCCACGGAAAACTAAATTACATTATAATGTTTTTCACGAATGCCACAAATATTTCCATGCATGATATGTATATTCACGATGGGCAAAGCGACGGCATGAGGATGGCAAATAGCAACAATCTATACTTTTTTAATAACAGAGTAGAGCGTATGGGTCACGATGGCTGTTTCTTTCTAAGGTCTCAGAATTTCTTGATTTTCGGGAATGTAACTAAAATAAGAACCAACAGCGCACACCGAGTTTATAATACAGGGCATGGCAAGATTTTTAATAACTATATGGAGCCTTACGCTTTAAATTCCCTGGCTGGAAACCCTGGCATACAAATCGAGCACAGCGATGATACGTATGATATGTCAGGAATAGAAGTGTATGGGAACGAGATAGTTAACGCCTGGGGAGAAGGGATGTGGATAATCGAGTATGGTACAGGCTCAAATCAGAGTAATAAAGGGCTTCATGTTCATGATAATATTATCCGTGGTGCTGGCAGGATTACCACAATTAATTATAATGCAGGTATTGCCGTCGGGGGATGGAATGGTGCAACCTTCGAGAGAAACACTATAGAAGATTGCTATAACGCCGGATTTCTCGTTTATACGGCCGCAGGAGCTCAAACTACCCTATATGTAAAGGATAACGTAATCACAGGCACAAAAATTACCCTTAATAGCTCGAAACCTACCTGGACGGGTTACGGGATGGTATGCCCGAATGGATATAATACGACGATCCAGGCAACTGGAAACGGTCTTGATGGCAATGCTAGCGGGGATTACTATGGGAATATCATATATACTGATGCTATCCGGGTATCCTGCCGTATGGGGATGTATACAGCAGCTCCTACCCTGATAGATCAGCAGATCCCTGAAGAGGAAGCGGGTATAAAACCGGGTGATTGGGGCCTGGTCCTGCCTTCTGAGGGAGGGAAGTACAAATATATTTTATATCCTTTCAAAATGCCCAAGGTCGGCGAGCGGTGCTTAATTTATCCTGCACACTCAAGAAAGTATTACCTGCTTAAGCTGGCTCAGGGAGCCCAGCCAGGCGATAAGATCATCGCTATAACGGACAGGAAGGGCCAGTCCTGGGGAGTAGTAGGAAATTGAACTACCCCTTTTCTGGTAGGATTAGAGGCACTTTTCGCCGTGCTCATCAAACGATCTCAGGCTTCCAGGTATAAA
>LSQX01178917.1_pt1 | contig 11637 bp, 8 predicted proteins | sample 654561 | NCBI WGS metagenome assembly LSQX01 (sample SAMN04489861, study PRJNA283612) | anaerobic digester metagenome | isolation source: 4 biogas reactors fed with cattle manure at either 37C or 55C with and... | place: Denmark: Kongens Lyngby | collected 2014 | reverse complement strand
CCTGGTGCAACGCAGGTATCTCCCAAGAAGCCGTCGTGGCAGAACTTGCACGACGCGGGATCCAATCTTATCGTCAGCTGCCTCAACTGCTCTATCAGATTCAAACCAAATTTCGGGATGAGGCCCGTCCACGCGATGGGCTTATCCGTGCGCGCGAGTTCACCATGCTCGATTCCTACAGCCTTGATCATGACCGGGAAGGATTGGATCAGCAATATCAGAAACATAAGGGGGCTTATTCTCGCATTTTTAAGCGCTGCGGGTTGCCTGTCAGGGCTGTAAAATCCGATATGGGCTTAACGGGAGAGGCAGAAGCGCATGAATTTGTTTACCTGAACCCCGTGGGCGAAGATACTTTTTTGTTTTGCACCTCCTGCGATTACGCCGCCAACCGGCAAATCGCCAGGTTCAAAACGCCATTTCCTCCACCAGAAGCGCTGGCACAACTTGAAAAAATCGCCACACCCGATGTTGCCAGCATCGCTACTCTGGCTGATTTTCTGGAAATTCCTCCCTCACGGATAGCAAAGGCGGTTTTTCTGGTCGCAGAGCAATCCACAAGCCCGGAAAATCTGCTGGTGTTTGCTGTTTTACGAGGGGATATGAACTTGAACGAATCGAAGCTGGTAAATGCCCTGGGGCGTGCGGGGTACACCGGGATAAAGGACTTGCGCCCTGCCCGAGATGAAGAAATTCTGACTGTCGGCGCCGTTCCGGGTTATGCATCCCCGATCGGGATCAACCACGAAAATGTACTGGTTGTCGTGGATGACCTGATCTCATCCTCACCCAACCTCGTGGCTGGCGCCAATCATTCCGGATATCACCTCTTGAATACCAATCTAATCAGGGATTACGAAGCGGACATCACCGCTGATCTTGCCCAGGCAGAAGAAGGGGCGTCCTGTCCCCTTTGCGAGGGAACCCTGAAGGCGCAGCAGGGTATCGAGGTGGGGAATATCGTCAAATTGGGATCCCATTACAGCGAAGCCATGGACGTGAGATACCTCGATGAAGAGGGGAAAGCACAGCCTGTTGTTATGGGTTCCTACGGGATCAGGGTTGGCAGGCTGCTGGCTTGTGTTGCCGAAGAACATCATGATGAAATGGGGCTGATCTGGCCTGTTAGCGTTGCGCCGTTTCCAATTCACCTGGTATGCCTTCCCAGCAAGGATGGGGCTGCAGAAGAAGCCGCCGAGGCGTTTTATCAACAATTGATTGAAGCGGGTTTAGAACCTCTCTTTGATGATCGCAATGAGAGGGCGGGCGTCAAGTTCAATGATGCTGATCTGATCGGCCTGCCCTTGCGAATCACAGTTGCCCATAAATCGCTCCAAAGCGGCGGGTTTGAGTTCAAGCGTCGTGACGAAGAAACACGCCAAATCGTCTTAGCGGAAGATGCGATTTCCGTGGCCGTGGGAATCCTTGATCAAATGGAGCGGGGCATCTAAGTTCGCTTCAATCTGTACCCCTGCCCGTGGTTATTCATCTGTTAGCAGAAACCGTCCAAAAAATGAAGGCCCGATCATTGAAATCAAAAAGGTGGCACGTGATTACCGTTTTTCGATGCACTGTTTGATATCGCTGGTCATCCAGCCGAATTTTTCATGCAGTTATTTGCTCCCCGGTTATTTTCAGGTGCAGGTTGTCAGAACAATTAGAACAGCGATGCCTGGCAAAACAATGCGGCTGACACAATCGCAACACCGGATATAATTCTTTTATCGCCGAAGGCATGAAACCAGCAGCCTTCGAGGTCTGAAAACAGCTCGTTTGCCGTATGATGGTAAAATGCTCGCATGGTTTGTCCCCGTTGGGAACGGCAAAACATCATCTCCGGGATGACAAAGGCTTCAAAAACCTGCCGTGGGATGGCATCCGTTCTTGACGCGCTGCCCAAGCGACAGACGGCAGCCATGCCAACGGTGATTTAACCAACTTTAGCTGCACCAAGGAAAACACGCCAATGAAAAAACCCATTTTTAGCATCATTGCTCCTATTTATAATGAACTTAAAAATATTCCCGAGCTATATCCCCGCGTGCGGGATGTGATGGATCAAACCAGTGAAAACTGGGAACTCATCCTCGTGGATGATGGCTCAACGGACGGATCGACAGATTTGATCCGCGAGCTTGCCAGCAAGGATGAACGTGTACGACCGGTGATCTTTGCCCGCAATTTTGGTCACCAGATTGCGGTCACAGCCGGGTTGGATTACAGCCGCGGAGATGCCGTTGTGATCATTGATGCCGACCTGCAGGACCCACCCGAGGCGATTCTGGCGTTGATCGAAAAGTGGCGTGAAGGTTACCAGGTGGTCTATGCTGTCCGGTCGGAACGTGAGGGTGAGACATGGTTCAAAAGGGTAACCGCCTCTCTTTTTTACCGGATGATTTTCCGCATCACCGACGTCAATATTCCGCTGGATACCGGTGACTTCCGCTTGATGGATCGCAGTGTTGTTGATGTCATGAACCAGATGCGCGAGAAACATCGTTTTCTGAGGGGCATGTCGTCCTGGGTGGGATTCAAACAGATCGGCGTTGAATACAAACGAAAGGCTCGCTTTGCGGGGGAGACAAAATACCCTTTTAAGAAAATGTTCAAACTGGCATTGAATGCGATCACCAGTTTTTCCTATTTTCCATTGCAATTAGCAACTTACCTGGGTTTTATCGCAGCCGGATTGAGTGTGCTGGCCATCCCGATTGTCGCCATTCTCAGGCTGACCACCGGGACTGCGCTTTTAGGCCAGGCAACAACCCTGATCATTGTCCTGTTTCTGGGTGGTGTCCAGTTGATCAGCCTCGGGATCATCGGTGAATATATTGGACGCATCTACGATGAAGCCAAAGGACGCCCCTTATACGTGGTGGCAGAAGCGCCGGAGGATATGGATAAAAAATAACCTTCTCCAATTAAAACAGGCTGTTGCTGTAAATGTGCCCAGGACAAGACATACACGCCGTCCACCTGATTCCGTTCACAGCCAATTATGATAAAATTTTTTTCAAACGTCTTATCAAAGGGATCCCCATGAACATGACTCTGCCCGAATCCGCCCTGATTTTGGTCGCCATCCTGCCCAGCCAGCGGGATTTTGATATCGCACGCCTGTTCGGATGGTACCGTATCCCTCTCAAGAGTGCGCCCAAAGTGATCTCCGTGGATTATCTCGCCTTTTACCAGACAAAAGCCTTTGGTGAAGCCAAACGCTGGCAAATTGCCTTTGTTGCCGAAATCCTGGGGCATGAACTCCTTCTTCGTCGCGATCTGATTCGTGACGAGCCTGATCACCCCCGCGCCCATGAGGAGTATTTCAAAATCCAGATCGGCCCCCTCCAGCGCCTTGAAAATCCCATTCCAACAAATGATTGGAAGCGGATTACTTTCTTCTATACGACAGGCGAGCAATTCAAGGTCGCACACACGATCAATGACCTGGTGATCAAAGCCCAGGATGAACGCGATGTCCTGTGGCACACTCTGCGCGAGAGGGCATTGAAAGCAAACGAATACAAAGCAGAAGAGCTGCCAGCATCAGTTGTTGACCCCGCTATTCTGGCGCTGCTGGGCGCATTCAACCCACACGAAATTCCCCCAAATTAAAATCAAAACCGGTCAGTTTGCGGAAACCTGACCGGGTTTTTTATGAGTTGAGGGTTGGAGGACTACAGGGGTTGAACGTTTGACGCTTGCAGGCCTTTGGGACCCTGCTCCACGGAGAATTCAACTTTTTGGTCTTCTCGCAGGGATTTGAAACCATTTCCCATAATTGCAGTGTGGTGTACAAAGACATCATCACCCTTTTCGCGAGCGATAAAACCATAACCTTTTGCGTCATTGAACCATTTCACGGTTCCAATTTCTTTTTCTGACATTCTAAAATATTTCCTTTGTGTGTTGCTAAAAAGAGTTAATTCGTGTGTCGGTTATGTCATTAGAAACAAAAAATCCGTCCAGTCTCCGCAAGTCTGGACGGTTGTTACCTGAACCAAAACTGACATCACTTCATGGATTATAATACCCTCAATAAATCATAAGTCAATCATTTGGCCAGTCACCAAGCACTTCTCCAATCCGTTGATAATCTGCTAAAATCATTAAGTACAAATAATACTTAGTTCACTTATTGGATTGATTCCTATGGCTACACTCATTAAAAACAACGCCCTCATCACCGCCAGTGAGCCCTTCGAAGCCGGCATACTGATCGAAGGCGAAATAATCAGCCTGAGCACACACCCATCGCTTATGAGGAAGAGATGGCTGCCATGAGGATAAGATCCTCTAATCCATAAAAAATGATTCTCTTACTTCCCGTTGGTCTCCTTCTGCTGGCAGCCATTGCCATCTTTATCCTCAACCACTTGCGTCCAAAATTTGGCACCAGCTGGCTCATTGCTGTGGTGGGGTCCAGCTTTGCCTGGCTGGTGGTCCTACTCCTTGGATTGCGGCTGCCAACGACCCTGAAAGTGCTGAACTGGTATCCATCGGAATTCGGTCTCAAAGGCGGATTTGGCTTCATATTGGATTACGACGCATGGCCGTATGTTCTGGCTCTGACCACCATCACCCTGGCTGTTATTCTGACAGATGCTGCCCGGACGCGCTATGACAGCACACCGCTGTCCTGGGGCTTCACACTGACCGCCACAGCCCTGGGACTGCTCTCACTTCAGGCTGGCACAAGCCTGACACTGATGGGCGTGTGGATTGTTGTCGATGTACTCGAGCTCATTTATCTGCTCCGTCTGCCGGATATCGACCGTTTCTTGGGGCGCGTGGTCCTCGCTTATGGCGTCCGGATGGCATCGGTTTCACTGTTGATGATGGGAACAATCCAGGGGTGGCAGACCGACAACATCATTGATCTAACCCAAATCCCTTTGAATGTTGCTTTTATTTACTTTCTAGCTGCGGGTTTACGTCTGGGAACCTTTCCCTTAAACTTGCCCTTTCTCCAGGAACCAAATCTCCGGAGAGGCGCCGGGAACATCATCCGTTTGGCTCCCGCCGCATCAGGTCTTGCTCTCCTTGCACGTCTGCCAGCAGAGACCGCCTCTCCGGGTTTGCTGATCCGCCTGACACCGTTATTCCATTTGATGCTGGCAATTGCCGCCCTCTACGCAGCTTTCCAATGGCTTTTCGCAAAGAATGAAATTGAAGGTCGCCCCTTCTGGTTGATCGCCTGGTCCAGTCTGGCAACAGCATCCGTATTAAACGGTGCGCCATCTGCCAGTCTGGCATGGGGTTTGGCGCTCCTCCTTCCAGGAAGCCTGTTGTTCTTGTATTCTCCCCGTATCCAGAGGATGAATTTTCTACTCTTTTTTGGGTTGATCGGCCTGATTGGCATCCCTTATACACCCCTCGCAAGCGGGTGGGAGGGATTGTTGGCGCGTGGTTTTAATTTCTGGACGGTTGTATATGTCCTGACACATACCATCATGGTCCTCGGCTATCTAAATCGTATTCTCCAACCCGGTGGCGAAGCCGGCGCACTGGAATCTTGGGCGCGACTGGTTTATCCAATGGGTTTAATCATCATCATTCAGGCAATCATCGCCGTTGGCCTGGTCGGTTGGCCTGGCTCGCTTACAATCGGGGTTTGGTGGTTGGCATTCGGCAGTCTCTTACTGATCACGGTTTCCATCATTCTGAGTATTCGTTTTGGGATCACCTCTCCCTATGCTCAATTACCTGCCAGCAGCAACCTTATAAGAATATTTAGCTGGGTAACACCCCGCCTGGAGCCCCTCTTTCGCCTGGAGTGGGTGTACCGTATTCTCTGGCAAATCAATCGTCTTTTAGGTTTCTTCCTTAAGAGCTTTTCAACCATTCTCGAAAGCGAGGCTGGCATTCTCTGGACAATCCTTTTACTGGTTTTATTCATTACAATCCTGACAGGTGGAGCGTTCAACTGATATGCAAGCCTTCTCTCTTACCGCATTCATCGTGATCGTGATCGCCGCAATGGTGATCCTCATCTTCCGAGATTGGCGTATTAATGTCCTCGCTTTAGGGATCCAATATCTGGCTGCATTTGTACTGGTCACCCTTTCATGGCCAATCGGCATTGCCATTATCAAATTACTCGTTGGATGGATCGCCACAGCAACCATTGGGCTCACTTGCCTGCGGCAGATGAACACAGAACCACCTACAGAACCCACATCCAGCTTATTTTTTCGGGGCATGCTGGGTGTATTGGTGATCATCCTCGTTTTCGTTCTGGCGCCCGGTCTTCAAGCGAAAGTTTTTCCAGGGTTGAACCTGTTGATCGTCCAGGGAGGTATCGTGCTGTTTGGAATGGCGCTGATGCAACTGGGAACAAATTCGGAACCCTATTTGATCATCCTGAGCCTGCTCAGCTTTCTTTCTGGCTTTGAAATTATTCAGGCAGGTCTTGAACGTTCAACCCTGCTGACGGGCTTGCTGGCGATTGTTAATTTGGGGCTGGCGCTGGTTGGGGTGTACTTCATCACGAAGCATGCCGAAAACGAACCTGATGCTATCGCAGATGAGGAAACATCACAATGACCTTAGCCATTCCACTCATCTGGGTTGTTTTTCCAATCATCATCGCTGTCCTCTCTGCGTTAGTTTACAAACGCAACGTATTGAGCATCCTTCTTGTCAGCCTGGCCTCTTTTGCGCTGGCGCTTTTAGCGGCTTTTTTCCCGGAAGATCTAATGCTGCAAATTGGCCCCATTGAACTGAAGTTCATCGAATCGATGACCATTCTGGAGCGCCAGATAAAAATAGAATATGAGTTGATGCCCTTGCTTGGCTTTATTTACGGGATGACCGGACTGTGGGCACTCAGCAGTGGTTTTCCCAACGCACAGGTTTTATTCCGTCCCATCAGTCTATTAATCACGGCTTTATTAACAGCTGCAATGGGTGTTGAGCCCTTTCTCTATGCAGCCCTATTGATTCAAACTGCTGCGCTTGTATCCATCCCCATACTCTCCTCGTCGAGCAAATCCTCAGATAGGGGCGTATTGCGATTTCTAACTTTAGAAACCCTTGCCATGCCTTTGATCTTGCTGGCAGGCTGGCTCCTTTCAGGTGTTGAAACCCTGCCTGCAGAAAGTCCGTTGATCTCACAGACAACGGTCGTCCTGGGGCTTGGTTTTGCAATCTGGCTGGGTGTCTTTCCATTTCACAGCTGGGTGCCCATGGTCAGCAGACACAGCGCCCCCAATGTGTTTTCCTTTTTATTGTTTACCGCACCAACGGTGATCCTGGTCTTCAGTTTAAATTTTCTGGATCGTTACACCTTTCTCAGATCATTGGAAAACTTTGAGCCAGCTCTCCGTTTTTTTGGTACATGGATGATTGTTTTCGGCGGACTATGGGCAGCATTCCAGGAAAATCTCAAGCGCGTACTTGGATTCGCGGTGCTGGTAGAGACCGGGTTTGCCCTGCTTGCGATCGGCTCTTTTCAACAGGGTGGACTGACCTGGATGATGATGCTCATACCAGGACGCGCTTTGGGATTCTGGCTGTTAGGCTTCGCGTTGACGGCGCTTGAGAATCGAAACGGCGAACTTGACATTGCCTCAATAAGAGGGATTGCTCGGCGTTATCCATTTCTCGCCACCGGCACGCTGGTTGCCTTACTCAGCATTGCTGGTTTACCACTCCTAGCTTCTTTTCCAATCAAAAGCCTTTTGCTCTCCACCACTTTTTCCGCCAGTTCAAGCCTTGGTATCTGGAGTTTTTTGGGCAGCATGGGTTTATTCTTTGTGACCCTGCGAATTTTGGCAGCAATGATCACACCCGACGAAGACCGCTTTTTCACAAAATGGCAAATTGGAGAAAAACCCATTGAATACGTCCCGATCCTGATCTTGATCGTCATTCTGATCGCAATTGGTTTATTTCCGCACACTTTTTTGGGATGGATCACCACAACATTGACCGCCTTTACACAATTGCGGTAGACTCATCCATACTCAAAATGATCCCGGTACCGCCAAAATTAATTTATTTTGTGTATAATTCTTGCAAAGACATCAAGAACATAACCTCAAAACGAAATGAGGTTTTTTACATCCCGTAAAAGATAGGCTAAACGAATGGAAAACCCACATACTCCTGAACAATTACTGAAACAATTGGAATGGTTGGATAATGAGAGACGTAATGACAAAACAGTCATTGCCGCCTTGCAGAGTAAACTTGAGACTTTTTCAATAGAAAACAGCGACCTGCGCACGCGGTTGAACGAGCTTGAAAGCGAAGTGACGCGCCTGAATACGTTGATGGCACGACTTGAACAATTTGAGCATGATATCGCCAGTATTCGTACAGAAACCGGGCAGCAAATCGAAGATTTCAAAGGATCCATCCAGGAAAAACAAATTCAAACGAATCGAAATCAGCAGGAAATCATCACAGCCAATCAAGATATCATCAACATCAGAAAAAAGATCCAGACAATTGAGGAAATGAACATTCAAAAATCCCTCGAATCACAAAGGGAGGAAAGCTACCGGCTGGCAAGATTGAACGAAGAGCTAAAAGCTCAGATTGCTGAAATCTCTCACTCGGATGAAGGTGATAAACGTTCTCTGCGCATGATTGAAGAAAGCCAGCGTCAGGATGCGAAACGAGTCACCGATATTCAGGGAGAAGTCGCATCCTTACGCAAACGCAACGATGAAACTCGCGCAAAACAGGATCTGGTAGGTGATATGCTGCGAAAACTCGAAACGCGCTTCAAAGGCCTCCTTGACGCAGAATCCGATCGGCGAGAGAGCCAGACCAGCTTCATTGAGAAAATGAGCGTCAGTCAGGTTGAGCAAGGTCGAACCTTCAAACAATGGGGTGAACGCTTTGAAAAGATGGAACAATTTGCCGCAGGTCTGGAAGAGAGTATCAAAGAACTCGAAGATACGCACCGCTCGGTAAAAAAATCACAGACGGCTCTGGATGAAGTTACCCAACGTTTTGAACGTCGTGTCAACGAGATCACAGAAATTCAACGCCTTAATGAAGATCGTTTCCGCCAGGAATGGACTACCTTCAAGTCGGATGACCAGAAACGCTGGTCCAATTATGTCATTTCGCAGGATGAACAGCATCGAGAAATGAACCAGGCGCTTGATAACCTGGCTGAAAAGGTCACAAATCTGCATGAACAGGTGGAAGCCATTCAGGATCAAGTTCAACAGATCGGTAAAGCAGATCTCAAGCATATGCAGATGCTGCTGTCTGCTTTCAGAGATTCGCTTGATACATACAACACAATCGTCAAAGAATAATGGTTTTCAGGATGGTTTAAGTGCAAGTCATCGGTACCGCAGGACACGTTGACCACGGAAAGTCCACGCTGATCCAGCATCTAACAGGCATCCATCCCGATCGATTGAAGCAAGAACGCGATCGGGAAATGACCATTGAGCTGGGGTTTGCATGGCTTGATCTGCCCAATGGGGATGAGGTGGGCATCATTGATGTGCCAGGACACCGGGACTTCATTGAAAACATGCTGGCGGGGATTGGGGGCATTGATGCCGCCCTGTTTGTGGTGGCTGCTGATGAAGGAGTCATGCCTCAGACCCGGGAACATCTCGCGATCCTGGATTTACTGCAGGTTCCAGCAGGCGTGATTGCCCTTACAAAAACTGATCTCATCCCAGAAACCGAATGGCTCGACCTGGTTGAAGAAGACCTGCGAGAGACATTGAAAGGGACCGTACTGGCGCAAGCGCCGATTGTGCGGGTGAGCGCACGCACCGGCGAAGGTATGGACGAGCTGCTCCTTGCACTTCAAGACATCCTCACCAAGCATCCTCACCGTCCCGACCTTGGTCGACCCCGCCTGCCTGTTGACCGGGTGTTTACGATGTCGGGTTTCGGAACGGTCGTCACGGGCACCTTGCTGGGTGGGCAGCTGGCAGTCGGCGATGCTGTTGAAATTCTTCCACCCGGCATCGGAGGTCGTATTCGGGGATTGCAAACCCACAAACAAACCGAGAACCTGGCACTGCCTGGCAGTCGAACAGCGATCAACATTTCCGGCATCCGCACCGGGCAGATCGAGCGGGGTCATGTGATCGCACACCCTGGAACCTATCAACCCTCCAAAATGATCGACGTTTGGGCACGGCTCTTGCCAGATGTTGCTGATCCTCTCAAACACAACACTGAGGTTAAACTGTTTGTCGGTGCTTCAGAAGTCATGGCACGGGCACGCGTTCTGGGAATGCCGGAATTGGCGCCGGGCAGGGACGGTTTCCTGCAATTAATGCTGGAAGACCCCATCGTCGTTCGTCGGCAGGACCGTTTTATTATTCGCCGTCCCTCACCTGCCGCCACAATCGGCGGTGGTCAGATTGTGGATGCACATCCCAAAATGCGCCATAAACGTTTCAACCTCCAACGACTGGACGCGTTGGAAAAGCTGCTTGTTGGAACGCCCGAGGAGATCATCATCCAAACCTCATTAAAGCTGGGAGCAGCCACCCAGGAACAGATCATCAGCTCATCGGGATTGGAAGCGGAGTCTGCAGATCTCGCCCTGAAAAACTTACTCGATCAGGGAGAATTGACTGCCTTGAAAGGCAAACAGCTGATCCTGCACTCGGAAACAATCCGCCGGCACAGACATGCTGTTGAAGAATCGCTCACAGCATTTCACAAGCAATACCCTTTGCGCTCGGGCATGCCCAGGGAAAGGTTGAAATCACAACTCAGACTTGCTAACGAGGTCTTCGACGGCCTCCTGCGCCAAATGTCGGATGATCAGATCCTGGTTGAATCCGGCGCCCTGATTCGTTCCTCGCAGTTCGAAATGGTTTTCTCCGAAACTCAGAAAAATCAGATTCATACGCTCTTAAAAGAATTTGAGTCCCAACCCTACACACCTCCCTCCGTCAAACAATGTGAAGAAAAAATTGGTGCTGAGTTGCTGACCGCGTTGATTGAAACCGGTCAGCTGGTCCAGCTGGCTGAGGATGTTTTGTTTACTGCAGATATCTACGGGGAAATTCGACAGGCTGTTATCACCCACATTGAAGCACAGGGGAGCATCACGCTGGCTGAACTGAGGGACAAATTGAATACCAGTCGAAAATACGCTGCTGCTATTTTAGAATATCTTGATCAAGCAGGCGTGACCCTTCGTCAGGGTGATGTTCGCAAGTTAAGAAACCGCTGACCACAAACCTGCACGGATCATTTACAAATCCTTGCGCTCTCACGAAAAAGCGCCATCTTTATACCCCCTGTAATAATAAATTTGAAATTACGGTAGAATAATCTACTATAGACTAAAAGTCTAAATTTTTTCTGAGGAGAATACCGACGCATGACATGGAAAATATTACTTACGGATGGACTATCTGCCATATCCGATCAGGACTTGCTTGCTTCTGCCGATCTGGATGATAAAAAAGGCATCTCGGCAGAAGATTTGCTGAAGATCGCTGACGACTACGATGCAATTATTGTCCGCAGCCGAACAAGGATCACCGAGGAAGTCTTTGCAGCAGCACCCAGGCTTAAAGTCGTTGGGCGTATGGGCGTTGGCGTGGATAATATCGACCTGAAAGCCGCCGAAAAGCACGGCGTCGTGGTCGTGAATGCTCCCCTTGCGACCACAGTTTCTGTGGCAGAGCTGAC
>LSQX01339940.1_pt1 | contig 11638 bp, 8 predicted proteins | sample 654561 | NCBI WGS metagenome assembly LSQX01 (sample SAMN04489861, study PRJNA283612) | anaerobic digester metagenome | isolation source: 4 biogas reactors fed with cattle manure at either 37C or 55C with and... | place: Denmark: Kongens Lyngby | collected 2014 | reverse complement strand
ATGTAGATCTCAACTTTACCTCTTTTATTTTAATTTATTCTTTTTAATTTAAAAATAATTTACTAAATTAATAAAATTATAATAATAAGCCAATAATTTAAGGAAAACAGTAAGTTTTTCTTTACAATTATGCATTATAATAAATAAAAATTAATTATAAAAGGAAAATTTTTTTTAATATATTTCAAGGTTATAAAATGAAATCTTTTGGTCTGTCTTTATTTTTGCTCCTTCTATCTTTTAGCCTTTATTCTCAAGTCGGGGAAGATTACATCATTACTTTTCCATTAGAAAAAGATACTATTTGTCCAGGGTCAAGCTTTAATTTAACTGCAACTGCGAAAGGACATTTTTTAGAAGGGAATGTGTTTTATGCAGAGCTTTCCGACTTCAACGGGGATTTTATGATTCCGGATACAGTGGGTTTTCTTGCCTATTCAAATAGCAGCTCAGAAATTTTTCAAATAGACGTCCCGGTGGAAATACCGAGGCTGTATGGATTTGGAACACTTTATCGAATGAGAGTAGTCAGCAGCTCGCCAGCCTTAGTGGGCAATGATAACGGATTTAACATAACGATTGACAATTTCCCTTTGATAACGATCGAAGGGGATTCTTACGCCTGCCTGGGCGAGACAATGATTTTCACTGCAAACGATGTGGTGGAAACCCTTCTTTGGTCTGTTGATGGTGGCGAGATAATTGGAAACGCTAACGAGGAATCTGTTATGGTTCATTGGAACAGTGTCGGAAACTATACCCTAACGCTTTCTTATGAGAGTGCTTTGGGATGCGCAAGCTCAGCAAGTATAGATATGGTGGTTTCAGAAAAGCCAAACGCTATTATTTTTGGGAATGACGTAGTTTGCGTAAATGACGAAAAAGAATATTTTGCACTTGACAACAGCTCAACTGATTATGAATGGATCGTTGTTGGTGGCGAAATCGTTCGAGGCGCCGCCTCTGATACTGTTCTCGTTAATTGGAATGTTATCGGAGATGGCTGGATTATACTAAATCAAAGTAATAATGGCTGCACTGCATCGGACACTATGTGGGTTGATGTGGCACCAAATCCTTTTCCAGAAATTACTGGGAAAGAAATAGTTTGCGAAAATTCTATTGAAGAATATAGCACCTTTGGAGATAACCTTAGTTTTTATTGGACTGTTGAAGGCGGGACGATATTAGAATCAGAACTTGAGCCTGTAATCACAGTGCTATGGGGAAATTATGGAGTGGGCAAAGTTACTTTAAAGCAAATAAATTACGCATCTTGCGTAGGCTATCAAACCCTTGATGTGCTTATTGAATCTAAGCCAAGCCCAGAAATAGCTGGTGAAAGTAATGTTTGCTATGATAACTACCAAAGATATAAAACAGCTACTAACAGCAATACAAATGAATGGTTTATCGAAGGCGGGGAAATTTCACAGCATATTTCGGATAATGAAATAGAAGTCTTTTGGAATGGCTTTGAAACTGGACTTGTTACTTTAATACAAACGAATTACGCAGATTGCAAAGACACAGTTTCTAAGGAAATTACGATTCATCCTTTGCCAACACCAGAGATATATGGAGACGCTTATTTTTGCCAATACTCAACAGCACAATACGTTGCCTCTGTGATTCCTGGTTTTAATAATAAATGGTTCGTTCAAGGGGGAGAAATTACTGAGCAAATTAGCAACGACACAGTTATAGTCCAATGGAACGAGAGTGAAGACGTTTATATCTCACTTACACAAACAACAATTAATGGCTGCAAAGATTCTGTCATTTTGCCAATAAGCATTGTTCCTTATCCAGAAGTGGAGATTGAAGGAAGGCTTTCAGTTTGCACACTGCAAGAAGCAACGTATTCTACTACAAAGGAAGATGCAAATATAAGCTGGGAGGTAACTGGTGGAACAATCGAGGGAGCGGACAATCTGCCTTTGCTTACTGTTATTTGGGACGCACCGGGCGAGGGCAGTGTAAAGCTAAAAAAATCAATGATGCCACTTGGCTGCGCCGATTCAAATACGATAGCTGTAGAAATTTATCCAATGCCAGAGCCACCCACAATAACAAGGGAGGAAGATTTGCTTAAATCAAGTTATGAGAGCGGGAATCAATGGTTCTTTGGCTTTGATGAGCAGGAGCTTATCGAGGGCGCAGACTCTCAATATTATGCTCCGCTTGAAACGGGCTATTATTCCGTCCAACATACTGACGAGATTGGCTGCACATCCGATTTATCGGAACTGTTTTATTATGAAATTTTAAGCGTAGAAGATGATTATAATAATTCAAATATAGAGATTTATCCCAACCCAGTTAAAAGTAAATTGAACATACTTTCAAAACAAGATTATGACAATGTTGAGATTTCTATAATAAATATTTTGGGTGAAACTGTTTATTTTGCGAAAAATGTGCATTTGCAAAAAAATAGCGCCCTCCCGGTAGAGCTAAATAATTATTCTACTGGAATATATATTGTGCAGATTAAACAAAAAGACATTATTTATAGTGGCAAAATAGTTATTGAATAAAATTGAGTGCAGCAAGGAATCCGGAGAAGAAAATTCCCCTTTTTCAAAGTGGGGAGATTCTTTTTAGGTGGGAAACATAGAACAGTCCTGTGTCCCCCGCTGGCGGGGAGAAACAGTCATTCTGAACGTAGTGAAGAATCCAGAGAAATCCCCCCAGCCCCCTTTTTCAAAGGGGGAGATTCTTTTTAGGTGGGAAACATAGAACAGTCCTGTGTCCCCCGCTGGCGGGGAGAAACAGTCATTCTGAACGTAGTGAAGAATCCAGAAAAGAAAATCCCCCCGACCCCCTTTTTCAAAGGGGGAGATTCTTTTTAGGTGGGAAACACAGAACAGTCCTATCTCCCCCGCTGGCGGGGAGAAACAGTCATTCTGAACGTAGTGAAGAATCCAGAAAAGAAAATCCCCCCGACCCCCTTTTTCAAAGGGGGAGAATTCTTTTTAGGTGGGAAACATAGAACAGTCCTGTGTCCCCCGCCAGCGGGGGACACAGGACTGTTCTGCTTTTTCCCCCTCCTTGCAAAATTCAATTTTGGAAGGAGACAAAAGGCACTAAGTAATTATAATGGGGATTTTGAAGATAAGCATACTTAAAAAAAATCTAAGTTTTTCTATAATATTTTTTATTAAATTGAGTTTTTAAGAATAACTTTTTCTTAAATAAAGCAAGATGTTAAAAATACTTTTTAAAAAAAATGAAAAAAACGGCTTTTTTACTAATATTTGCAATTATTTTATTTTCAACTGCCTACTCTCAAGATAATTTTGTTTGGAAAAAGCAGTTAAAAATAAAAAATAATTTTAACAGCGAGTTTGACAAACTAAGATTTGGTATAGACGAAAGAGCAAGCGATGGCGTAGATGAGGAGTTGGGCGAAGATTATGATTTGCCGGGGTTCCCGCCCGGTGACGAGCTGCACGCATTCTTTTTTATACACGATGCCGCAAAAGACGAAACCACAAAAAGTTATATCGATCTGCGTCCCTTAAAAGACTCAGCTTATTTTTACGTCTGCTATACTTTTGAAACTAATCGAATTCAATTTCAAGAAAGAACTTTCGAATGGGATATACTTGGAAGTCTTGTTGATTCAGCATACTTGAGCGATGGATTGACAGGCGATTTATTTAAAGAAGATATGAAGTCAAAGCACTCTTTCGTCCTTGATAATGAATATATTAATCGCTTTAGTATTCATATATGGTTTAGAAACCCAAATTATGTTTCTGTCGCTGAAAGTCCAGCCGAGGAAAGTCCAACTATATACCCAAATCCTTGTTTTGATTACGCTACAATTAATAATTTTGAGGATTATCATCATTTAGTTGTTTACAATGAACTTGGCGAGGAGCTTTTTAGCAGAGAGTTAGGCATAGGGGAAAACAAGTTATATTTTGGAAATTTACATAAGGGTTTGTATTTTGTAAAATTAGAAACTGCAAATAGTAAAAAAATTGAATATTTTAAAATAATAAAAAATTAAATTTGAAGGAGCAGCTAAGTGGCTAATGAGTTAAATGAGAATAAGGCAAGCGAGAATAAGCAAGAAAGAAAAGAGGGCGCCCCGAGACAGAAGCATAATTACTATTATAAGAAAAATTTTAATAAAACTGAATATCGCAAGGAAAGCAGCAATGCTAATCAAAATTTAGATAAGAAGCAAACAAGAGCAGAAGTAAATAAAACAAAAGATAATAAAGAAAAAACGGACAATAGCCAAAAACAGCAATTCCAAAGCCCTAAAGCAAATAAACCACAATACAAAACGCAGCAGAAAGCACAGCAGAGCTTTGCCCCAAGCGGCGCCCAATCAATAGTGTCGATAGTGATTCCCCTTTATAATGAAGAAGATTCCTTGTATGAGCTTTCAAGTTTACTTGAAGAAGAGTTGAACAAAACAGTAAGGGGAAGGTATGAAGTAATATTTATTGATGACGGCTCAAGCGATCAATCTTATGAGATTATTACTCGGATTTGCAAAAAAAATAGAAAATTTAAGGCAATTCGTTTTAGTGCGAACTTTGGCAAATCAGCAGCTCTTGCCGCTGGGTTTGCAGCTGCAAAAGGAGTTATTGTTATCACTATGGATTCCGATTTGCAGGACGATCCGGCGGAGATTTCTAATCTTATCGCTAAGCTGAAAGAGGGATATGATTTGGTATCTGGCTGGAAAGCTAAAAGGTATGACCCGATCTCAAAAACTATCCCATCGAAATTTTTTAATTTTGTAACCTCTATTTTAAGTGGAATAAAGCTTCATGATTTTAATTGCGGATTGAAAGCGTATAGAAGCGAGGTAGTTAAATCTATTGAATGTTATGGAGAACTGCATAGATACCTCCCTGTTTTGGCTCATTGGAACGGGTTTAGGGTTACTGAAATTCCAGTGAAACACCATCCGCGTAAGCATGGAAAAACTAAATTCGGCTCTTCAAGGTTTATCAAAGGTTTTCTCGATCTGATTACCATTCTATTTACAAATAGATATTTCAAACGCCCTATGCACTTTTTCGGGACTATTGGGAGCGTGCTTGCTTTTCTTGGGTTGCTAATCAATATTTACTTGGCTGTGCAATGGTTTCTTGGCTTAACTTATTTGAGCGAAAGACCATTAATTCTATTTGCAGTAGCTTTAATTATTGTTGGAGTTCAATTCTTTTCATTTGGCTTGTTAGGAGAGTTGATTGCTAAAAATAGTAAGGATAAAATAAACTATATAATTAGAGAAAAAATAAATTAGATTGCCTTATATGAAAATAAAAAAAGTAACTAAAAACTTGTGCCTTTGTTTGCTTGTTGTTTTTTTATCAAGCAATGCGAATATTTACTCGCAAATAAAAAACTTGTCTATTTCCTCGGGCTTAGTAACTACAAACATACTTGGTGATGGTCCAAATACTGCCCCAATGATTCCTCGCGATAATGATACTTCCAAAGATTTTTCTTCAGGGGGGAGCTTCAAGGGCGTTCAGCCCGGTATCGCTGTTTTTTTAAACATTGGCTTTGGAGAAGATAGCCCTTTTACAGTCCCAATTGGCTATGAATACACTATGTATGACGCAAGGGAGCGTATACCAGTTACTATGCAAACCACTGCCTGGTTCAAGCACACTGTAAACGTTTCCACGATCACTCTTGGGCTTGATTACGAAATTGTTAAAACAGCACTTTCCAAGGTTGGCATTTATGCTGGTTTAGAGGGGCGAGCCTCTTTTATTCCAGCTGGAAATTTGTATTCAAAAATCGAGTATAAGACAACCAATCAGTTAGTCATAAACAATAGAAAAACAAAGGACTCAGCATTTCGCTTTGGCGGACAAGTTAAGTTTGGAATAAAAGGTGAAATTATTCCGCCCTTGTTCATTAATTCAAGTTTTGGTTTAGGAATTATGAATTTGGCTGGAAGAGATAATGAAAGGGGCGAGCTTCTCACTCCTGATATTAGGTATGAAACAAAAGAATCAATTATATATAACTCGTTTTTTTCACTTATCTTGCAATATGAATTATAAATAAATGAATACTATAAAGTATACTTATAAAAGTGATTGTAAATTTTTCCGTGGAGATATTCCTTGCCGACCGCATAAAGAGTTCAATGTTCATTGCTCAGACTGCAAGTATTATCAAAAAGAAAGAGGAAAGATATTAATTATCAAGCTCGGCGCGATTGGAGATGTGATAAGGACCAGCCCGCTTTTGCATAAAATCAAGGAAGAATATCCAGATCATTCAATTTGGTGGCTCACTCTGACGCCAGAAGTGCTGCCCGCCTTAGTGGACAAAAAGTTGAAATTCAATTTAGAGAGCGTTTTATTAGTCCGAGCAATAAATTTTGAAATCTTAATAAATCTCGATAAAGATGATTTTGCCTGCGGCTTAGCAAAAAAAATAAAAGCGAAAGTAAAATATGGCTTTACTCTAAAAAAAGGAAAACCAGCGCCGGAAAATCCCTTTGCAGAAGAAAAATTTATCACCGGAATTTTTGATGACGCCAACAAAGCAAATATTAAATCATACCTTGTAGAAATATTTGAAATTTGCGGTTGGGAGTTTGAAAAAGAAGAATATATTTTAGAAAAAGACGACAGCTTCAAGTGGAAAATTGCCTCCGAAGGAAAAAAAATTGTTGGCTTAAATACAGGTTGTGGGAGTCGCTGGACTTCGCGTCTATGGAAAGAAGAATATTGGGCTGAGCTTACGTGTCTATTGCAAGAAAATAATTATTTCCCTGTTTTGCTCGGAGGAGAGCAAGAAAATGAAAGAAATCTCTCAATCGCAAAAAGCACTAACTCTTTGTATTTAGGGCATTTTGGCTTAAATCAATTCATTTCATTAGTCGATAAATGCGACATTGTTGTAACTGCTGTTACAATGGCTTTACACATAGCGATTGGCTTGAAAAAGCAAGTAGTTTTAATCAATAATATTTTCAATCCAAATGAATTTGAGCTTTACGGGCGCGGCGAGATAGTGATGCCAGAAAAAGAATGCAAATGCTTTTTCAGTCCCACTTGCATTAATGAAGAGTATTTTTGCTTAGATAGTTTAAAGCCAAGCACAATTTTTAAATCAATAAAAAGGCTTTCTAAATAAGAAATTTCTGCATAAAAGCAAACTTGTTTTCTACTGGTTTATTTGTTTTTGATAATGATTGCGAATTTCGAGGAAACTTAAGGTAAGGTTTTTTGTTAGACTTTTTAATAGTATTGCTAATTGCATTTGCATTGGCAATAGACGCATTTGCGGTAGCTCTTTGCGCTGGGGCTTATTTTGGGAAAACAACAAATAGGCAAAAATTTCGCCTCTCATTTCACTTCGGCTTATTTCAATTTTTTATGCCAATCTTAGGCTGGTTTGTTGGCTGTAGTATCGTTGAATACATTGCTTGCTTTGACCATTGGATCGCATTGGCTGTGCTTTCTTTAATTGGTGTGAAAATGATAAATGAGGGAGTGGATAAAGAAAAGAGCGCTCTTTATAAAAAAGATATTACAAAAGGCTTTTCTTTGATTGCCCTTGCGATTGCAACAAGCATTGACGCACTGGCAGTGGGTTTCAGCATTGGAGTAGTCGAGCAGGATATAGTATTCCCAAGCCTTTTAATTGGAGTAATCGCAGCAATTATGACCTTATTGGGAATTCAGCTTGGTGAAAAATTTTCCTTTAAATTTGGTGGCAAGGCAACGGTGTTTGGAGGTATTGTGTTAATTTTAATTGGAATAAAAATTGTGATTGAGCATTTATGTCTGTAATTTGCCAAAAAAATTATGAATCAAGCAAAAATGATATTTAAAACTGCTATAACTTATCTAACTGCTATAAATATGGGAATTAGAAAAACTGCTTTTATTTTATTTTTACTTATTTCAAGTTGCCTGCACTCAAAAGAAAGAATAGGAAAGATTTTTATTGAAAGAAAAGAAGTTTTTGTTGAAAATCAAAAAGACTGGTTTTTCGCAGCGCCCTTCGCAAATTCGCTTCACGTTCTCACAAAAGAATTTATTATTAAAGATGAACTGCTTTTCAGGGAAGGGGACGATTTAGACGAAGACATTATTGACGAAACGGAAAGAAACTTGCGAAACCTCAATATTTTTACGAATGTAAGAATTGAATACGATGAGGTGGTTGATGATATTTTTGATGTTTACATTAGCACGCAAGACAAGTGGTCTACCCGTCCTGCTGTGCTTTTTGGTAAGGGTGGCAGGGCTTATAGCATTGGCGGAAGATTTGAAGAGCTTAATTTTCTTGGGCTTGCTTCTCGCTTTAGCAGCGACCTGCTTTATCGGAGCGATAACGACATTGGAATGCAAGGAAATATTGAACTTTCTCAAAATAGACTATTCCGCTCTAATTTTTCTTTTGATTTTAAACTAACGGCAAATAAATATAGAACTGACCAGTATCTTTCGATTGCACAGCCGTTTAGAGCATTAGATTCAAAATATAATTATGGACTTGAACTCACTAATAATTTTGGCAGCTTTTTTTTGTATAAAGATGTTAACGATTTTTCTCTTGTGAATTTTAAAGAACGGCGAGCAAGTGCCTGGTTTTCGAGAGGATGGAAAAGGAAAGATAGAGTATTTTTTACTGTTTTAGCAGAAATGGAAGAAGTAGATCGCGGTTTGCCAGAGCATAAAAGAGCTTTCGATAATTCTGGAAAAATCCTCTTTGGCTTTTCATCTATTTCGCAAGACTACTACAAAGAAACAATGCTAAACAGCTATTACGAAGAGGATTTAACAATCGGTGGCTGGGGAACAGCGATCCTTGGGAAAATTTTTCCAATTGGCAGTCGGGGTGAAGGACTTTACTACATTGCTGCCCAAGGAGAAAAGTCCGTTCTATTCGGAAAAAACTTTTATTTATTCGGGCAGCTCAGTGGGGCAAGTGGCTTTTCAGGTTCAAATGGCTATTATACATATCAAGAGTTTTTAGGGCATTCTTTCTTGCGCCTTTCAGAAAACGTTTTAATTGCTGCGAGAATCCGCCAGCAAGCTGTTTGGAATTGGGAACGAAGTCGTCAGCTAATTTTAGATAATACAACAGCTTTGCGAGGCGTGCCGGTAAATTCATTTATTGGAGACAACAGGATGTTTCTCAATTTTGAGTTGAGGACCTTTCCTAATATTCCGCTTTGGATACTTAATTTTTCTGGAGTCCTTTTTTATGATACTGGGACAAGTTGGAGGACGCACACAGCTCTTACAGAAACAAAATGGCATAATTCTGCTGGCTTTGGAATTCGGATTCACGACACAAAATCAAGAGGAGAATCAAGTCTTTTGCGAATCGATTTTGCATTCGATTTAGACAATAAAAAATTTGGTGAAATCATTTTGTCAAGTGAACAATTTTTCTCAGTATTTAAAAATCATACATATAAAAAACCAGAGCTTTTTGGTATTGAGTTCGATTATGAATAAATTTAAAGTAAAAAATAAATTATTTAAAATTCTGGAACTAATAAAATTTAACAATGCAAGACATAATTCAAGATATAATTGATAGTGCTGAACTGCTTTGCCAAAGAAATTGGGCAGAGCGCAATGCGGGTAATATTTCCTATAATATTAGTGAAAACATCTCTTTTTCTCAGCTCAAAGAATTTGAACACGAGGAGCTTAGTTTAAGCTGCAATTATGAGTATTTAAAAAACACAGCTTTTTTCATCACAGCAACTGGCTCAAAAATGAGGGACTTGAAGCGAGATGCAGCTGATGGAATTGTGATTGTTGCCTTTGCCGAAGAAACTGATAAATGCTATATATTCAGTTTTAGCGGTCAAAGTAAAAAGCCAAGTTCCGAGCTTCCGAGCCATCTTCTTATACATAATTTTCTTATAAAAAATAAATCAAGCTATAAAGCAATTCTTCACACGCATTCAACGGAGTTGATTGCTTTTTCACATTCCCCGGAAATTAGGACGAAAGACCGTTTGAACGATATTCTTTTCCGTATTCACCCCGAGCTAAGTGTTTTAATTCCCAAGGGCTTTGGGTTTGTTCCTTATCAAATCACTGGCTCTGTCGCTCTTGCTGAGGCTACTTTGACCGAGCTTGCCCGGCACGATTGCGTTATTTGGGAAAAGCACGGCTGCCTCGCAGTTGCTGAAAAAGTTGTGGATTGCTTTGATTCTATTGATATTTTAACGAAAGCCGTGGGAATTTACTTAATGTGCAAGTCCGCTGGATATACTCCTACGGGGCTAAGCGATAGCCAGTTGGCGGAGTTAAAATCCATTTTTAACATAGAAAGCATAAGTGGAAGCTCACAGCTTAATAATATTAACTCTATTATTGAATTAATTGACAAATCAAACGATATAATAATTTTAACACATATCAATGTCGATGGAGATGCCATTGGCTCCAGCCTTGCTGTGAAAGAATACTGCAAAGCAAAAGGAAAAGATGCTAATATTTTTATTGATGGCGAGGTATCAGAAAATTTTAACTTCATAAACTCAATTCAAAGTTTAGCAGCATTTGATCAGGAAAAGCATACTGGGTGCTTAAAAAAAGCAGATTTAATTGTTATTCTTGATTTAAATGATAGCTCTCGACTTGGTGAAATTGAAAATGCTTTTTTAAGCTCTAATGCAAAAAAAATAGTAATCGACCACCATTTAGAGCCAAAAATAAAAGCAGATCTATATTTAATAGACAGCAAAAGCAGTTCAACTGCGGAATTAGTCTGGTCTCTTATAAAAAGCGATAGCAAAATTCAAATTAGCGAAGAAATAGCAAACCATTTATACTTTGGGATAATGAGCGATACTGGAAATTTTGTTTTTAACAACACAAGCTCATCCACTTTTTTAGCAGCTTCGGAATTAGTTTGCTATGGCGCAAAGCCAAATTTTCTATATAATAGCTATTATAATTCAGTTCCAGCAAGGCAAATCAAGCTCTTTGGCAAAGCACTTTCAGAAATAAAATTCTATTTAAACGAACAGCTTTGCATACTCGTTCTTAATAAAAAAATGTTTGAAGAAACAAACACAAGTTTAAGCGACACTGATAATTTTGTAGAAAAGCTGATGACTATAAAAAATATTAAAATAGCCATTCAAATAACTGCAATAGATGACAAGGAGTTAAAGCTTTCATTTCGCTCAAAAGAAGGGATAAACATAAGGGAAATTGCGGTAAAATATGGCGGTGGAGGACATAGCCAAGCAGCTGGAGCAAGAGTAAAAAATGTCCAACTTCTTGAGTTCATAGAAAAATTGGTCCTTGATTGCGAAAACTTAAATTTAGAAGGGGCTGCATAAAAGTAAAAAAATCGTTCTTTCTTTTAAAAAGAATTTGATTGTTTGGATTATTATATTTAAATTTGTATTTGATAACGAGACAGGAAGCAAAATTGTTCCGCTTTCTTTTTGAAAAAATTAAATCTTATGCTTATAAAAATTTTTTAAAAAAAAGGAAAGCAAGTAAAAAAAGTAATTGAATTATTAACATAAATTAATTTGACAAGTAAAAAATATATGATATTTTTGTAATGGTTTAATTAATAAAATAATTAAATTTTTTTTAAATTTTATGGAGTTATAAATGAAACTCAAAGTTTTCTCAATCTACGCATT
>LSQX01309907.1_pt1 | contig 11638 bp, 12 predicted proteins | sample 654561 | NCBI WGS metagenome assembly LSQX01 (sample SAMN04489861, study PRJNA283612) | anaerobic digester metagenome | isolation source: 4 biogas reactors fed with cattle manure at either 37C or 55C with and... | place: Denmark: Kongens Lyngby | collected 2014 | reverse complement strand
GACTTTTAATAGTTAGTCTTTCTAATATAGTACAAAAGCGGCTAAGCCGCATTAAGCGCTATAGATATGTTATTAATCGACTTATCATTAGCAAGGTATATGGCGAAAAAGCTAATTTTATTGCCAAGTTCCATTCCCAAATGAAATGAAGGAATCTGACACGGCATATGAATAAAATCTTTTTATATGGCATGAATTTTTCCACTATATAAAAAAATCTCCGTTTCCCTAAATAAAAGGGACGAAGATATCCGCGGTACCACCCTAATTGCCATAATGACCACTTAAAATTAACGGTTCAACCGTTGGAATCTACTTATGCTCAATCCCAAATCTCCGGAGTGAACTTCAGCTAAATGCATAGTAACAGTGCTTTCAGCCACGACACCATTTCTCTGAAACTGCTCTATCAGCCTACTCTCTCCCTCATTGATTATTAGTATAAAATTTTTTCTGTAATCATAAAAAAGTCGCCGCCGCTTTAAACTGTTTATTTCATCTCCTCTGAATATACCTCTAAGTACATTTTAATCCTCATGTAAACTTATATAAAGGATTATAACATAAGGGAAAATACAATACAACAAAGCCTGAAAATTTAACTGTACTGTTCCCAATAAACTCAATTGACAAGTTAAACGCAACCAGTGGTCACATGGTTTTTTTAATGCTTTTTGTATCAGAAATATTGGTATTTGATAAAGATTGCGTTCAAGGCTTAAGGTCTGTTAGCAAAGGTCGAAAAAGCGAAATCACATGTGGGGTTTTTTTACTTAATTTGTGTATTAGCGGGGAGAGTAGGCTATAGTGTGAACAGAATCACTCAACCCAAATCGTTTAGCTATAATGCTACCTAATACTTTCATACATTATGATTGATGCAGCCACTGATGCATTTAAGGATTCGGCTTTACCGGGCATTGGAATTCTTATCATACTCTCTATCGATTCCAAAGAATCATTTGATAAACCCGTCGATTCATTGCCAATAACTATGGCCGTTCTATTATCAAACCTTATGTCATAAAGAGCATCACCTTTATGTGCATTAGCCCCATAAACTGCTATGGATCTATTTTTTAATTCATTAATTATTTGCTTTACGTTTGCATTTACTAAAATAGGCAAATGAAACAAAGAGCCCATAGTAGCCCTTAGAGATTTGCCATTATATAAATCTACACAACCCTTTGAAAGTAAAACCAAGTCATAATTACATGCATCCGCAGTTCTGATTATAGTACCCAAATTGCCGGGATCAGATACCTCATCCAAAACTATTACCCTTAAAAAATCCTTATCATAAATATCTTTAACCTCATATAAAGGCTTTTCCAAAACCCCAATAATACCTTGAGGTGTATCCGTATCTGATATTTCTTTAAAAATGCTTTTATCTACTTGATATACAGATACTTTATTATAATCCATCATTTCAACAATATCTGAAATTTCTTTATTATCTGATTGCTCTGAAGAAAATAGCAACATGTGAATTTTTGCATTATAAGACATTGCTTCTTTTATTATCTTTGTCCCTTCTATTAAATACTGATTTGTTAAATCTCTGTACTTTTTGACTAAAAGCGACTTAACATGCTTAAAGTATTTGTTCTTGTTACTTTGAATTATTTTATACACATTATCACCTTTTTTCTTGCAAATCACATTCTTATAATATCATAGACTAAATTAGCAGCAGCAAGATGTAGCTCGTCAATTCCTACGCACACTATCAAAAAAAGACCTTACGGTCTTTTAACTTTTATGCGTTTAAACTCCCTTTAGCAATATTTACAAGTACGGTAAAAGCCGTCTCATCATTTACAGCCAAATCTGCAAGCATCTTTCTGTTTATCTCCATTCCGGAAAGTTTGAGTCCATTAATAAATTTGCTGTATGATATGCCATTATTTCTTGCAGCTGCATTTATCCTTGTTATCCAAAGCTTTCTAAAATCTCTTTTCCTTTGTTTCCTTCCAATATATGCGTATCTTAAAGCTCTTAAAACTGATTCATTTGCAATACTGAATTTTTTGCTTCTGGCACCAACATAACCTTTAGCTAACTTTAATATTTTTCTACGTTTTTTATGTGAATTAACTGCTCGCTTTACTCTTGCCATCTTTAGCTACCTCCTTATGCTTTCTATTAATACGGAACTAATTTTCTGATTGTTTTTGCCTCCGCGGCACTTACAAAACCGCCCTTACGCAGTCTTCTTTTTCTATTTGCACTTTTCTTTGTTAAAATATGCTTTTTAAAAGCCTTAGCTCTTTTGACTTTTCCTGTTTTGGTAAAACTGAATCGTTTTGCCGATGCTCTGTGTGTTTTTTGTTTTGGCACTATAAAGTCCTCCTTTTACTATTGTTGTTTCGGTGTTAATACCATTGACATATTTCTGCCTTCTAATTTTGCCGGTTTTTCAATTGAACCGTAATCTTTAATTATATCAAAAAAACGTTCCAAAGCTTTTTGCCCAAAGGCAACATGGTCGACTTCCCTTCCTCTGAATCTTATCGTTACTTTTACCTTGTTCCCATCCGTCAAAAACTTTTGTGCATTTTTAGCTTTAATTTGCAAGTCATGAGTTTCTATCTTTGGAGAAAACCTTATTTCTTTTATATTTATGACTTTCTGGTTTTTTCTTGCTTCTCTATCTCTTTTAGCCTGCTCAAAAGTATATTTACCATAGTCCATTATCTTACAAACCGGCGGTTTTGCCATTGGCGCTATTTTAACAAGGTCCAACATCCGTTCTGATGCCATTTCAAGGGCTTGCTTATTAGACATAATTCCAAGTTGTTCACCATTGGAATCAATCACTCTTATTTCTCTATCTTTAATCTCCTCATTAATCTGAACTTCTTTACCGTTACTTATTACTAATCACCTCCGAAAAATAATATAGCAGGTGGAATGTTCCACCTGCCCATAATAATTATAATCCTTATGGATAATTGCTACCTTACTGGCGTTGCCGTAAGGTGAGAAGCGGAACTTCTGCTTAAATCTTTATTTAACTTGTTAATATTATCATTTATTTAATCTTCTGTCAACCTGCTTTGTAAATTTTGTCAATATAAAATTTGTAACATTAAAGCATTACGCAAACGTCATGTAAACTGTAATTTTTACTTGTTTTCTTGATATTGTGCATCAATCGGGTCTAATGTTATACGTGCTTTTCTATTTGCATTCATAACATAAATACCCAGCGCCATACCGATTATTCCATAGACCATAAAGGTTCTGAAATATTCTCCCAAAAGTGCATTACCAAAAGCTGCTTTCCCGATTTCCGGTGACATTATAAACATGGAATTAAATAACAAGGTGCCTATTAAAGCCTGCGATACAGTAGCCTTTTGTACTGAAGCACCGCCAACCAAAAGAGCAGCAACAGAAAACATACCGATTTGTGTATGTGCTCCGTATACATTTAATGTACCCATATCCTGCAAGTATATTATTTGTCCCCAGGCAGCCAAAACTGTAGACATCATAACGGCGATAATCCTGGTTTTATCTACGTTTATTCCGTTTGATTCAGCTATTTGCTGGTTCTGGCCTACACTCCTGAAGTCCTGCCCAAGCTTGGTTTTCATAATCAACTCAGTAAAAACGCAAAGCAATCCTATCATAAAAACTGTCGCTACAGGCACTTTTTTAACAATGCTTAATTTGCTTTTTGTAGCCATAGAAAATATGCTGAATGCAGCTAAGGCCAGCAAAAGNNCTCTTAGATAGAAAAAAACTACCAAGGCCAATAATATCACGGAAATTAGAAGCGCTGCCAATAAAAATGGAACCTTAAGAATGTTTTCCAGGGAATAATGGAGATCACCCATGTCTACAGTCATACGTACACCCACGCCATCAGGTTTTATCATTGGGTGACTCGAGCGTACAGGTATGATTACACCTGTGGCAAAAAGCAGAATAAACTGATACACCCCATTTGCAAAGAAACCGACAATTAAGCTCGCTATCATTTCCTGTCCTCTGGTTTTATTATAAAGCTTACCCGTCAAAAATCCTATAAGCGCTGCAATAGGCAGTGTCAAGGCGAAGCAAAGTATCAATTCCATGGATCCGCTTAGGTGCAGAAATTCGATACTAAGATATCTGATTATTATTATAGATAATTGTGCACTCATAGCCCCTATCACTATACCAAAGTTCAATCCCAGGCCTGCTATAACAGGAATGACAAGTGATAAAACAATAAAAGCGTTACGATAGAATCTGCTTGAAAGTTCCGATAGAAAAAAGCTGAGGGGCACATTAGTTGTCAATATAAAACCTAAAAGTGTGAATGCTATAAATATCATAGGAACAATATTGTCCATTAGCGATGACATTTGTTTTAGATTAATCTTCTTCCTATTCTTCATTCTTTGCCACCTCCTTTAACTTGGGTAAGGGCATAAAGAATAATTCCGTTTTGCAAAACCACACGCATTATTTCCGATAAGTCGGTGCCCTCAAATAATTGATTAGCCACCGGCATTGATGCGGTTAGCAAGCCCTGAAATAAAAATGTTCCGATTATAACATGAGATATGTTCGCTTTGGAAGCCGTTGCGCCTCCAATCAACACCCCTGCAACGGCGGGAAATGCCATCATCAGCGGTCCTGAATAAAGTTGGAAAAAACCGTAACTTTGCGAATAAAGAATTATTCCCAAAGCACCCAAAACCGTAGAAAGAATGTTTGCTATAACTCTATTTTTATCAATATCAATACCGGAAGCTGCTGCAAATTCAGGATTACTACCACCGGCTACTATTGCAACACCGATTTTTGTTCTAAAAAATAACCAAACAAGAAAACAAAAGGCAAAAAAGACTAATAGCAATCCCGTCGGCACTGATACACCAAATATTTCAAATGATAAAAAGTTGTTGAAAATCTGAGCTGCTTCGACACCATCTAATTTAATTGTCTCACGCAACCCTTCTCCCATCATCCATCCCATCTGTTTACTCTTAAAAGGTGCCATAAGCCAGACCAAAGCCATAAGAGCAACGATAGAAAAACCGGTATAAGTAGCAATAGTCATCTCTGCGCCTTTCACGGCATTTAAAAGCCTTCCATATGCATAGCCCATTATTACTGCAAAAACAATAGCCATCAAGGAAACTATAAGCACTAATGTTATGCCCATAAAACCGGCCTCTATTCCTATTGTCCATGCTAACAAACCACATATAATTCCTAATGGTAAGGCAAAATTCGGCCCTGTACCTGATTTAATTGCCGGAACCATGGCTAAGACTAATAGGCCATTCATACCAAAACGCCTCAGTATATCACTAAATAATATAGCCAAAGACTGTTTTAAAACAGCGGCTGTTATTACAACTAATATGAAAAAAGCAGCTATTATCAACGTTGGCAGACCTATAGTTTTTACTAATTTATCAAAAGGCCCCTTTTTAACGGCCTTTTCTTCAACCACATTACGTTCTAACATTATTGTACACCCCCTACCTGGGATTTAGCACGGGTACCGGACATCATTAACCCAAATTCCGCATTGGAAGCATCGGGGGACAAAATACCCTCAACTTTCCCATCACATACAATGGCAATCCTATCACAGATACTTCTAAGTTCGGCTAATTCAGATGATGTCATGATAATAGTCATCCCTTGTTCCTCATTGAGTTTTTTCAATAAATCCAAAATAAGCTTTTTTGCCCCTACATCTATTCCCCGAGTCGGTTCACTGACAAGCAGCAACTTTGGTTTCTGAGTCAACGCCCGTGCCATGCAAACTTTCTGTTGATTGCCACCGGAGAGACTCCCTACATGTTGCAATGATGATGTACAGCGTATATCCAAATCTTTTATCATCTTTTTAGTATGATTTCGTATGCTGTGAACATTCATTATGCCAAAGTTGAGAAATTCACCATGAGTCTGCATAGCAGTAAAAATTGTATTTAATTCTATAGACTCATCTAAAAGAAGCCCCACACCTTTTCTGTCTTCACTTAGAAAACCTAATCCAGATGTTATGGCAGCCTTTGGATTATTAAGCTCTAAAGGGCGGCCTTCAAAGATTACCTCGCCTCGTGAAGGGAATATTCCCATGATCCCATTGGCTATTGCAAGTTTTCCTTGTCCCGCCAAACCGCCAATGCCTACAATTTCGCCCTTTTTTACTTCTAAATTAAAACCTTTGACATCTTCACCGGGCATTTTAACTTCTAAATTTTTAATGCTTAGAACTGTTTCATCACTAATCCTACGCGTAAGGTCCTCTGCCCTTTCAAAATCAACCTTACGGCCTACTATTAACTCTGCAATCTCATATACATTACTGTCTTTGGTATCCTTGGTAATAACACGTTCTCCATCTCGCAAAATAGTAAACCTATGTGAAACTTGCATTACTTCTTCCAAACGGTGGCTTATAAAAATAATTGCAATCCCCTTGGCTGCCAATCTTTCTATAGCGGCCAATAAGTTTTGTGTCTCGGATTCAGTCAGAACCGCCGTTGGTTCATCAAAGACCAGTAATTTAATCCCGGTTTTATCAATTTCACGTGCTATCTCAATAAATTGCATATGTCCGACCGGCAATCCAGCCACCAGAGTATATTCCTCAATACCCATGCCCATGGTGTCAAGCGCTATGCGCGCATCTTTATTCATTCGTTTCATGTTCAAACTTTCGAATTGTTTACCGAAAATCCTGCTTATTGGGTTTGGGTTAGTTATTTCTCTATTTATTTTTATATTTTCAGTAATTGTAAAGCCGGGTATTAGCATAAATTCCTGGTGCACCATACCGATACCGTGATCCATGGCTTCATGTGGCGAGGCAAAGAATACCTCTTCATCTTCAATTTCTATACTGCCGCTATATCCGCCTGTACTGTGAATTACCGACATACCAAATAATATATTCATTAAAGTTGATTTGCCTGCCCCGTTTTCACCTATAAGCGCATGAATCTCACCTTTTTTAATATTTAGACTGACATCCTTTAGCACCCGGTTTCCGTTGAATTCTTTTGATACGTTTTTTATGCTGAGTAAATTATCGCTCAAGATTATCCCTCCTGCCACATATACTCTTTAGAGTCGTGGTATGCAAACTGAATGAGGATGTCCTAAGCCGAACAGCTTCAAAACACCCTCATTATAAGTTTATTTTTTGTTGCCCGGTTGCAACTTAAATCTGCTCACACTGTTTTTAATTTGGAAGGTCTCCATAAGTCAAGAAATCCATTAAGAATAGTAAGTAGTTGTCATATGAAACTCCATCTTCTACATATGGATTCAAAGAAATTTCCAGTCCCGCATAATCGGCCATACAATCTGCCAGAACCTTCTCATCAACCTTACCGTTTGTTCTGCCTTCAATCCATTCAACAGCATAATCTGCACTTGCGATAGTTGCCATCATAGCTGCAGGCACCGGCCAAGTTGAGAATCGTCCGCCTAAACCGGCATCTACAACAATTTTTGTAGTCTGGTCTATTACATCTTGTAACCCGCCGACTATATCTTCAGGTACTTGCAATCCAAGAGCTGAAGGGAATCCATGGTAAGGAGACGGACAACAGGGTTGACTGTATATTGCACCGGCATCAAATGCAGCCTTAATCAAGGGAACCTGCATTGAGCAGTTTGTGGAGAAGAAAGATGTATCTTTACCATATTTCTTTACCATCTTCGGTACGTCTTCAAGTATAAACTGTTGGGCGCCTGTTACGCCGGCTTCACTTGTCGGGTCCGGAGCTGTTGCATCAACAAATTCAAGACCGATTTTTGCGCATTCCTCTTTCATCAGAGAACGTCTTTCTGCTAACATAGGAATGGACATATGCCTTGGGAATGAATAGTGAACCAAAGTTTTGGCTCCCTGTCTTTTTGCCTGATTAGGTATAGTGCTTCCCATTGCCAATTCATCAGGTTGTAGTATGAAATCAGCACGTACAGATACGTCAGGAGCATTTTCCTGTGGGGAAGCGTAAACAATAAGTACATCATCTTTATCTCTTGCCTCTAAGAATTTATCTACAGACGGATTAGTACCCGGAACAGCCTGGTTTATAATTACAGCTTTGATATCCGGGTCAGCAGCAAGTTTAGTCAGAACACTGATCATTTGTTCTTGTTCTGTCATGAAATTGTCCGGCCAAAGCTCATGAACAATTTTATCCTTACCGTACTTTTTCTGAACAAACTCGGCTGAACGATACTCTTCTTCATTCTGCGATACAGTATTGGTTATGATGGCTATTTTCCAGTTGTCTTCTTTTACCTCTGCTTCGCCTCCGCCTTGCTCTTCAGCCCCACCTGAAGCAGGCTTTTGTCCGCAGGCAACTAAGGAAAAAACCAATGTCAAAACCAACAGTGCACATAGGATTTTTTTCATAAAAACTCTTCCTCCTCATTCTTTATTTGTTAGAGAGGTTGTACACTCTCTATTATAATTATACAGTCATAAATTACCTTGTCAAGTTGTCAGATATCTACCTTTTTATTCCGCTTATGTTCTGTTCGCACTTTAGCTTAACCATAATAACAGATTATTGTATTTGACACCGTTTCCGAGTTACAAAGCTAACTGATTATAGGCTTTCTTTTATCTTATATTGTTTATTTAAATCTATTTCTCAAAAAAGGAGGTATATCTATGTCATCATCATTATATGAGGATTTTGGAATATCTATGTCTTTATCAATTGCAACTTCATCTAATCCAAATATGGAGCTCGGCTTGATATTGTCAAACCCGGTGGCTATTACTGTAATTCTTATTTCTTCTTTTAAAGATTCATCTATCACAGCACCAAATATAATGTTTGCATCCGGATCGGCCGATTGAAATACAAGTTCAGCAGCTTCATTAACCTCAAAAATACCCAGGTCTGAGCCGCCTGTGATGTTAAGAAGAACACATTTAGCCCCTTCTATAGATGTCTCCAATAACGGACTTTGAATGGCTTGCTTAACAGCATCCGCTCCTCTGTTTTCTCCATTGCCTTTTCCGATTCCCATATGTGCAAGGCCTTTACCAAGCATAATGGTCTTGACATCTGCAAAGTCAAGATTCACAAGCCCGGGCACTGCTATAAGGTCAGATATACCCTGAACCCCTTGCCTCAGTACATCATCGGCTATTCTAAACGCATCGACTATTGATGCCTTTTTATCTACTATTTGAAGTAATCTGTCATTTGGTATTGTTACCAATGTATCTACTTTTTCTCTTAAATCAAGGAGGCCTTTCTCTGCCTGCATTTTTCTGATTTTACCTTCAAAACCAAATGGCCTTGTGACAACGCCCACTGTGAGAATACCCAAATCTTTAGAGATTTGCGCCACAATCGGAGCTGCACCCGTACCTGTACCGCCACCCATACCCGCAGTTACAAATACCATATCTGCCCCTTCTAATATCTTTTTTATTTCTTCTATGCTTTCTTCTGCCGCCTTTTTACCTATTTCCGGGTTAGCACCGGCTCCTAATCCCTTTGTAAGCTTTTCTCCTATTTGAATTTTATTTGCTGTCTGCGACATGCTAAGAGCTTGTAAGTCGGTGTTTATACTATAAAACTCAATCCCTTTTAAACCTGCTGCTATCATCCTGTTTACAGCATTATTACCGGCACCGCCAATTCCAATAACTTTTATTGAAGCAAAAGAGTTAACATCTACATCAAATTCAAGCACTTAAAGACCTCCTTATATTTTACTGTATTTCTTATGTTTAATATGTTACTTTCATAATTATATTTCTATATATTGTTCAACATTAAATACAAATTTCCTTTATTTTTACATGTTTTAATTGTTATCTTTTTTGATTCTGACCAAAATATATCTTCTGATAATAGCAAAGTTTTGAAATAGCCTAACGCCAAATGCAAAAACCGCAGCATAATATATAGGCACTCCCAACTGGTCCCCATTATATGTAAGTATTGCTGCTAAAATTGCATTAGCAAAAAAACCGGATATAAATATTTCAATGTCAAAAGTATTCTCAAGACTTGATCTGATACCGCCAAAAACAGAGTCCAAAGCAGCCAGAATTGCTATAGACATATATGTTGAATACTGAATAGGTATTGTTATCGGGGATAAAAAACCTATAAATATTCCCAATAGTAGTCCGAGTAAAGGTAATATCATTTTTTAACACCATCCTCAACAATTTTTTGATAATTAATCTTAGGTGTACCGGTATATTTATTTATCGTCAACTTTTCCGCTCTTTTTATAACAACTCTTATCCCACTGTATTCCATCCAATCAATATAACTGTCAGGTGCCAGAGTTACCGCCTCCAAAGCTTTTATATCACCTATCGCTTTTATTACAAAAGGAGTGGCATGCCTGCTGCCGTCTATATTTATAGTAGGTCCGCCGCATTTAATACTTGTTGTCCCAATAACTCTGACATCGTTTATGGAAATTGCTTCGGCACCAGCTGCCTTGAGATCATTTACTATTTCCAGGACATCTATATCATGAATTAAATATAATTCAGGGTTTTCAGAATCCTCAATATTTTCCAGACTATCATTAAGGGTAATGATTATCCCGGGTCCTTGCACCTTTTCCAACCCCGCGTAACTTCTTATTTTTAACAATTCAGTTTCCATGGAAGTGTATATGCTCCCATCTTCTAAAACTATATTTTCATATTCCGTCAGCTTTTCCTTCGTTTCTGCCACAGATAATTCCAAATTGTTGATTTCCAAAATAGCATTATTAACATCGTTTTCCATTTCCAGAAGCCTTCGTATGGTAATAATACCTTCGGATGATATATTAGCCTTTAATTGAACGGTCAGTAAAAATCCAAATATAATAGCCATAGCAAACAGGTAATAGCTTGGTATTTTTTTTCTCATGTTATTTACTTTCCCCTTCTTTTACAGCCTTCGAATACTTTTTATCTATAATGCCATTGTATTTTGTTATGGTCACAGATTGTTGTTGTGTTATAGATATGGCAATGCCTTTACTTTCCAGCCTTTCGGCTACGCCTCCTCTCATTCTCAAGGATGCTTCAAGAGTTTTTGGTTCTCCTATAACCTTTATCGAAAATGGCGGTGCAAATTTTTCGGTATTTATATTTATATGAAGCCCCGCCTGTCTAATTTCAGTAGTAGATATAACTCTTTGATCATTAATTGATATAGCTTCGGCACCGGCTGAATTTAATTCATTTATAAACTCCAATAAGTCCGTATAATCAATAATATTATAATTATAATGTTCAAAAAATTTAAGATCGTCAAGAAGTATTGTCAAACCGGGGCCTTCAACATCTACGAGTCCGGCAATAATTCTCGCTTTTTCCAATTCGCTTTTCATGATTCTTGATGAAATATTACCTTGAGCTTCTGCATCCTCATATTCGTTAATCTTTTTCTCATATTCATTTTTTAAGGTTATCAGACTATCTCTTTCTTCCTTAACTTTTTTTAACTGTGTTGCAATTTCTCTTGCCCTATACTCTGTAACCGGACCAATCCCTTGTTTCACTGTTCTGAATTGAATAGCTACCATAATACCCAGTACCATACATACTATGCCTATGGCCATATGCATTTTTATATTTTTCATCAAATAACCTCCCAGCTATTCCCTTTCTTTGAAA
>LSQX01261967.1_pt1 | contig 11638 bp, 14 predicted proteins | sample 654561 | NCBI WGS metagenome assembly LSQX01 (sample SAMN04489861, study PRJNA283612) | anaerobic digester metagenome | isolation source: 4 biogas reactors fed with cattle manure at either 37C or 55C with and... | place: Denmark: Kongens Lyngby | collected 2014 | reverse complement strand
ATAAAATCGAAAAACTCCCACTTGTTGACGATAACTTTAATTTAAAGGGTCTAATAACAATTAAAGACATAGAAAAGGCAATACAATATCCGAATTCAGCAAAGGACGCTGGTGGCAGGTTGCGTGTTGGTGCGGCTGTTGGCATTTCAAAGGACTATCTACAGCGCATAGAGGCTTTAGTTGCGGCTAAGGTTGACGTTATTGCAATCGATACGGCGCATGGTCATAGCCATAATGTATTGAAAGCCATTGAGGGCATTAGGGAAACATTCAAGGATTTACAGATAATTGCAGGAAACGTAGCCACACATGACGCAACAGAGGCACTAATCAAGGCTGGTGCATCCTGCGTAAAGGTGGGAATGGGTCCTGGAAGTATATGCACAACAAGGGTTATTGCAGGCATTGGCGTTCCACAAGTTACCGCTTTGATGGAATGCTATCGAGCCGCTAAGAAGTACAATGTTCCGATTATCGCAGACGGTGGAATCAAGTTCTCTGGCGATATTACGAAAGCTGTTGCCGCTGGTGCATCTTGCGTAATGCTTGGAAGCCTATTAGCAGGAACAGACGAAAGCCCAGGCGAAACCGAATTGTTCCAAGGCAGACGCTTTAAGGTTTATCGTGGAATGGGTTCGATTGGCGCTATGGAGCGTGGCAGCCGTGATAGGTATTTCCAAGAGGACGCACAGAAGTTAGTGCCCGAGGGCGTAGAGGGCAGAGTGCCGTACAAGGGAACTTTGGAAGAAACGGTGTTCCAGCTTTGCGGCGGTTTGCGTAGCGGAATGGGCTATTGCGGTACTCCTTCGATTAGGGATTTGCAGGATAATGGCAAGTTCGTGAAGATTACGGGAGCGGGGTTGATTGAGAACCATCCGCATGATGTGTTTATTACGAAGGAAGCCCCGAATTATTCGATAAGTGATTTGTGAGAGAAAGATAGTATGCAATAAAGAAAAAAGCGAGCGGCGCTCGCTTTTTTGTTCACTTCGTTATAAACCTGCAAGGGCGTTGATTGTGATAATATTCTGGGAGACACATTTTAGGGGTATATGGGGGTAATGCGGTATTGAAAAATTGAGAGCGCAAAAGAGCTATTTTCTAAACACAAACAAATACTCATGTGCTAAAAGCAGAAAATTATACTTGATACTGTTTGTTCTCCAATAACCCGTTGCCTTGCAGTTATGTTGTTCTTTGATAATCAACTCTTTAAGCGTAAAGCCAGCATTTTGGAAAATACACATCACTTCAAAACTCATAGGAATAACACAGCCCTTTTTGCGGGTATCGCCCATAAGGATTGCGCAGAACTTACCAGGCTTCAACACGCGGAAACATTCAGCCGCGACGCTTTCCATTGCATTCAAAAAATCTTTTACTTTTAGCAGCGATAAATCGCCGCTTATATCGTCGCTGTAATTGATTATATCAGCATACGGCGGGTGAGTGCATATAAAATCAACACTGTCTTTATTCACGAAATCTAAATTGCAGGCATCTCCCTGCTTGATTGTTACACATCCTGCACCTTGGTATTCAAAATCTGTTTTTTCATGACAAAGCCTCAATGCTACTGGGTTAATGTCAACACCTAAACTGTCGCGCCCCAATAGTTTAGCTTCAACAAGTGTCGTGCCACCGCCAGCAAATTGATCAAGCACAAAATCACCAGGAGCAGAGTAACGTAGAATTAAATTACGGGGTATATATGGAGACCAATTACCCCGATATTTTGCGTCGTGCGTCGCCCAGTTGCCTCGTTCTGGGAAACTCCACACTGTATTCATTTCAAGTTCAAAGTTTTCTGGTTCCCACCGTTTTACACTCATACAAAAATCCTACGCATAATCCCGTTTTCCATATCATCAATATTGTAAACATGTTCAACAACATCAAAAGTTTCTTCAAGGTTATGCCGCGCACTATTCCAGCCTCGTCCGTCGGTGAACCACACGAACACAAAGCCGGGTATTCTTGAGGCTTCTTGCGCAAGGTTTTTATAACTACGAGCGGTTTCATTAAGTTTAGAACCGCCAACACTGTAAAAATTCGTTTCAATAGCATAAATAGTATTTGCGGTTTTTACAACAAAATCAAACCGCTTCTCCGACTTGCCTTGATTTGATATTTCAGACAAGTCAATTAACCATTTAGCTTCAATAGCAGTGCGTGTCATTTCTTTAAAATATGTTTCGTCAAGGATTAAACCTGCTTTTTTCAAATAGCTTTCAACGAGGTTCTCCATTAAATGCCCGCCCCGGTTTTTGCGTCCGTTGCTATTAAGCCCAGTTTCAACACCCGTCGCATAATCCACAAGGCTACTAATGATATGCTTTTCAAGCAGATTAAACAAACCCGTTTTCCGCATGAACATCTTGTAATCTTCCGTGGAATAATTCATCTGACGAAATGAAAAGAGATATTCCCCGTCGCCATCTATCGCATATATTTCATTCGCACGGACAGCAAGCAACAAGGGAATACACCTCAGCACTTGCGGATATTGTGCAAGTATGTCGTCAAAATCTTTCTCTATGTGTTGCGAGCCTATTAAAGAATTGAGTATATTCAACTCTACCTTAATCGCATCAACATTGCGGTGTACCTTTGCAAAGTCGGCGTAATAGGCATAGTCTGATATGCTATCTTTAAAGCGTGAAAGCCATTCAGCAAAATCTCGCATAATATTTCCTCTGCTATCTACAATTTTTACACCAAGACTGGTTTCGAACTTGATTGTTTTGTTTTGAACCCATATCACGGAAACCGAAATCGCTTAACGGCTTCTCAATTCCGCATTTTGGGCATACGCGCGTGGGTTCGCTGCCATTATATCCACTTGACTGAATGATAGGTTTTCTATCATTTTCTTTCATAGTAACCCCCCTTATGTTTAATAGCTTGCAATAAGCAACTCACTTATTTTACCACGTCCGCTTGCAGACGAATTGATCATACGGTTTGCACTGATTCGTGATATTGTATGTTTGCTGTAGAGTCTATCGAAGAAATCATCGTCGGCGTTCGTGTTTTTAGGATCTGAATTACTGGCAACCACAAAAGCACCCTTGTCGCTCAGTTCGTCTATGAACCGGGCTAATTCTGCTTGCTCACTATCCCCAAAACCGTCTTGTGCGTAAGCGGTAAAACTTGATGTTTGCGTCAGCGGACGATAAGGAGGATCAAAATACGCAAGCGTTTTGTTGTCTATGAATTCGCGTGACTTTTGATAATCATCGCAGACGATTTGAACGCCTTGCAAACAAGCGGAAACAGCCAGTATATTTTCTGTGTCACAAATAGAGGGCTTTTTATAGGCACCCATAGGAACGTTATAGCCACCTTTCGCATTGACACGGTACAGCCCATTAAAACAAGTGCGATTTAAGAATATAAACAGTGCGGCAATTTCTATGTTATTGCTTTGTTCGGTCTTTAATGTATTGAACCTTTCACGCTTTGCATAGTAATAAATCTTTCGGGTTTCTTCATTAGCTTGCCAATAGTCACATTGCATTATGTATAACGAATCTATAAGTGCATCCGCATTGTCACGGATAACTGTATATGCAGTTATCAACTCCCTGTTAATATCGCTTATATAAACAGATTCAAGAGTGTAGCGATTAAGAATATCAAATAAGACCGCACCGCCGCCAACAAACGGTTCTGCATATCTAGTTATACCTTTACCCAATTCCGCAGGGTATTTAGCGCGAATGTCATCAAGTATTTGCGACTTGCCACCCGCCCATTTTACAAATGGTTTTGCAATGGTTTTCATTCACGTCGCTCCCTTTTATTTATACAAATATCCCACTTAACATTATAGCACGAACTCAAGCAAAACGCAACCCACTGTTATGTTTATATTATGTTTCATCGCGCATATCTAAGTATTGCTTAACAAGATGAAAAACGGAAGCCAAACATGGCATATATCTATTAAAGTATAGGGTTTGTGCCGCGATAATATTCTCTTAATAAAAAAACGGCACGAGTTACCCCATGCCGTTAAAAGGTTATGATCTAAGTCTTACGCGTCCTTCAAAAACGCCACATAGCACTTCTTAGCTTCGTAAATATCCGACTTGCTTGTTATCTCCCAAGGAGCGTGCATACATAATACTGCCACACCGCTGTCGATAACCTGCATACCGAGGTTAGCAGAGATATAGGCAATCGTTCCGCCGCCGCCAACATCAACCTTGCCAAGCTCGGCTGTTTGGAATCTAACATTGTTATCGTCCATAATCTTTCTGATTTCAGACAGGTATTCAGCGTTTGCATCGTTCGAGCCACCCTTACCGCGTGAGCCGGTAAACTTGTTGAAAACCACACCGTAACCAAAGTGAGCGGAGTTTTTCTTTTCGAAAACAGAAGCGTATAGGGGGTCGAATGCCGCTGAAACGTCAGATGAAAGCATCTTTGACGCAGTAAGCGCGCGGCGTAGCTTCAACTCGCTATAATCGCCTGTTAGGTTCATAATCTCTGCAATCGTGTTTTCAAAGAAACGCGAATCCATGCTTGTAGCACCAACGGAGCCGATTTCCTCTTTGTCAACTAAAATGCAGCAAGCGGTTTTCTCAACGTCTTTTGGAATCTCCAAAATTGCTTCCAATGAGGTATAGGCGCAAACTCTGTCGTCTTGACCGTAGCCCATAATCATGCTTCTGTCTAAACCGAAATCGCGTGCAATACCTGCAGGAACAACTTCTAATTCAGCTGAAAGGAAATCTTCCTCTTCAAAACCGTATTTTTCTTTCAATATATCGAGAATGTATGCCTTTACAGCATTCTTTTCCTCGTCTTTTTTGGGCTTGCTTCCAATTAGAACGTCGAGCGCCTCGCCCTCAACAACTTTTGCGGCTGTTTTTTGCATTTGGTCGGCCGAAAGGTGAATCAAAAGGTCGGTTATGCCTACAACTGGGTCGTTTTCGTCTTCGCCAATTACAACATTTATTACTGTGCCGTCTTTCTTTGCAACTACGCCATGAATAGCCAAGGGGATTGCAACCCATTGATACTTTTTGATGCCGCCATAATAGTGAGTGTCTAACAAAACGAATTCAGCATCCTCATACAACGGGTTTTGCTTAACGTCGATTCGGGGAGAGTCAACGTGCGCACCCAATATGTTCAAGCCATGCTCTAAAGACTTTTTGCCGATTTGGAACAAAGCGATAGCCTTGCCCATGCAATTTGCGTAAACCTTATCGCCTGCAACTAACTTTTTGTTGCTTTTGATGCAATCATTCAAATCCATATAGCCATGCTTTTTTGCGACTTCAACTGTGAAATCTACGCATTCCCTTTCAGTTTTGCCCATATCAAGGAATTTGCGATAATTTGCTGAAAGTGTTTCGAGTTCCTGTATTTGAACATCGGAATAATTTAACCAAGCATTTTTGCGTTCCATATTATAAACCTCTTTTTCATTGTGATACTTATATTCTATCATTATTTTTTATGCTGTCAATTACTTAGCGTGAATAGACTTTATGCATTTTTTTCCGGGATTGCTATAAACAAACCTTGAAACTACCTTGCATAAAGGCTTTTTCCCTGTTACAATGAACTTTAATTTCAGATTAGTTCTGAAAAAAATTGGAGGTTATATGAAAAAGAAGATTATTGTGTTTTTAACACTTATTGCTATTTTGGCAGCTTTGATAACTACTTCGTTGGCAGCTGGTACGAAATCCCCTGTGGGTGTTAACATTTCGGGTTTTTCAACGGTTGACCTATATGGGAATCAGGTTGACAGCATCATTTTAGGCAAATACGAGCTTACCATATTCAACCTATGGGCGACTTGGTGTTCTCCCTGCCTAAACGAAATGCCACATCTTCAAAAGCTATATGAAAACTACGAGCAACAGGGCGTTAATGTAGTTGGGCTCTTAAGTGAGGGCAACGGCAGCACACCCAGCAGTGCAAAGGCGCTTTGCGAAAGCAAGGGCTACACCTACCCCACTTTGAGGTATGTAACGGATAACACGCTAAAAACGCTTGTTAGCAAGAGCGGAGGGTATATTCCTGTTACTTATGCTGTGAACTCATCGGGTGAAGTGCTTGAATACTATGTTGGCGGAATGACCTACAATCAGTTTGTTGCTTTTGTGGAGAGGAATCTTGATGAGCCAACTCCCACAGAAACGCCTGCGCCGACTGAATCACCTAAGCCGACTGTGAAGCCGACCGAATCACCTGCACCTACAAATTCGCCTGAGCCGTCAGAATCACCGGACGAGTTTCACACAGTTCGTTTCTTAGATTGGAACGATGTTGTGTTGAAGGAGGAAGAGGTTAGAACGGGCGAAAGCGCAACCGCACCCTCTGATCCCGAATTAGAGGGACACTACTTTGAAAAGTGGGATAAGGCGTTTGACAATGTTGTTGCCGACCTTGATGTTTACGCAAAATACAGGCTTTGCAACGACGTGAATGACGATAATGTTGTGAACACAGGCGATGCTGTTTTAATTTTGAGAACCGTTATCAGCAGCGAGTTCAGCGACTTTGATAAAATGGTGGCTGATGTAAATAAAGACGGTAATGTAAATACTGGCGATGCTGTTATGATTTTGAAGAATACTATTGAGTAAGACAATCAAATAGAGCGATTAAGGGGCGAAAGCCCCTTTTTTCGAAGGACACGAGGACACGAAGGGGACGAAGGGGACGAAGGACACGAGGACACGAAGGGGACGAAGGGGACGAAGGACACGCAGGGGACGAAGGACACGAGGACACGAAGGGGACGAAGGGGACGAAGGACACGCAGGGGACGAAGGACACGCAGGGGACGAAGGACACGCAGGGGACGAAGGGAAAAAACAAAGGTTATCCTATCAATAATTATCGAAAAATCTTAAGCCGATTGACCGAACATTTTTCGCATCGTTCGGACGACCGACAAAAAAGCTTGTCGAATGGGCTTAATGAGTGTTTTCATTTTGCAAATCGAAATAGAGCCTTATAGCTTTTTAAATTTCTGCATTTTGTATTCAAAACGCAATACGCTGTACTGAAATTTTTTATCATAGGTTTCAACAGCTTTAAGATGTTTGCTTTCTTATGAGGACAGAACAAAAATCAAAATGGTACTACTCCAAACCACAATAATTCAATTTTTCATTGCCGCCAACGAACAAAATCCAACCCTAAGTATTAAATTTTTCTTTTGTCAAGCACAATATTTTTTCGCATCTTGCATAAATATTCTAATTGAACAAGCGTTTTTTATTTTTTTAACTCCAAAACCCGAAGGAATAGCACCTTTTTGGACGACGAAAAAGCAAGAACTAATTGTGAAAGTTTATTATTCAAAGCAGTTTCCCACATAAGTTATCCACATTATCCACATAGTTATCCACAAAAGCCGCAGGTTTCGCTATTTTTGATGTGGATTAGTATATGAGCAACTCTTAACAACTCAAAATTCAAAAAATATTTAGATGCATAAATATTCATTGTAGATTATATACAGGATTCATCAAAAAATCTTGTTTATAATCTTTTTACAACTAAATTGAAGGCTTGTCTATTTTTCTCTTGCAAAATAATAAAATAAATTGTAGAATTATAAAAGACGCAATAAAAATGGGAGGTATGTGTGAATCTTTCATTGCAGCCTAAAAAATTTATAAATTCACAGCATACTGGAAAGTATGTTAAAATAAATGTCCCTTACGGACGAAAGAATGCTGAAATCGAGTTGAACCTTCATTACATGGATGAGGGCAACGGCGAACCTTTGATTTTGGTTCATACGATTGGTCAATCGCTATACACATGGCGAAATCTTATTCCTCAAATTTCCTCCCAATACAGGGTAATTGCTATAGATTTAATGGGTCATGGCTATTCCGATAAGCCTATATCCGCTTTATATTCAATAGAAGAGCATGCACATATAATACGGCTTTTTATGGATGCCATAGGGATTGAGTCCGCTCATTTTTTAGGCTTCTCCATGGGTTGTGCGTATGTTACAGAGCTTGCTCGCACGAATCCCGACAGAGTTGGCAAGATGCTTCTACTAAGCCCGGGCGGCATTACCTCGCAAATGCCCTTGTTTATTAGAATGCTCGATTCTGTTTTGTTCGGAGGCATTGCCTCGATGCTGCTTTCCCAAAAACGCGTTGAGGAAGCCTTGCAGCAATGCTATCTCGATTTAACGCTTGTATCTCCCGAAATCGTAAAGGGCTATTTTTCTCCGCTTGAGGATGTTGAAACTCGAAGGGCTGTGCGTTTCAGTGCAGTAAATTACGATGAGGAAGCATCTTTTAAGGATTTGCGTAATGTCGTGAATCAAACCTTAATTCTATTAGGCAGTGATGACAGATGGCATTCTACTGAGTACGCAGAGCTTTTCCAAGCCGCATTGCCAAACGCATATTTTAGTGTTGTGAGGAATGCAGGGCATCTATTACATGAGGAAAAGCCAGAAAAGATAGCATCGGCGATTAAGCAGTTTGTTCCTGTTCCGATAATTGAATAATTTCTAATAACTTTCGCGTTTTTGCGCTTAAAATTAGCATTCACATATATAGAATTGGATAGGCGTATGAAAAGGAAAGTATTTTATCTAATAATTTGCGTTATCATTCTTAGCTCATTTTCAAGGGCTTCTTTTGCTAATCCCGGTCCTTATCCTGCGCTAATATTTGATTTCAAAGGGCTTGAGGGTGAAAAATACTATTTAACACTATTGTCTGAAACCGATTATAAGTACGAAGAATATATAGAGGGCGATGAGGACTTTTTTGTTTACCAGAAGTTTTTATCCTTTTCAGATATTGACGGGTTTAAGTTTTCGAATCGCTTTTTTCTCAATCCCGATGATTCTTATTTCAAAATTGAAAAAAATTTACCGCAAAGGTTTAAGATTCTACTATATTTTCCAAAGTACGATAGCTTTGCTATTAGCGATAAGGCGTATGGTCAGTACGCATTTGATAGCTACTATTCTATCGATGCAACGGAATTACCCATTCAATCTGCCGAGCAGACCAGCATTATCAAGTCCAAAAAGCAAAATAGTCTTACATGGGAGTTGCTTACACTCAGTTTCAAGATGCTAATCATTATCGCAATAAAAGTTTTCGTTGCATTAGTTTGCGGATTTAGAAAAAAGGAGCTGATTTTTGTTGCTATGGCAAATGCTTTTGCGCTAACGGCTCTAAGCATTTTAGTTAACTTTATTAGATATAACTTTGGATTGCTTGGGTTTATTATGCTCTATTTGATATTGATAATACTGATAGTCATTTTTGAATCAATGTTGTATTCAAAAGAGCTATCTAAATATAGCGGTGAAGAGCATATCGAAACATGGCGGATTGTTTTATACGCCTTGCTTGCAAATGTAGTTACCTTTTTTATAGGCTTTAATAGCTTTATTCAATTTATAACAAGGACGTAGTTTCCTAAAAGGATAGGTATGAAAAAGAAAGTATTTTGCTTAATAGTTTGCTGTGTTATCATTCTTAGCTTTCAAGCTAAGTCTTCCCTTGCTGATTTTGGTCCTAAGCCATATCTCATAATCGATTTCAAAGGGATTGAGGGCGAGGATTACTATATAACCTTTTTGTCTGAAAAAGACTCTCCACATCAAATAATCAAAGAGGACAATAAATACTATGACCTTTATCAAAAATTCGCAAACTTCACCGATACGGACGGTTATCGTTTCACATATTATTTTATTCATTTAACCAAGTCTCACTTTGAGATAAAGGGATACGAGGTTCCGCAAAGGTTTAAGATATTGCTTTACTTTCCAAAGTATGATAGCTTTGCGGTTAGCGATAAGCCGTATGAGCAATACGCATATAACAGTTATTACATCGCAGATTTAAGGACAGCAAATATAAAATCTTCCGAACAGGTTGGAAAATTTACGGCTGAAACGAATTACGATTTTTCATTTGAGTCAAATTCCTTTGTATTACGAATCATTGCTACTATTGGAATCGAAATTTTGATTGCATTGATATTTGGTTTTCGTCAAAAAAAGCAGCTTTTGCTTATTGTCTTGATGAATATTGTTACTCAAACGCTACTAAACATTTTGCTTAATACCATCCATTATAAAACCGGAATAGTAGGGTTTATATACTTCTATTTCTGGTTAGAAACGCTTGTGTTCGTAATAGAGGCTATTGTCTATGCTAATATCCTACGCAAAGTAAGCAAACTTCCAGTTACGAAAGGAAAAGCAGTATTTTATGCTTGGACAGCAAATACGGTTTCTTTCTTTGTTGGAGTAATAATTGGGATAATTTTTACCACGACAATACTGTGAATAATTTTGCATACCTCCGCTCATACTAAGTTCAACAACCAAAAGGAGGTTTTTTTATGGACAATTATCCAAATCAGAACACAGGCAGTCAAACATTTGGCGGTGTTTTCAACCAAGAGTTTTCACAGCCTATAAGCGTGAAGGACTTAGGCATCATTGAGGACCAGCTTTACAACGAAGCATTGGCATTCAAAAAGTGGTCGGTTTACACCAATCAGTTACAAGACCAGCAGTTAAAAACGATTGCACAAACCACAGCACAGCATCACAGACAGCATTTTGACACGTTGCAGAACTATCTGAACAGCCAAAACGTGTAAGGAGGATATTATGAATAACACAACTATGACTCAGCAAGAAATTATGACTGATTTGCTCACCACAGAAAAGTCCTTAATTAAGCTATATGCAAGCAACATTACCGAAAGCTCATGTCCCAACTTGCGCCAGCTTCTGTTCAACATTATGAGTGAATGCTCGCAGGACCAATTCACAGTATTTGACCAAATGCGTAGTAAGAATATGTATCAGGTTAAGACTGTTCAGCAGAACGACATCAACACAGCAAAGCAAACTATTCAGGATTTGAAGAACCAGACAGGTATGTAAAAAACGCTTTTTAGGGGGAGGAAGCTCCCCTTTTTTGTTTTTGAACGGATGCAAATTGAGCTTTTTTGCCGTATCTGCTCCAAAAATCGTATTGGAATTTCCAACACGATTCCCTCAACATTTCACCCAAAAACTAATTTCCAAAAACTAAAAAAAGCCCATATTCTCACCGAATACAGACTTACTTGTGAAAAAGCGACCAAAAGGTACGTATTTAAGGTAAGCACGTCCAAAAGGTACCTCTGTTTACCTGCTCGAGAAATTGGGATTTATCTGTCTTTTTGGAAACTAAAAAGGCCATGATATGTATCTGCACTTAAAGAATAAATTATTTTACATTCAGGACATTGTATAGAATACGTAATACCATCATCAATCCAAAACCCATTTTCATCTTTACAAGGATTATAAACCGAATACTTTGTATTGCAGATTAAAAAACTTTCTTGATCTATTAATTCTCTCAAATATTCTTTATAAAGAAGAAACAATCTCATATCGCCACATTTTTTTATTATGCCTAATCTATTACATTTATCACATTTTTTCATTTGAATCACTCCACAAATTCTAATTTGTCGATGGTATCATATCACAAATCATAAAAAGAATCAAATAAAAAAAAGAACCTTTGCCTTGGTAGACAAAAGTTCTTTCTTATATGGCTGCGGAACAAGGATTCGAACCTTGACAATACGAGTCAGAGTCGTAGGT
>LSQX01126481.1_pt1 | contig 11638 bp, 7 predicted proteins | sample 654561 | NCBI WGS metagenome assembly LSQX01 (sample SAMN04489861, study PRJNA283612) | anaerobic digester metagenome | isolation source: 4 biogas reactors fed with cattle manure at either 37C or 55C with and... | place: Denmark: Kongens Lyngby | collected 2014 | reverse complement strand
GATGCATTGTTTGATAAGGTAGGCTGTAAAGCCACGGGGACAAGTCCCGTGGCCTTTCCTATGTTTTGCAATTTGGGTCGAGTAGACGGGGCCTCACGGCCCCAATCCCTCAGCAGAACCGTACGTGCCCTATTAAGGCATACGGCTCTTCACTCTACCATTTACAGTAAATGCACACTGGGAATGCACACTGGGGACAGGTTCCAAATTGCAAAACATGATGCATTGTTTGATAAGGTAGGCTGTAAAGCCACGGGGACAAGTCCCGTGGCCTTTCCTATGTTTTGCAATTTGGAACCTGTCCCCAGTGTGCATTCTGCTGCCCGTATTTTCAATAGTAACCGAAACATCTGTATTATACGATGCCGCAATAGCCTTGGCATATTGTTTTTCGGTCACAAAGTTATAATCATAATCCTTTGCAAATGTTGAGGCCTTTAATACGTTCCTTTCTATGTCTTCCGGCCTCTCATAAGCAAAGTCACAGTGATAGTACATGCTTATGGGTAAATCATGTTTTGCGGAGATATCTCCCCACCCGTTTTGGTCATATAGCATGGTACTCGTATTAAAAATTATCGGTCCTCCGGGGACCTTGTCCCCGAATAAAAATGGAATACTGATAGCGGTCTCCGCACTCGCTTCGGGAACGGCATTACTTTTGGAAGGTTTAAACCCGGAACACCACAAGAGTCCCGCTTCAAAACCGTTTTCCAGGGTTTGGGTCTCACCCTCGACACTCGTATGCCAAGTATGCTGATTAAAACCTATGCCATCTGAAACCTTCACTCCGTATTTCTCCAGAGCATCTATGTGCATAGCCAACTCGTTTTCCTCATATTCCTTGGAAGCATTTATTTTGGTATAAAAGTGTAGCCCCACGTAATAACCTTTATCTTTCATAAACCGTATCTGCTGTGCTAAATTATCCTTAAAGGGAAAATATACCGAATCGATGGGATATGCCAGTCCATATTCCAGTGACCCCACAACCAGATCCTTGACTCCGTCCCCATCTAAATCAACAAAGGTCGGCACACAGTTGTTTCCAAACTTCAGATATTTGTTTCCTTTATAATTCCTTTCCTTTCCTTCCATGTAGCCGTCGAATTTGAAGCTACGCCCATCCCCTATGAATTTACCGATATATCCGTGGAAGGTTCCGATAACAAGGTCTTCTATTCCGTCACCGTTTATATCTATAATATGGGGGCATAGCCAACTGCCTTCTATATTTTCAAGTCCTTCAATTTTAATGTTTGCTGTAGTTGTAAAACCGAGACTCCCATTGTTTTTACTTCCATAGTAAAATTTTACGGTCTTTTTGTTGCTGCCTACAACCAAATCCATTATGCCGTCTCCGTTTATGTCCCCGATGGCGGGCATAACCTGTCCTTGTATGCCGGTTTCGATTAGGATTCCTTGACTTTCAAAAGTCAAGGAATCGTTTCCGGAAAACCAATAAATGTTCCCATCCGAACTTCCGGAAATCAGGTCCATAATCCCGTCACTGTTTATATCGGCCATAACAGGGGCCGAATATCCCTGCACATTAATATTTTTACCGTTGGAATCAGTTAATTTTATGGGCTTGGAGGTTTCATAGTTGTCCCCCATCTTTTCACCTTGGTAATAATAAAAATTCCCGTCTACGCTTCCGACCACAATGTCGGCGAGGCCATCCTTATTATAATCCATAGGAAAGGGATACGCACGTTTGTCATATTCAGGGTAATCGACAAAGTAACTTCCCGCATTCTTTATAGCGTCAAGGGATATCCATTCTCCGTCGGAAACCATATGTTTGCCCGATGAATATGCGTTTTCATATTCATCCATGACAAAAGTCGGATCCTTGTCGGTGCCTTCATTTAGAAGATAGGTAACCACTTCCTGGCGATTAAACCAATAGTAAGTATTTCGTATTATTGTAAACGATGGTATCTGTAAATTTTTCTCACAGACCTTAGCAAAAATTTGTGCCGAATTGTTTTCAAACCCGGTTATTTCCTCGTAGTGCAACTGCCATGCCATAGAGGGTCTTCCATAATTGCCAAAGACCCTTTCAACAGCAAATCCGTACTTTTCCTTGGACAAAAACCCTGCAAATTCACTTCTTAAGAGTTGATTAGAACCGGCAGTTGTGTTTGCAAAGTACTCCTGCAGATCATTTGTAGATTTCATGGAAAATCCGTTTATATTAAAATGATTGGGTAAAAGGGGATTGGTAAAAAACACATAACCCTTCCCCACCTTGTTTACAGTATATAGGGCAATTCCGTTTTCTTCCGCCAGTACTTCTCCTGATGTGCCCTTAATTCCATAACCATAATCATATGTGTCAAAAAGATCATAATCAATATAATCCTTATAGATATAATCAAAATCCTTGATTATTTCCTGTACCCCTTTCAGATTATGTCTAACCTCGGGAAATTCAATTTCTTTGGGCGCCCCTTCCAGTTTTATAAATTTCGCAGCCCCGATAAAATCCTTACCGAAAAAGTCCCAGAGTTGGTTCTCAAGAAACAAACCTCCCCCTTGGGTTGTAAAGTTAACAAGGGCCTCCTGTATTTGCCTTTTGTTCGGTGCTTTTCTGATACTTTGGTCCGCATAAATAACATCATATATAGAAAAATCTAAATCTTCATTTTCGACATCCACCGCATCAACAGACATATTTAAAAGCAGGGATTGTTCTAAATGAGAATAGGCGTCTTTCCAGGTTAAGTCCTCCCCGGCATAAATCACCGCTGCCTTTAAGTCCCCTTGAATTATTGCAACCGATTCAGACCCGATAACAACCTTCCCTATAACCAGGGCTACAATTGCCAGGCCAAGTATAAAAATTAGAACAGCCGGTATCCTCTTTTTTGTTCCCCTTTTGAATGACATATGATTTTGCCCCTTTGCTATAGGTGGTGGCGTGGGGACGTTTTGTTTGCCACCCTGATTTTAAAGCAGATACTTGGTTTTGTGCCCCTTTTTCAGGAGGTGGCAAACAAAACGTCCCCATGCCACCATTCCCCGGGCATCGCTCTTGTTAACATTCACATTATAGCATGGTTATATTTTTTTATCAATGAAGGCTGTTCCTGTAGATAGTACCGGGTTAATATAAAAAAAGAGAGCCAACCCGGAGTCGGTTCTCTTTAATTTCCAACATATAACGGGACAAATCACCTGACAACCCGGAGCCCTAATAACTTGGTGCCCGGCGCCGCTCCTTCCCTTTTTCGCTCTTTTTACCACAAGTCCAGGTATCCCCAATAATCAAACTCAAAATCATACCTCGTATAATAATCCTTTATGTATCCGTCTACATATGCATTCGGGAATTCCCATATTATCTCACTGTATATTTCCTTTAGATAATCCCTTATTTCGCTTGCAGTCAGGTCGTCTAAATCATCATTTTTATTAGTAATATACACTCTGATATCGTTTTTATCGCCATATAATTCAATATCAAAGTATACATATCCATAATAACTATAGTAACTATCATAGTTTCTATTTAAATAATATTCCAGATCATCTAAATCATCATACCACCGATCATAGTCCCACCTATAATCCGTATCCACAACTACGGTTCCATTGGCTTTTGTATAAAATGATGCCAGCACATTATTTCTAGTTGTGGAACTATCTTTTATATAGCCTTCCACACTGGCATTTTTATAATTGTATAATATATCATCCACAATACCTTGAAGGTAGTCTTTAATGTTTGAAGTGGACAAACTGTTCCATTTATAATCATCATACCCTAAATCTACATATATATCTACGTCAATATCGTTTTTAGATTTATATAGGTCAATATCAAATCTGACCCCTTTATATGTCCCATGTTGTTTATTTAAATACGATTCCAGATCCCTTATGTCATCTTTTTTGTCGGTTTCTACCTTTGTTTTTAATTCTGCTTCCAGTTGTGCAACCTTGGCTTCCAGCTCTTGGGCCTTTACTTGTGCTTCAATAAGTTGCTGTGTCAAATGAACTAAATTTTCATCCGGCTTGTCGTTTAAATCTATCCTATAATTTACACCGTCCCATCCTACTTCCTTATTGAAAAGCTCCGATATGGCTCTCAAAGGAACATATGTCCTACCATCTACAATAAAGGGCTTGTCACTTAGCTGCACATACTGGTTATTTCTATAGATGCTCAAATTCCCGAACCATGCTTTTAGCGTTTGAAAATTTCCATCCGCAAATACTACTGCTCCAAAAACCAAACTGAATATCAGCACAGCAATAACGGATACTGCTATTTTCCTGTTCATTTTCTTTTTCACTGTTGTCCCCTCCCATATATTATTACCTTTATTTTAATATATTGGAATTAACAAGTCAAAACATACAGGGTTTTGTAATCTTATTGTAATATATCTTTTTACTCCGGAATCCCCAATAGACAAATTCCCCTTTGCCGAATCTATCACGAAACATACATGCCGGAATAATTACGTTTTATTTGGGCAGAATTTCAAATGGAGGTGATAAGATGAGTAAAACTGCCGGTGTTCTTTTATTTAAGTTTTTGATGACTTTGCTTTTCGCCAAGATTGCCTTTAACGTCATTGGCGGTAATACCTTTGAATGGATACTCCTTGTAGCCATTTTGGGGACGGTAATAGACTATCCGGCCGGCGATCTGCTTATACTGCCGAAAGTTGGGAGCTTTATCGGTGCTATAATCCCTGTGACCTTCCTATTTTATTCTCCTGAGTATTATTTCTTCATGTCTTGATACCTCTTTTTCAATCCTATCCAGCTTTTCGGAATTTTGTTTATAACCATCAAATAAAGCATCTATTTTGGGCATAATCTCGTGATCAATTTTTATGTTTGTTTTTTTAACTTCGTTTTTTACCTCTTCAAACCCATCTTGCATTTCACCATATATCTTAGTCATGAATTCAAATAGCTGTTCATTGGTTATTTCTTTACCCATTCTAATCCCCCCATATTATAAACTATCTTTATTATACCATCGTCTCAACATCTTATCCAATAGAAAATTGGTGCGAATTATTAAAAGCGTCAGTCGAGGGGTCCGCAATTTTTGATTCCGGTGGGCATGAACACTGGGGATTTATTGCGAATTATCTTTAGCCAAAAAACTCGACCGGGAAACCTGTTACAGGCCTCCCGGTCGGTTGATTTTTTGTATCTTTTAATAACTTTGTGACTTGTGGTGCTTAAGATAGTCTATGGTGCTTGGCACCGGTATCCTATCTCCTGCCACTATTTGTTACAACCTTATAATTGTATTACTGGTTCTGGTACCAGAGAAGTCTCCTGTACCGGTTACTACTACACGTACAATACGCGGTCTTGTGGCGTCATAATAGGTATCACTGTTAGTTCCTACATCTTGCCATGATCCAATCAGTGAAGATTTCACTTGCCATTGATAGTCTACTGTTGGCTCTAAAGGTGCAGGTGCATTTCCGGTGACTGTAGCGGTGTATGTGTGCCCGTCACGTGCAATTCTTACACGTCCTACACCCCATTCCCATTCGCAAGCCGGTATATAGTCTTGAGAATAATAATTTAATTCTACTTCATATGGGTGGCCTAGTTTAACACCGTCTGCCCATGGGAAGTCTTTGCTGTACAGTCTTTGGTTAACTTCCAATGTGTTTGATACATCCACATCTTCACCACCGGTTTCGGGATCTGGTCTGTTGATTGTTGATCCCCACGGTGTAAAGATATAAACGGCATTGTATCCTTCATACGGATATCTGCAGTAGCAGTGATATTTTGAGATAATTCGAGAATCTAGGTCTACCAGTACAAATGAGTCTTCTCCCAATTCTCTTCCATTTAGTTTGTAGTTACTCTTATCAACAGCACTGTCATCATATCCTGTAATTCTGATAATGTCTGAATACTCAACCCTAACGATATCGTAATCGTACATATCCGCATCAGTTAAACCAAATGGTAGATTTACGTTTATATCATCCAGATTAAAGTCGGAATAATCCAACAATTCGGCACTGGTTATTTTGTATTTTCTGCCAGGTGCCGCGGTGGCTTTCACTGTGAACTTATGTTTTACAGTTTCAGCTGCATTGCCGATATCATCAGTAACGTTTCTCACTACCAATTCCCATTCTTCGTCATAGCATTGATAATCAACTAGGTCTTTTAGATTATCAAGAGCTTCTACGTAGATATCTTTATCTCTTCCGTTTACAGATGCATAGCCGGTTACTTCACCATATATGGTTTCTACAACACCTGAACTATTTTTGCCTCTGTATTCCACAACAATATTCGGGATATTATTAGTTGTATCTTGTAATTGTGAAGGTGTTTCTCCCACTTCAGGCTCTTCAATGAATAGACCTTTAATAGGCTCATCAAACTTAAGTTCAAATTCTCCCAAATCTGTGTCTATCGGGTCTATATCGATGAATTTTGGACCGACGTCATCAATTTCCAGATTCAGCGGTAAAATTATTTCATCATTAGGTCTGTTGTTAGCTTTGTTTCTGAACATTCCTTCCGGTATTACCAGTCTGAAGTTATTATTGTAATAATTTTCGCCGGTATTACCGGTATCGAATACAAATGTCCAGTCGGTATTGGTTTCAACAACCAATTCATCATAGTTTCCATAAGATGTTACCCAAGCAAGTTTTTTGTTTCTGAGTATTGTATTATTCAACCTGCCGTTATATCCGTTGTTTACGAATGAATCCGGATAGTTGCTAGGAGGAATACTGACCCTTAGCCAAACTTCATTCCAAACCCCAGGTGCAGTTTCCATTTGTAATTCAACATCTTGTAGGCTGAAGTTAGAATCTAATATAGTTGCATTATCTAAGAATATCCTGTATTGCTCCGGTGATTCTACTAAAACCCTAGCTGTCGGTTTTGCATCATCCGGTAGTACTGTGAATGTCAGTTCTTGGGTTGTTCCGATATTTTCTACAGGGTCGGTCAACCAAGCAAAATCTTTAGGTGCGGATACTTGTAATTTGTGTTCACCCGGTGACAACCATGCTACATCTAATGTAACTATATGTCTGCTATCGGTTTGTGAACTGGCATCAAAATCATGATAAATTACATCATTGATAATATTGGTTCCGCCGTCCAGATTAAAATCTGCTCTGTGTATGGCTTCTGAGAAATATACAGTAATTTCTCTCATGTTACCGTCATGTTCGATTGCAGTGACTTGCGGTTTTCTGTTATCTGTCAGAATGAAACTAACCTCTCCGGTAGTTAATGTATGGCCATCCCTTGTTAATTCAAGATCCACATAAACCCATTTGTTATCAGTCAAGTAATCATATTTTTCAAGAATTACCTCTAAAGTATGAGGATCGTTTCCTGCCAAACGTTGGAAACCTCTAATATCTCGGTCACCTTTTGGGTCGTTTTGCCATACTCCGGCTACGGCGCCTGATTTAAAGTATGCAGGGTCTACATATCTGTCAAAATACAATGTCACTCTGTCAGCTTGATTTGATTCGGCTTTTAATAGTCTCGGAAAATCTTCCAATAATGCTCCGCCCGGAGTTGTGAATATTAATGGAAGTTTTGCAGACATTCCAGTTATGTTCTTTTTAAGGGCAACGGGTACTGTTGATTCTATAATTTGAGCATCTAAATCAACATCAGTTGCTCTTTGTACTGCTTCTGACCTTATAGTAGTATGTGCATATCCGTTTTGAAGTGTGACTATATAATCGGACAATTGGCCGAAAGTTGTTGTCAATCTTACATCAAGGCCGTTTATATTTACCCTTTGTTCGGTTGCAGTATCTACCAATTCAACTTCAATTGTAGTATTTGAATATCCGTTTCCTACTAAAGAAAGGTTTTTAGCACTTAAAACCAATTTATAGGTTCCGGGTACAGGCGGTATTTCCGGATCCGGCTCTACCGGCTCTTCCGGTGGTTCAACTGGTGTTAATCCGCTGATAGCATCGTTGAAGTCTTCTGCTCCTGCTTCCAAGGCTGCCTGAACTTCACCCAGATCATACAGCTTGCCATCTTCGCCTTCTATCAAATAGTCTTCGAGGTTTTCATATACATAGTCGAAAACACTAGGCAAATCTAAAAAATCATCAAAACTGTAATTTTTAGACGGGTCTGTCTTATGTATCAGGTCAAACGGAGCCGCAAACGTAGCGGACAATGATGCTAAAATAAAGATACAGACCAAGGTTAGTGATATAACTCTCCTTTTCATTTTACTCCTCCTTCTCTTAATGTATAATTTACTAGCATATACTTCGCCTACTTATTGAATTCCGATTCAGCAAATAATAGGTTTTAAACTACAATTTTTTAATATGTATCTTCTCCAACTTTAAGTTGGAGAAGATACGTGTTTTTTTACTTTCAACCCATTATTATAGTGTTGCGTTGATTGTTTCTCCATTAACAACAATTTGTACAGATGTTGCAGTGGTGCCGCTATTGAATCTGATAACACCTTCTCTGATTTCAAAAGTTTTTTCGTTTCCGTTTACTATTACTTTTGTAACGCTTGCTAGGCTTGCACCGCTGACTGTGATTTTATAACTCTTGACCCCAAATAGTTCTCTATAAAGAGTAACTTTTGCTGTCACTACCCCCGGTCCTCCATTTTCTTTTGGTACCAGTCCGGCTATAGCTGCACTTATAGCTGCTACTTTAGCATTCACCTGTGCCTGAGTATTTTCCGGCAACGCTAATGCCGCTTCAAGTGCTGCCCAGCTTTCTGCCGTATAGTTTCCCTTTACCAAAGCATTTGCTTGTGCTTTCTTGGCTTCAAGGGCTGTTTTATCCGGTTCTTTCTCCCAGACACCCGTAGCAACATTAGTTCTTGATTCTCTTCCAAGGGACTTAATTACATCAATATCGCCATTTTTGTTTAAGTCAAATACTACTATGTCATTTATGGCTACTCTTCTTACAAATTCTTTAACATCCCTTGAAATCCACAGATCAGCTGTAACGCCTTCAGCATCTTCTAATTCAATCCATCTGTAGTTAGTTGCGGAATCCATTCCAACTACCTTGTATGAATCTGCCCCGACAGGAATTCTTATTGTAATTTCTTGTACAATATCATCTGAGTCGTATCCCAACTCTACGATATCTCCAATTACATAATTTTCAACTTTTGCATCCTTACCAATATCCATTATAACAGTATTTCCATCTGCATTTTTGCCTTGGATACTTCTATCTTTTCCGGCTATAAATCTATGAGTTACTTCTATAATTTCATAACTCAATTTAGCTGATGAAGGTACATAATTAGTAAATACTATTGTATGAGCTACATCATCTCTGCCTGAGGTCCTGCTTCTGCTCTTAACGTCCTTGAGATCAAAGCCTTTGTCCGTTAAAACATAAGCTTTTAGTCCGGAATCCTTTTTAGCATTTTTAGCTACATCTGTTACCGTAGTTCCTTCAATTTTGTCAACTTTAGCATTTTTAAAGTTTAATATGAACACGCTGGTGCTATTTAGTAGATTATATCTTACTCTGTCAACCTCGATATAGTCTTTGTTTATTATATATTCACCCTTATTGTTAGTGTCTACCGGCCCGGCATATCTTCCGATATCATATGCTTTTTCCAGTCTGTTCATTATATCAATATTATCGTCGTCATTAACTACAAACACCAAATCTCCTCTGTCAAATTCTCTTAGATTTTGATTTTTTGTAGTTCCCTCAATGTAAAGTGAAGACTTGAATGTTTCAGATAAAATCATTTTTTCATCATTAGCTTTGACGTATCTTACATCTCCCCTTGAAAGAACATCGTCTATAATAGCTATCGCTTCATTGTAATCGATGTTTGAACCGATGTATTGTAAGTCTCCGGCTAAATCTAATAATATTGTTACATCTTCATTTCTGAACTCTCTTAAATCGGCAGCAGCATCTTTCGCTACCAGTGTCTTAAATTCTTTTGAATCATATGAATAAACCGGTCTCTTGTAGTCAACATTTTTTACTAAGTATTTTTTACCGTCCACATGAACAAACACGCCGCTCTTTTCTTCAGAAACTTTTTCAAAAACTCCTTCGACTTCTGCATCTTTTCTGACGATAAACCTGCTTGTTTTGCCTTCCAGGTATTCATGGATTACATCATAAGCTTCAATATCTCTTGCTTCTGCTTTAGTAAATACCCCTTCTTCAAGGGCTATTACATAATCTGAAGCTTTCAGATCATATCTCTTGATTCCGCCATCTCTGGCATCATTATATACAAATACCTGCTCCCCGTCTTTCTTAACTTCTTGTACCGGAGCAATATCTTCAAAATTGAAGGCATCAATAAACAACACTTTACCATTTTTAATTGTTACTCTGGCAAACTCTGCTCCTTCATATCTTTTGTAAAAGTCTTCATATCTCATTGCTTCATTGTTTAAGTAAGTCCTGAAAATTCTTTCATCATCCTTGTCATATCTTTCACCTAACAGTACCGTATATCTTGTTTTTCCAACTTCAAGTTTATCTTTTGTAGCTATAACCTTATCTGTTAGATAATCATATGAATCATCAACATCGATTTTAACAACTCGATCATTTTTGTCCAGAGAAACATCTACTACCTTACCCAGTAAATCTTCAGCGTCATATTTTCCGGAAAGGTCTAGTCTTAATTGATCTCCTTTTTCTTTTTCTTTTCTTAATTCCTCAACAAATTTTGCTTTTTGTACTTCTCTGATTACCTCTACTACAACTCTGTCTCCACCGATTTTTTCTACCCTGTCATTTTCGAGTACTATTGCCTTGAAAACATAGTAATCTTCCTCTGCCACCTTTACGTTGGCATTGTAGCCCAGTACAAACACAGTCTCTCTTGTAGCGGCTGCCTGATAGTTAGCAATGCTGGTACCTTCCAGAAGCCCTAATGCTACAGCTTTTGTAATGTATGCTGCCGGCCATATGCCTTTATCCAGCTCTGCGATTTCTTCGGCACTTACCGCCAATCTTACCATAAGTGTAATTGCCTCTGCGTTTGTTATATCATTATTTGGTTGGAATGTTCCGCCCGGGTATCCTTGCACAAGCCCTTTGCCGGCTGCAACATTAATTGCACCGTTCATTACCGGGTTTTCCCACATATCAGGAGTTACATCCGAAAATATTCCTTTGTAGTTTGAACTTTTTGCAATATCTTCTAACCCTGCCATTCTGACCGCCAATACTGCAACTTCTGATCTTCTGATTGGGTCGTCTAATCTTAGACCGCCTTCGTCTCCTTCAACAAGGCCAAGCTCTACCATTTTAGCAATTGCTTTTTCTGCGTAGGTAAGGCCGTCTGCCGAGTCGGCAAAAACCATGCCTATACTTCCGAGTATCATCGAAAGCACGAGTATAAATGTTAATACTCTCTTCATTATGTATTCCCCCTTCTTTATAATATTAATTTTCCTTTTTAGAGTGGGTTGTTATGCTCGGACCCGGCCGTAACCCCTCTCATAAAACCGGCCAGCCCTAAATTTATATATGCGAATATTGTTGCTAACTGCCATATATGTGAGATATGTGAAATATGTGAAATATTCGCATACTATACCAGGGATTATATCATTGACCTATTATTTGGTCAATGTGGAAAAGAAGATTGTAATGTAACTGTAATATT
>LSQX01277334.1_pt1 | contig 11639 bp, 12 predicted proteins | sample 654561 | NCBI WGS metagenome assembly LSQX01 (sample SAMN04489861, study PRJNA283612) | anaerobic digester metagenome | isolation source: 4 biogas reactors fed with cattle manure at either 37C or 55C with and... | place: Denmark: Kongens Lyngby | collected 2014 | reverse complement strand
TTACAGCATTTTACAAATAACTAAGAAATACAAAATAAGGAGGCAATTTAGTATGTTTGAAGTTTCATGGAGTGGACTATTCTTAAACGGTAATTTTTTAGCAGTATTGGGAGCAGCTTTATCTGTAATCTTGTGCGGGATAGGTTCTGCAAAAGGTGTAGGTTTAGTTGGTCAAGCAGCAGCAGGTGTAATAACTGAGGACCCAAGCAAGTTCGGGCAGGCGCTTTTACTTCAAGCTCTTCCCGGCACTCAAGGGATATACGGGCTTCTTGCAGCATTTTTGGTTTTAAACAGAATAGGTATAGTTGGTGGTGCTACAGTAGAGTTAACATCTCTCCAAGGATTTTTATTTCTTATGGCATCGCTTCCGATAGCTATAGTTGGTCTAATATCAGCTATCATACAGGGAAAAACAGCAGTTTCGGGAATAGGGATAATTGCAAAAAGACCTGAAGAACTTGCAAAAGCTATTATGTTCGCAGTAATGGTTGAAACATATGCAGTACTTGCAGTGTTGATTTCAGTTCTTATGATTTTAGGAATAACTATATAATAGGGGAGTGTCGAAAAATGACAGGAGCGGAGAAGATAATTGAAAAGATACTGGAAGAAGCTCGCATACAGGCACGTACCATTATTAAGAATGCTGAGAATGAGGCAGAAGGAATAATAAATAGCGCAAAAGACAATGCTGCTGAAAAAGAAAAAGAAATTATGGAAAAAGCACAGGCGGAAGCAGTAGAGCTTAAGAAACGTCTTTTGGCAGTATCAGAGTTAGAAGCAAGGAAAAAACGTCTCAGCGCAAAACAAGAAGCTATTGAAGAAATATTTTCAGAAGCGTTACAAAAGCTTAAAGAGTTGCCGGATGATGAATATGAAACTTTAATTGTTGATATGGCAGTTAGTTCTGCTAAAACAGGTAATGAAACCATAATAATGTCAGAGCAGGACAAGGCTCGGTTATCATCAGGTTTTATAGATAATATTAATAAGAAGCTCAATGATAAAGGTATAAACGGAAGGGTAAAGTTAGCCGATGATACTAACGATATACATGGAGGATTTATTTTAAAAGAAGGTAGCATAGAAGTGAATAATTCATTTAATGCGATTTTCAAAATGCGCAGGGATGAAATAGAGCCTCAAGTTGTAAAAGTTATATTTTAATATTTGTGGATTGTAAAGAGGATATCCTTTACTGATTTAGAGGGGATACCAGAGGGGTAATTTCTCCCTAGCGAACAAGAAAGGTTATGGGCAAAGTGAATTTTCTTGCGAAGGCGGTGATTGCTTGTCAATTGATTCAAAATATGCATATGCGGTTGGAAGAATAAGAGTAATAGAGGACAAGTTGTTTGATAAAAATAAAATAGATAGAATGGTCGATGCTAAAACTGCTGATGAAGCGTTTAAGCTCTTAATAGATTCCGGGTATGGGTATTCTAATGGGGATGATATTACACCTTATGATTATGAAGTTCTTTTAAAGGAGGAATATAAAAAGGTATATGATTTGCTTTTAGAGATGGCTCCTGCCGCTGAAGTTTTTGATATATTCTTAAGAAAGAATGATTATCATAATTTAAAAGTGCTTCTTAAGGCTGAGTTTTTAGGTATAGGCAATTATGATTTGCTTCTTGAGGTTTCTGCCATACCAATTGTTGACCTGGAGCAAATGGTAAAAAACAGAGAATGGACAGATATGTCTGATGTCATGAAGAATGCCCTTGAAGAATGCATTAATACTTTTAATAAAACTCAAGACCCTCAAATGATAGATTTGATTTTAGACCGTGCCTTATATATACAGATTAAAGAAGATGCAGACAAACTAGATAATAGCTTTGTTTCAGAACTTATTTCAATAATGATTGATTTAACCAATATAAATATACTTATGAGAATAAAAAAGATTGGAAAGGATTGGGGCTTTTTTAAAAAAGCTTTTTTACCGGGTGGGAGTATCAAAGAAGAGGTGTTTTTTAAGAATTTAAATTTATCTGATGAGAAACTCATTGACACATTAAGAAACACCGAATATGAAGAATTGTCTGAAGAAGGAATAACCGATTACATTAAGACGGGAAGCTTTACAAAACTTGAAAAGTTATCTGATAATTATATAATTTCATTTATTAAGAAGGCAAAACACATATCCCTCGGAGTACAGCCACTTGTTGCCTATCTTTTAGCAAAAGAAAATGAAATTAAAATACTGAGGATAATTATGGTAAGTAAGATAAATAATATTCCCAGTGATGTTATCAGAGAAAGGCTAAGGGATACTTATGTATAAGATAGGAGTAATTGGCGATAAGGACAGTGTATTGGGTTTTAAAGCACTTGGCTTGTCAGTTTTTGCGGTGTCCAATTCGGAAGAAGCCGAAACCGTTCTTGATAAGATTGCAAAGGAAGGTTTTGCTATAATTTATGTAGTTGAAGATATGGCAATTAAAATGGCAGCTGCAATAGATAAATATAAGGATTATAAATATCCTGCCATAATATTAATTCCAGGGAATCAAGGTGGACTCGGAATTGGTATGAGAAGTGTAAAAAAATCGGTTGAACGAGCCATAGGTGCAGATATACTGTTTAAGGAATAGATTTGTAAGACTCCCTGTCGTTAAAACGACATTCCCCTATTAGGGGGAACAAGGGGTAGGAAGTCATAGGGATGGTTCTAGCACTTAGTGAGCGTTGTAGGGGCGGACGACCCTGTCTGCCCGATGCCGTTAGGGAAAGCGATGGAACAGCACTATGACGTAGTGGAATAACTATTTAAGAGAGTAGGGTGATAAATTGAAGCAGGGAACTATTGTAAAGGTGTCAGGACCATTGGTACTTGCCGAAGGAATGAAAGAAGCCGATATGTTTGACGTAGTACGCGTAAGCGATAGCAAGTTAATCGGCGAAATTATAGAAATGCATGGGGATCAAGCATCTATTCAGGTTTATGAAGAAACAGCAGGGCTTGGGCCCGGCGAACCTGTTGTGACTACAGGGGTACCGTTAAGTGTTGAGTTAGGACCCGGCTTATTAGAGCAGATGTTTGATGGTATTCAAAGACCTCTTGAGGTAATGAGAAAAAAGGTTGGAAGCAATATCACAAGAGGTATAGAAGTTAATGCTTTGGATAGGGAAAAGAAGTGGCTATTTGAGCCGGTGGCCCAAAAAGGAGCTGCAGTAGAAACCGGGGACATAATAGGTACAGTTCAGGAAACGAGTATAATCGAACATAGAATAATGATACCTTATGGTGTAAAGGGCACCATAGAAGATATATATAAGGGTGAATTTACTGTAGAAGAAACGGTTGCAATTGTTAAAAAGGAAAACGGAGAGACAGTTAAAATCCAAATGATGCAAAAATGGCCGGTTCGCCGTGGAAGACCGTATAAAGAAAAACTTCCGCCGGATAGCCCTATGATAACAGGTCAAAGGGTTATAGATACATTATTTCCTCTTGCTAAAGGGGGCGTTGCTGCTGTACCCGGACCTTTTGGGAGCGGAAAGACTGTAGTACAACACCAGCTTGCAAAATGGGCAGATGCAGAAATAGTTGTTTATATCGGATGCGGTGAACGTGGTAATGAGATGACCGATGTATTGATGGAATTCCCGGAACTTACAGACCCTAAAACCGGAGAATCTATTATGAAAAGAACGGTTCTAATAGCTAATACTTCCGATATGCCGGTTGCGGCAAGAGAGGCTTCTATTTATACAGGTATTACAATAGCCGAGTACTTTAGGGATATGGGATATAGCATAGCATTAATGGCTGATTCCACATCAAGATGGGCTGAAGCATTAAGAGAAATGTCCGGTCGTCTAGAAGAAATGCCGGGTGAAGAAGGATATCCTGCATACCTTAGTTCAAGATTAGCACAGTTTTATGAAAGGGCAGGCAGGGTAATAAGTCTTGGTTCAGAAGGAAGGGAAGGTTCACTTACCGCTATAGGTGCTGTGTCACCCCCGGGAGGAGATTTATCCGAACCCGTTACACAAGCAACACTGAGAATTGTAAAGGTATTCTGGGGCCTTAGTTCTGACTTGGCATATAGGAGACATTTTCCTGCTATTGATTGGCTTCAGAGTTATTCTTTGTACCTAGATAGGTTAGAACGCTGGATAAATGAAAATGTGGCAAAGGATTGGAATCTACTTAGAAGTGATGTGATGAGAATACTCCAGGAAGAAGCCGAGTTAGAAGAAATAGTAAGGTTAGTCGGTGAAGATGCCCTATCTTCTGAAGAACGATTGACCTTAGAAACTGCAAAATCAATCAGAGAAGATTATCTACATCAAAATGCATACCACGATGTAGATACATACACGTCACTATACAAGCAGTATAGAATGCTTAAGCTGATACTGGCATTTTATTATAAAGGTAAAGATATAATAAAAAGCGGAGCAAAAGTTGAAGCCTTGTTTAATATACCTGTACGGGAAAAGATAGGTAGAGCAAAATACACAGAAGAAGAGAAGGTAGATAAATCATTTGAAGAGATCGAAAAACAATTGGAAGTTGAATTGGATGAGCTGGTATCAAAGGAGGTAGAATAGAATGCTAAAAGAATATAAAACCATTTCAGAGGTAGCAGGTCCTTTGATGCTCGTAAAAAATGTTGAAAATGTAAAGTTTGGTGAGCTTGGCGAAATAGAGCTTAGAAGTGGCGAAATAAGAAGATGCAGAGTTCTTGAAATTGATAAAGAAAATGCTTTGGTGCAATTATTCGAAAGTTCTGCCGGTATTAATCTGGCCGAGAGTAAAGTAAGATTTTTAGGTAGAGGTATAGAATTTCCGGTTTCAATGGACATGCTCGGAAGGGTATTTGACGGACTTGGTAGACCCATTGACGGGGGACCTAATATTATACCGGATGCCCGTAATGATATTAATGGTGTTCCCATGAATCCGGCAGCCAGAAACTATCCGTCAGAATTTATACAAACCGGTGTATCCGCTATTGATGGGCTGAATACTTTGGTTAGGGGACAAAAGTTACCTATATTTTCAGGCTCAGGGTTACCCCATGCACAATTAGCTGCACAGATTGCAAGACAGGCTAAGGTTCGTGGCGGAGAAAGTAATTTTGCCGTTGTATTTGCCGCAATTGGAATTACTTTTGAAGAAGCAGATTACTTCATTTCCGATTTTAAAAAAACCGGCGCTATTGACCGTGCAGTACTATTTGTAAACCTTGCAAATGACCCTGCAATAGAACGTATATCTACACCTCGTATGGCACTCACAGCAGCAGAATATCTTGCATTTGAAAAGGATATGCATGTTCTTGTAATACTTACTGATATCACAAACTATGCGGAAGCCCTTCGTGAAGTATCTGCCGCAAGAAAAGAAGTTCCGGGTCGTAGAGGATATCCGGGATATCTATATACGGACCTTGCTACAATGTATGAAAGGGCAGGGAGAAAAAGGGACCATGAAGGTAGTATTACATTAATACCGATTCTAACTATGCCTGAAGACGATAAAACACATCCGATACCGGATTTAACAGGATATATAACCGAAGGACAGATTATACTTAGCCGTGAGCTTCACAGAAAAGGACTAATGCCCCCAATAGACGTGCTTCCTTCATTATCTCGTTTAAAGGACAAAGGAATAGGTGATGGTAAAACTCGTGAGGATCATGCAGATACCATGAACCAATTATTTGCTGCGTATGCGAGAGGTAAAGAAGCAAAAGAATTAGCAGTTATACTTGGCGAAGCAGCGTTAACCGATACAGATAAATTATATGCAAAATTCGCAGATGAATTTGAAAACAAATATGTTTCACAGGGATTTGAGGAGGACAGGACAATAGAAAAAACTCTAGAAATAGGCTGGGAGTTATTGTCGATATTGCCAAGAGCAGAATTGAAGCGTATTAGAGATGAATACTTAGATAAGTATTTTTCTGACAAAACAAAGGATTAAGACTAGTTTTAGTATATAATATAACTTTACATGCTTGAACAACTATAGGAGCATTTCGAGTGTCATTCTGAGCGAAACGAAGTGAAGCAAAGAATCTCCTATACAGTACTAAAGATGATGTTCTGTACTACCATAGAAAGAGACAGTATAGAGCATGGGATTCTTCGCTGACGCTCAGAATGACGAGTAAGCAGGTTAATGGATCTGCACTATAAAAGAGAGTGACAGAATTGTCTCACAGTCTAACGGGCTAATGCGAATATAATTGTACAGCAAAACCTTGTAGAAAGGATTGGTTTATAATGGCTATTATGCGTGTCAATCCAACTCGTATGGAGCTTACTCGTTTAAAAAAACGCTTAAGAGTTGCGAGAAGAGGGCATAAATTATTAAAAGATAAAAGAGATGAGTTGATGAAACAATTTCTCGAAATAGTTAGGCAAAATAAAGAGCTCCGTGAAAAAGTGGAAGAAATGCTTATGAAAGTCCATAGGGATTTTTTGATTGCGAGAGCTGTTATGTCTTCTGAAATTCTTGAAGAAGCGATGATGTTTCCCAAACAAAGTGTTTCAATGGAGTTATCCACTAAAAATATTATGAGTGTGGATGTTCCTGTGTTTGAATTTAAGGCCGAAGGTAATAATGAAGGTGATATTTATCCTTATGGTTTTGCGTCTACCTCAGGGGAATTGGACGGTGCAGTATTGACATTGTCAGAGGTGTTACCTTATATGCTGAAGCTTGCACAAATTGAAAAAACTGTTCAATCGTTAGCCGAAGAAATTGAAAAAACTCGTAGAAGGGTTAATGCACTTGAATATGTATTAATTCCTCAACTGGCTGATACTATAAAATATATTACAATGAAACTTGAAGAAAATGAAAGGGGTAATATTACCCGATTGATGAAGGTTAAGGACATGATGTTAGAGCAGGAAAGGCAAGCAAAAGCACAATAACTATAAGAGTTAGAACCTTTTATAAACTTAAAAGCGTAGCATAGTTACTATGAAATTCGTATGATTATTATCGGTAGTGTAAGAAATCTATTAAGATTTCTTGCACTACCGATTTTTTTGCTACAGTTAGAAAACTTTGTATGTATATGAGATTATTGTTAAGGTAATAATCTAAATAATACTAATTAAAAGAATGGGTGGAGGCGTATGAAAAAAACAATACTAATCACATTAATTGGAATTATTATTATCCTTACAGCTTTGGCATGGTATTTTAAGAATCTAGATATTCAAACGCCAAGAGGTGAAGCAGTAATTAGGGCTTTTGTTGATTCTGAAGTGCAATTAATAAAAACAGCTGTAGAATCGAGAGGAGAATTAATAAATCCCCTTACAGATGAAGGTGACGTAATAGAAGTGGCAGAGGAAATAATTAAAGGGTTATTTAATGGAGAAAACTACTCTGTTGAGGTGGAAAAAAATAAGAGTGATGCATACTATGAATATTGTATTATCGGGATTATAGATGAAAATTTACTAGCAAAGGTATTTATATCAGGGGAACCGGAAGAAGGTTCAATATCGGGGGATATAACTGTTGAGTTAATTAAATCCGGTATGTTTGAAGAAATAGAAGATAGTGTTTTTGAGATAGAGAATTTATTAAAGCCTTTGGTGCGCAGAATTTATACGGATATAAGTCTTACGGGTGCTTATGATGGCAAGTTAGTAGAAAAACAAGATATATTTTCAGATACTCATATTGACAGTGAAAAAGTAGATATAAGATATAACGAACAAGAAAATAAAACATACGTTACTGTTCATGTTGTAAGGTAAATAGAAGGAAACTGAAAGGACGAGGAAATGGTTAAGAATATTATTTCAAAATCCCCGCCTTTAAATGGAAGGGTCAGGATTAGTGGGGCTAAAAACTCTGCCCTTCCGATTCTGGCAGCAACCTTATTATCAAGCGGAGATTCTATTATTAATGATGTACCGGATTTAAAAGATATAGCCTGCATGTTTGAATTACTTGATTGGATTGGTGTAAAAAGTGAAAAGGTACATAATAGTAAAGTAATAGTTAAGTGTTTGGATATTAAGAATTTTACAGCACCTTATCAACCGGCAAGTAAAATGAGGGCTTCTTTTCTTGTTATGGGGCCTCTTTTAGCTAGGTGTGGAAGAGCCAGGATATCATTACCCGGAGGCTGTGCTATAGGGACACGTCCTATTGATTTACATTTAAAAGGTTTTAAAGCAATGGGTGCAAATATTACACTGGGTTATGGATATGTTGAAGGATGCGCAGATAGATTAAAAGGTGCTAAAATATACTTGGATTTTCCCAGTGTAGGTGCGACTGAGAATATAATAATGGCGGCATGTCTTGCGGAAGGTCAAACCATTATAGAAAATGCAGCAGTCGAACCTGAAATTGTAGATTTAGTAAATTTTCTTACGGGAATGGGTGCTGAAATAAGAGGCGCGGGAACGGATACAATTAGAATCACAGGTGTGGATAAGTTAACGGGCTGCTCTCATACGATTATTCCTGATAGAATAGAGGCAGGCACGTTTATGACTGCTGCGGCAATAACGAAAGGTGAAATAGAGATTGAGAATGTTGTTCCGAATCATTTAAAACCAATAAGTGCAAAAATGCGAGAGATGGGCATTGATGTGTTGGAAGGAGATACGAGTATAAAAATAGATGCTTCAAATGGACTGAAGGCTGTAGATATAAAAACACTCCCCTTTCCTGGTTTCCCTACGGATATGCAGGCGCAATTTATGGCGCTTTTAAGCATTTCAGAAGGCACAAGCATAGTAATTGAAACAGTATTTGATAATAGATATATTCACGTTAATGAGTTAAAAAGGATGAACGCCAACATAAAAATAGAAGGAAGAAGTGCCGTTATCGAAGGCACAAAGAATCTTACAGGTGCTCAAGTTAAAGCTACGGATTTGAGGGCAGGGGCTGCGCTTGCAATAGCAGGTCTTGTTGCTGAAGGGGATACAGAATTATGTGATGTAGAGCATATTGACAGAGGGTACGATAATTTTGAAGGAAAATTAATGTCCCTTGGTGGAAAAATTATCAGGATAAATCAAGTATAAAATGCTGACCACATAAATATATATGTAAACAGAGTTCTTAGCTTCAGGGGGAGTGCCAACTCCCACTGGAGGTTAGAAATCGTTATCCGGGGACGTAACACCACTTATTGGATCGCTTGTAAAGTGGGGTATTGGTAGCGGTAGTCATCGGGCGAAATAAGGACAAAGTGTCGGGGGTGTTTTATAAGAATGAAGTATATAGGTTATACACTGGCATTTCTTTTTTTTATAATGATAATAATTCCCTTAATCCTTGTTAAGGGTTGCAATAGCAGTAAAGGTGAGGTCATGCAGGAAGTGAAAGAGAATAAATTAAATGAGAATTATAATGAAAACACTAACCAAATTACTAATAAAATGAAGGTATATATACATGATGAGGGTAAAGTGGTTGATATGAACCTTAATGAATATTTAAAAGGTGTAGTGGCGGCGGAAATGCCTGCTGACTTTCACATTGAGGCACTTAAAGCTCAGGCGGTTGCAGCAAGAACATATGCTTATCATAGAATTAATAATAAAGAAAAGGGTTCTTATGAAGAAACACATAAGAGTGCAGACATATGTACAAATCCTGCACATTGTAAAGCATGGATATCAAAAAATAAAGCAATGGATAGATGGGACAGTCAGGTTGCTGAAGGTAATTGGGAGAAAATAAGCCGGGCAGTTGATAGTACATTAAATATTATTATTACATATAATGATGAACCTATAGATGCAGTTTTTCATTCCACGAGCAGTGGTAACACAGAGAATTCTGAGGAAGTATGGGTAAGTACAGTGCCGTACCTTAGGAGTGTCCCGAGTTATGGGGAAAATTTATCTCCTCGCTATACATCAGAAGTATGGGTTCCTTTAGAAGAATTCAAAGAAAAGATATTATCTGAGAATAATGATGTAACCTTTAATGAGGATGTATATGGTGATATAGAGGTTCCCCAAAGAACAGAAGGGGGAAGTGTTTCCATTATTAATATTGGTGGCTGTAATTTTAAAGGCACTGAAATCAGGAGAATATTCGGATTAAATTCCGCAAATTTTACAGTAGAAACTGATAATGAATATATAGTTTTTAAGGTTATCGGAAATGGTCATGGTGTTGGAATGAGTCAATATGGAGCAAACTATTTTGCAAATGAAGGAAAAACTTATGAAGAAATATTAAAATACTACTATAAAGATATTGTTTTAGAGTGTCTTGAGGAGTAAAAAAATAGTTTCAATGAAGTATAATATTGGCAATAGGGGAAATAATATTATACGGAGGTGGATATAAAAATGAGCAAAAATACTGCAGATAAAGAAAATAGTTTGAAAACAAAGACGATTAAATTTTTTAGCAGGAAAGGATTCTACATAGTTCTATTTTTATGCCTTTGTGTAGTAGGTGCTGCAACAATGTTTATTAATAAGTCTGATATGGAATACCTTTCATATCAGGACAGTGAAGAAGTTGAAGTGGACTATGAAAACAGAGAAGAAACTGAAGTTGTTGAAGATGAAACTGAAGATGTTCCGGTAATTGCAAAGCTTGAAGTGGAAAATCAGAAACTTGACAGTAATGATAAGAATACAGATACTGTTAATGAGGAGAAACTTGATAATGAAATTATTCTGATAGAATCAAAGCCTGATGTAGGGACTGAGGCGACACCGAACAAAAATGAAGTTGAGAGTGTTGAGAATATAGAAAAACAAGTTGAAGAAGAGTTTTTACCTATTTACCCCGTGCAAGGTGAGATAATACTTGAATTTACAAAAGATAAATTAGTATATTTAAACACTCTTAATAGATGGGGAACACATAAGGGTATTGATATTAAGACTGATTTAGGTACACCTGTAAAAGCTTCTGCAAGGGGTGTAATCGAAAAAATATATGATGATGACGGATATGGTATTACGATAGTAATTGATCACAGGAATGGATATAAGACAGCTTATTCTAATCTTTCAATAGATAATATGGTAAAAGAGAAACAGAGTGTAGAGCAAGGTGATGTTATAAGCGGTATAGGTGACACTGCTATTTTTGAAATAGCTGATCCGCCACACTTACACTTTGAAATAATTAAAGATGGGAAGCATATAAATCCCCAAAAGTATCTCCCTAATTAGAACAGACGGGGGCAGACGGGGGGACAGGGACTTGTCTGTCCCTTATTCCGTTTTTTTTGCATTTTTATATTTTCTTTTTGTAGCCATTCCCCCACGAATATGCCTTTCTGCTTTATTTCCTTGTAATATAACTTTAGTATTTTCCGCCAGAGTAGGATTTATCTTTAGAAGTCGCTCTGTTACATCTTTATGTACAGTTGATTTTGATATCCCAAATTTTTTTGCAGTTTCTCTTACAGTTGTTTTGTTTTTAATTATGTAATTGGCAAGCTCTACCGCTCTTTCCTCTATATATTTTTTCAACTGAGCGCCCCCCTATTATTGAAGTATTTAACAAACGCACTTTTCGCGATTCCTATATTTGCCGATTACCCACTGATACCTCATTTATTCAAGCGGCAAGATAGGTGGCGCTACATCCCCATATAACAGTTATTTACAGTGCTTTGCTTTGTACCTGTCTCTTATACACATCT
>LSQX01289251.1_pt1 | contig 11640 bp, 1 predicted proteins | sample 654561 | NCBI WGS metagenome assembly LSQX01 (sample SAMN04489861, study PRJNA283612) | anaerobic digester metagenome | isolation source: 4 biogas reactors fed with cattle manure at either 37C or 55C with and... | place: Denmark: Kongens Lyngby | collected 2014 | reverse complement strand
CCTGGTGTAAATGATCACGAGAATGGTGACGGCAGAGAGTATGAATTTATTGAACGCATGCAGGCGCCATGGATGATACATGATCTATTCATTGAAAATTCCGGCAGCGATGATTGGTATTGCGATTTTGTTGACGTGTCTTTACCGGATATTAATTCCCCCTATTCTCCGATTTATCGTACATCGGTAAGTTTTTATACATGGACAAAAAACAAGGGGCAAATCAGCAAGGATATACGAGCTGTAACAAGGAGAAAAATCACCGGCTACAGTGGATATGAGGGCTGGGGAGGAACGTACTACTTAAGCGGCCATTATACCGGGAAAATAGAACATAGCTGGGGTGGAACGATTACCGACCAGTATGGCAGTTATAATGCAATGGCGCACGAGGATGCGCCCACTATGACCTATTCTGTGTCAAACGATGCTGTTGGCAGGGATTGGCTGACATTTACCGAGCCTTCTCCCACTACCGGCGCAAAGATATCTATTGATCGGAAGAAACTGTTTGATGCCATGGCTGCGGCACCAAATGGTACGCATAGCGGAATAGGTTACCTGACAATAACCGTTAAGCTAGGCTTTCCGCAAAACACAACAAATTCTTTGTCTAAAGATGTGAAGCTGGAGAATGGCAAATATGTAAAAGAGATGAAATATACCTTTTACCGCAGATGTTTTCAAATGGGTGATGCAAGCATCAGCCAAACCCCAACCTTTTCTCCGCGTACAGGTTATAATTATTTAAATCAACAATATAGGGATGTAACCATAACCATGAGCCCGACATCTATTTTCTGTGGTAGTATCACAGCTGAGCAAAAGGAGACAATTGTTCAGAATTTTGGATGCTCAGCCGCCCTATACTTGGGTAACAGCGCATCGGACAAGCTTTGTGACATGTCAATGACCAAATCAGGTGGTACGCTTACCTTCAAGGGCAGGATACCGATGGACAAAGCCGGAAGCGCAAACGATGGTGTGCTGCTTAAACTGGACAATATATATTCCTACTACGACTTTCCATCCGACGGCACGCTCGAAAAATATTATCTTGAAAACGGGGGAACCTCTTTTTCCCATTATTTTTCAACCCATAAGGTTGACACAAAAGCGCCTTCCGTTATGCTGACCAATGTGAATGGAACCGAAATTTCCATTCAAAACACAATACGCAGTCAGCATGATTTTTATATTGTCAGCAGTGAAACACTGTATCCGGAAGCGAACACCCCTCATAACGATAGCAATCAGCGGTTTTTACGATATGAACTATATCAGAAAAATGGTGGCACATATGGAAGCTCCCCTACAGCGATTACAGGGTACCTGGGAAGTGGTTCCCAGACGCAGGTGAAAGCGCCTGTAAACACAACAGTTCTGACAGACGCGAAAATTCATTTGATGCCTGCTGCTCGCACCGAAGGGCAGTACAAGCTGCGGATATATGGTTGGGATGATGCCAACAACGGGCTGAATGGGGGCAGCTTTTATGAAATAGAGAATATTTATCTGGATCGCCAAGCGCCACGGGTCTCAGTTACAGAAACTGTTCAAAACCAAGCGGTAGACGGTACCAAACGAAATGATTACACCTTTGCGATCACCGATTTGCAAACCAGCCAGGCGTCTGGGTCATGGGCAAGAACATATTACTGTTTTGTTGAGGACGGGCAGGAAATGCCTAATCCGGATTTACAAACCATTGAACAATCGACGGGTGAAATAGACGTAATAACTGAAAAATGGGCATTTGTGGAGGGCGGAGCTGAGACCGCCACCGCGCTTTTAAAAGTTCAAAAGGGTACAACCTTTGAAGGAAAGCTGTACTATTATACTGCCGACAGTTCGGGTAACGATTCAAGAGCTGAACAAAACGGCAAATATTTCTCTAAAGATGTGAAAATTTATAATTATGACAGCAGGGACACGCTCATCACCGAAGCCTATACCCATCCGAAAGGAAGTTATAATATCCAATTCGATATGACAGATACGAATTATATAACCGAATATAAATGGGAATCCAGTGACTCTTCATTCGCACAAGATTATATACCTTATACCGGAGAAGAAAATGTCGGCGCAGCGCAGCAGCTTGATTCAGAGGAGATAAGTTGGTTGCTAGATGGCAACTATACCCTTACATATAAGGTAACCGAGCTAAATTCGGGCAACTGGCGCGAATACACAAAGGATTATGTTTTTGACAATGCAAGCCCGAAGATAAAAACTACCTGGCTTACAGACAGTTCGCAGCTATTGCAGACACAGCAATTAAAACTGGAAATAAATGATGTCAGTGGTGTGGAATCAGCCACATACCTCATCGTGAACCCGGATGGCACACCCATTGAAGGCTATGAAGCAACGCCTGTTACCATTACCATGACAGCCGACAATCGCGGAACCGTCAATGAGATACTGACATTTTCCCTGCCTCAAAACGGAGTGTATGGACTGAAAATCAATGCAGAGGACAAAAACAGCTATCAATCGGATACCGAACTCCTGACATTTGGCAACAGAAATGAAAAACCACAGATCACATCGCTCAGCCACAATTTGTCTGACAATGTGGATGGGTACGGCGCAACTTCAAACGGCGAATACATATTAAACCTTGACCTGAGCGATTCGGTTAAGAATGTGTCAAGCCTGCAAATCGAGCAGGATGTGCGTTACTGCATATCAACCAATGGCGCGGATTACGGTGGATGGATAACGGCTGCTGATATTGAAAAAGAACCAGGGAGCAGCAGTATTAGCTATTCACTTACACTGGAAAATCCATTGACGTTATCGGAGGGCTGGAACACACTATATATCAAAACAGCCTGCGTGAATGTCGGTAACCTGGATGATCCAAAAAGCTCGGTGGTGAGCGATGCACAATCCATTAAACTGCTATACGATAAAACGCCTCCTATGTTCGATATGCCATCATACAGTACAACCAACTGGACAAAAGAGGATGTCACTGTTATCATCAACGCATCCGATGCAGGCACGGGCGTTTGCACGCTTAAAGCTCATGGTGAAACTCCAGATATTATCATATCAACCTATTCTGAAGGTCAGTTTATCGTAACCGTCAAAGAAAACGTGACACGGGATCTGGTGCTTTCGGACAGTTTGGGCAATGAAACTCTTGTTCCTTTAAGTGTTCAGAATATTGACAAGCTTCCGCCTGAAGCCGAAGCAATTTCTGAAAACCACCAATCGGGCGCAAGAACCGACGGCAAGGTGGAAATCACTATTTTTGATCAGACCGACGTGCAAGCCTCCTTTGCGCTGGTGAAAGACCCCACCCCTGGCCAAGTATTGACCGAGTCGGATTATATAGCATTTAATACATCAACAGTTTCTGTTGAACAGAGTGAAACACTTGTAAGCGGCGATGAGCTGAAGGTGAAGACATATACCCTCAGGTTAAAGGGACTGGAGGGTACATACGCGGTGGGTATAAAGGCTACAGATACAGTTGGAAATGTATCCGAGGTTCTTTTTACCGGCCAGGCATTATCCTTAACCGATGCCGAGCCTCAAATTGTCTCGGTGATATGTGAACCGGCAATAACAAAGAGCACCACAACCGCAACACTGCAATTCAACGTACCGCTGGTTGTTTTGCCCGATCCGCCCGGCGGGCTTTCCAACCTTTCGGAATCCGAATTGGAGAACTTGCTGTCGTCGGCGTTACTGGAAGCAAATGAAGAATTTGTGAACGAATACAGTCTTGTTTGCCGGAGTGCCGCCCCGGTATCCATCATTGTCATGGATGAGGCCGAACGCACTGCGATACTCACCTTTACACCGGATGCGGATTTTGTTGACGGCTTTAATATATCGGCCCATATTGAGAAAAACGGGCAGATCATCCCCAATGGCGGATTTATCTCCTTTTTACCGGAGGATACCATCAGCTATATTGTAAACCCAAGCAATCAATACCAGAAGCAGATCTTCTATGTGGATAATGCGGAATATTCGGGCATGCAGTTGAATGAACAGCGTAGTGTTATTGATGCAGTTTATGGTCAAACTCAGGATACGGTGGCATACACAAGTCTGTGCTTTGATGCTTTGCATGACGGGAAAACCACTAAGTCGGTCCGCTTTAGTTCGTATACTTTTGAGGGCAATGAAGAGGAACGTTTGGAAGAGGATTATCTGGCTATTTCTGTAGTGGATGAAACCACCCCAAAAGGGATCGTTACTTATTCCGAAACAAAGCCTACCAATCAAAATGTCATGGCTACCATTACAATGTCTGACAATGAGAGCGGCATCACCAAGCTTGAAAAATCCTATGACGGCGGCGCTAACTATGTAGATACAATTGCAACAACAGAATACACCGAGGTGTTTGCCCAAAACGGCACGGTGCAGTTCCGTCTGCACAACGGCGCGGGTATGACGAGCATTATCACTGCGACGGTTGCGAATATTGATAAAACTTCAATTGTAGAGGGTATCCACTATACCGTAGATTATAGCTTTGAAAATTATCTGGGGGAATGGGTTCCGATTACAGAGGGGAAAGCATACCGACGTGTCATGGCTGTGGTAAATCCGATTTCAAACAGCGGGAAAGAGCTATTACCCACCAATAACGGCGGTTCGTTTACCCGGATGTTAACGGCCAGTGACAACAGATTCACGTTTGAGTTCACAGACACGGCGGGAAATATCGGATATAAAGAAGTAGAATACTCACTGTTTGACAATCAACCCGGAACAACAACTTGGGTGTTGTCAAGCAATGAAAAGACAAATCAGAATATCTATGCATTTCTTACAATAACCGATGAAGCCAGCGGAATTGCCTATGTCGAGGTGAAAAAGGACGGTGTGGTTTATCCCGTAACCGATCCTCTGGAGAATGAATACATGGTTGAGCTGGACAGCTCCGGGACGTACCAGGTAACTGCTTTTGACGGCGCCGGGAATAGCTGGACAGAAGCTATTTCGATATCGAATATTGACAAAATTGCACCGCAGGTGCTGACAAAGCTTTACAGTACCCCCATTGGCACGATTACGTCAAGAAGCGTTCGTGTGGAGCTGACCGAATTTAATAAAGATATTTCAACAATCCGAATGACGGGTATTGAGCTGGTCAGTGGGCTGACCAACCAGGATATTATATATACTCCGGGAGAAAAGGTGATTCGTTTCAAGAAAAACGGGAGTATAACCGTTAAGTTTGTCGATGAATTTGGCAATGAAGGCTTCGATGTGGTGACGGTAGCCAATATCTGCACCGATCCGCCGGCGGTTGAAGCGGTGGTGGTGCTTGCCCCTGACCTGCTCAGCGTGGATGTGACATTTGATAAGCTGCTGGACGACGATGGTGTACCTGTTGACAGATACAGAGAATTATCCGACCTGATGGTGACCTATAAAGGGATTACATATCAGCTTGCTACAAAAAAATTCACTTTAAAAAGCAACGGGTCCTATGAGTTTGTTGTCCATGACAGCTCGGGTGCATCACAGAAGATTATGCTTAATGTGACCGGTATCGACGACCAAGCGCCGGTGATCACCGAAGTACGCTGGGAATACAAATACCGGCTGGAAAACCAGAATGGGATTTGGGAAGAAAGAACCCATACTAAGACCATTGAGCCGGGGAAGGATACCTCCGGGTTGGAAAGTGGATATAGGATTGCAGCCGACGAAAACAACCCCGAAACAAACCAAAATGTGAACGTTATTGTAACCACCAATAAGGAAACCACCTTTATTGGCGGAAGGGATGCAATGTCAATGCAAAAAGAGATGGAATATCGTGAAAACGGGTTGTTCAACTTTAACCTTCAGGCGAAAAACAGTACTTCCGCTACCTATGGTGTGGATATTAAGCTGATAGACAAAACGCCGCCGGTGATTACACTGGATAATGGCTCAGAGTTGATTTTTATCGAAGGCATGACCAAAGAACGGGAACCAATGTATGCCTATGACAGGGCTAAACTGATGGATTACCATGCTTATGATATAAAGGATGGTGTTCGGGTTGATTTAACCGATCAGGTGAAAATCAGTTATGGTGTCGGGGGACGTGTGTTCGACCCGGACAATATCAATAACAATGAATTTGTACGAAGCAATCCCTATTATGTGGAGTATACCGTATATGACGCGGCCGGAAACGGTACAACCCTGCGCAGAACCATTCGTCTTGTTGGCTTCTATGACACCATTGCACTGGTGAACGGAAGAATGCCGGACAGCACTAATGTGGCTACGGTTATGGGTGACAAAATTGAGATTTCTCTGAAGAACTTTAGCGGCATCGCCTATGCGCGTTACGAAAAAGGTATCTTCACACAGGGGCAGATGAAAACCCAGGGTATTTCATTAACGCAGCGCAATGGCATATTTACTGTTGATAAAGCTGCCGAAGGTTGGTACACGGTTTATGTCCAAACCGACAAGAGGGATTACTTTAATATTCTTATATATGTTGTGCCTCAAAATGAAGAGAGTCAGGGGGAGAGCAAATGAAACGCAACCGATTATTATCAAGACGCATATTAAGTATATTTGTTGCTTTAGTTATGATGCTAACGATGTGGCTGCAGAATATTCCTGCGAATGCGGCGTCTATTGGAGATGAATACGCCATAGCCAACGACTACATCCGGTATAGCTTCAACGCAAGGACAGGCGGGTTTTCCATTGAAACCAAGGATGGGCATCCGCAGAAAGCCTTTGACAACAATATCCCGCTTCTTTACAAGGAGGATCGAAGCAGAAGCAATGGAACCTCCTTTACCACCATTCGTATTGACGGAAAGGATTACATCTTTGGTCAGGAGTACGGGTGGTTTGGGATTGATACACAGCTGCATGCGCCTGTAATTTCCAATGAAGGGCAGATGCTGAGTGTTTCGTGGGATATTAAAAACTACACGGTTACGCAAAATGTGGCCATCTCTCTTGATGAAAACAATCCTCTTTGCGGAAATGTGGGAATCTCATATACCGTTATGAATCATTCGGGCAGTGATGGAAATGTGGGCATACGGATGCTGCTGGATAATGCGTTGGATTCCAATATTGATGCACCGTATGTGATGGTTAACCAGATATCGCCCACACTGGTTGAAACTGAATATGTGAATGATATTCCACAGCAGATAAGATATATGGACTCACTGTCATCACCCGATAAAATGGCATATGTACTATTGAACGGATGGAGCGGTCAGGACGATATTATGGTGGATAGGGTTGTCGCAGGACACTGGGTGAACCTTGCAAACACCCGTTATGATTATACACCAAACCCAAGCTGTGATTTTTCCAATTATTCAAACGAATATCTGGTTCCAGATACCGCAACTGCTTTTTATTGGAGTGAAAAACCGTTAAAAGCCGGCGAAAGCAGAGTGTCGGAAATATTGTATGGTATTGGAAATTTTGCGGCAGAGCTGAAAGAGCAGCGGCTGGCAATCAGTATGAATGTTGGAAAGGTTGAACTGGACAGCAGCAAAAAAGCATACCACAATGACGGAAAATTCAGCATGGTCATCTCGCTTGATAACAGCGTAAACAATGCCCGGCAGCTATTAGAGCCGTTTGTTGTTCTATCGGTGGATGAAGGTCTTGTATTTGAAGCTACCGGAACCCGGGAGTACAGGGTTGAAATCAGCGGCGGGCTGAATATTGGCACTGTCTTTGACATCCCTGAGGTTGTAATTGTCGCTGACAAGCAGGCACAAATCACATCCAGACGTATTGTTGTATCGGTCAATGCCACCGAGGTGGTGGATGATTTTACGCAACAGCATGTGGAATACAGTACAAATACCAATGTGCTGCTGCCGGCTGTGGGTGGGCTTTTACCTGATATTGTAATGAATCAGGTGAACCCCGAAACAGTTTATTACGAAGGTGAAAAGAGTATCACAGTATCGGGTGACATGAAAGCGCTCAGTGAAGCGCTTGCCGCAAGTGATGGCTGGAACCTGTATTTGGTTTCCTCTGCCACCCGGGAGCGGATACACATTGAAAAGAAAATGATAAGCTTTGTTGAAGAAGGCAAGACTATGTCCTTCTCGACCTCAGAGCCGTTTGTGGTTGGAAAATATGATATTCTTTTTGAGTTTAACAATCAGGCATTGATTACTTCCTTTGGCAGAAAAATAACCGCATCGGTGCAGTTGAATGTTTCAGACAACCCACTTGACCGATGCGCAAGCTACGGTATTGTTGCAATGATTCGTTTTGAACATCCGTCAGATAACAGGCAGACCTATGATTTTATCAGTTTCAACAGCGAATCCGAATTAACTACGTTTAAAGAAGGAAAAAGCGTGAAAAAAGGTCTCGTACACAGTGGGATTAAATTCGAGGACAGCTCGGAACTGCTGCTGACGGTGCGTGGAAAGCTGCGACAGATGACCGACAGCAAGGGTAAACCCTTCTACCAGGCAAATAAGAATGATTGCGATATTACCATTAACAGTATCCTGACCTATGGCGGGGATGAACCGCTGAAGCTGACGGCTGACAAAGACGGCGCTGTGCTGGCTGGTGACGGTACGATTAGAGTGATAAGCTCTATTAATGTCTGGCATAATGAGTGGGAGTTTGCGGCAGAAAACGGTACGAAGGTCACTTTGGATCGGGATGAGGTGGGTGAAGACGGTGCCGAAGCCTTTTCGCTTTCTTTAGTAGGCGCCGGCTCAATGATACAGTACCTTGGCGGTTTTTTAATTGATTTGAAGTTTGGTCAGATGACTGAATCAGATGGTATGTATGGTATCAGCTTTGGCGGGAAGATTACGCTGCCGATAAAAGCGCCGGACAAGAAGGACGGCGGAAGCAGCAGCGGAACCGGCGGAAGCGGAAGCAGCAGCGGAAGCGGCGGAAGTGGAAGCAGCAGCGGAACCGGCGGAAGCGGAAGCAATGCCGGAAAAGGTAGTACCGGTACCATAAAAGATCGTATTGCCGGTCTTACCTCCGGAAATGAAGACGACGAACCCGAAGAAGGCTCCATTACTGCTGAGATAGAGGATGTGCTGTTCGGGCAAAAGGGTGAAGACATAGGATTTTTGGGAATTAACACTACTCTTACAGTCAAACTACCCGAAAATGTGATGGGCGCCATGGTGAAGAACGCCTTTGGTATCGAAGCCGAAGTCACCATCAATACTATTGATAATTATTACAGAATCGAACTGGGGTTGGAGCTGACAATGCTTGAATGTCAAGGGAGCATTGCGTTTAAGCAGGTTCCAATTAAATCAGTGCCGCGTATTATTCCTGATGAATTGTTCTTTTATCTTGGCGGATCCTTTATGAAAATCCCCATTGTTCCGCCCTATGTGTTTATGACCGGTCTTGGAGGCGGTTTCTCGGGTCTGGCGGATACGTTAAGCGATGATACCATGGGCGAGCTTCCGCCTATAACGATAAACCTTAAGACACAGCTTGAGCTTATTCAATCCCTCGTTGGTGATTTTGAACTGGAAGTAAAGCTGTCAGGATTGAAATTTGACGGGGAATTGAAGCTAAAGGGTGATGATGACGGAAAGATCATGAAAATGACCTGCGGCATGGCAATCCAATGGATAACACCATTCTATATCAACGCACATGGAACTATAAGCATTTGTGAAGGTGTTCTCAGCGGTGGTTTTACCATAAAAATTTCCGATGGTTATTTTTACGGATATGTTTTTGCCAAAGTGTTTATACCCGAAGATATTCCGCTGGTGGGCGGTATGGAGCTTGCAGGGGTTGAAGCGGCAATCTCTTCAGATTTTATTGGTGCGAATATCATGATTATCGGTCTTAAATTCGGGATAATCTATTATTGGGACGGAGAATTTAAATTTGGACAGGGAATTGATCTGTCATCCAGAGGTATGGCGGTTACATACGTGCCGTCAGAATACAGGAACGACAATGGTGAACTGGTTCCATCCACAATGGCCTATGGCGCCAATATGCGCCGGCTGATATCAACGCCGGTTGCGCAAGCACGTGCCGGCGGAGGACTGACAAGAAACTTTGATCCAACAAGTGAGGACGCGCTGCTGCTTGATATTCCACTTAGCGGCACGGGAAGACCAAAGTCTGATGAAATTATCCTGACAAATCCGCTCGGACAGCAAATACCCATGATGGAAAGCGATGGTAAGGGTGGCGGCAATTATCTGATTCAAATTAGGAATGATAAGAACTATTTGTATATTTCAATCACTGACCCTGCCCAATTAATAGCCGGAAACTGGACCCTGTCCATTATCACCGAAAACGTATCCATTGATGGATTTGAAGTCAATGGCGTTGATAATGTGCCTGTGATCACCGACGTGTCATTTGAACGGACTTCTGCGCAAAGCCGGGAATTGAAAGTTTTATGGATAACTGACACACAAGGTAAAGCCTCGGGAGATCTGAATGTTTACGTCACAAAGGATCAAGATATAATGAGTAAGCTTCAAAAAAGTGATGTGAAAGACAGTGATGCGCTGATTAAGATTGGAAATGTCAGCCTGGATCGTATTACATCCGGAGAGTATACTTTTATGTTACCTGAAACCTTTGAGGAAGGCGATTTCTATGTTATGGCGATGCTCAGCGACCATCAGGGCGGCATGAGCATTGCTATGGGGGATGATATGTTTACATTTTCAAACCCAAATCTGCCTGGCAAGCCGGAAGCTGCCGTATTAGGCTATGCCGGTGACGGTGCGGTGAAGATTACAGTCACAGCCAATGAACTATTGCCCTGTAATTATTATATGGTAGCCTTATTCGATGAAAATTGGGAAGAGGTTCCGAATTCTGTGGGGAAATATGCGATTAATCAGGAGATTAGGCTTTCGCCGATGCAAACCGGAAGTAATGTGCCTGCTTTGGTACCCGGGAAAACCTATTACGCAAGAGCTGTCGCATTAAAAGAAGAGATGTCGGCTGAAAATGAAGTCTTATGCTATTACAGCACAGAAAGCGCGATTTCAGAAGGCATGGTTATGCCTGAAATAAATAACCCCACTCTTTTAAGCTGCAACAATAACCTGCCTGCCGGTGGGAATGAAATTATTACGAACAATGCTCTTTTTGAAGCGGCGTATACCTTCGATATGCCGGTAAGAATGTGGCTGATTGTTAATGGTGTGCGGCAGGGAGCACCGGATGAGTATAAAACCGAATGGGCTGTCGGCCGGAATCTTGAAGATGGCACTCATATTATTGACTTTGAAGCCATTAACGAACAAAACGATAGCGTAACCGGTATTGAAAGCAATGAAATATTCGGCTTTACCGTGGATACGGCGGCGCCTGTGCTGTCCATTGGGCAAAGCACTGCTGTAAGCATGGGTGAAAATGCTGAGGAAGCAGCGGTCAGCAATCAAATCGTTTTTGTCAATGAGGACGGTTTGTACATAATTGATGGCGTAACTGAAAAGTCGGCAAATATCACACTGGATGGTACAACGGATGGTGTCACCATTCATGAGGACGGTACATTCAAAATCATTCGCAGCACAAACAGTACCGAAGCCGATCAAATCCTTTTGTTGAAGGCTGAAGATTCAGCCGGTAACGTGACCGAGCTGAAAATTCATCTTGTCAATCGTTCACTTGCTGCTTTTGAAAGCATAAGGT
>LSQX01261400.1_pt1 | contig 11640 bp, 8 predicted proteins | sample 654561 | NCBI WGS metagenome assembly LSQX01 (sample SAMN04489861, study PRJNA283612) | anaerobic digester metagenome | isolation source: 4 biogas reactors fed with cattle manure at either 37C or 55C with and... | place: Denmark: Kongens Lyngby | collected 2014 | reverse complement strand
TCCCAATCTGGATCCCGGTCATTTTTTGCGTTGTTTGGGCTGAATACTTCGATACGAGTGCCGGGTCGCAAAAAAACCGGGATGACGGCGGGGGTATGTCTTGAGGCACATAAGAGACTTGAAGGGATTAGCAGTGTCTGGAAGAATCGATCGGATCGGACGGATGTGGGAGGGGCGTATTATAGGTGATAGGGGATAGGGGATAGGTGATAGGTGATAGGGGATAGGTGATAGGTGATAGGTGATAGGTGATAGGTGATAGGTGATAGGTGATAGGGTTAGTTCCGGGTATTGATTCAGTGTCCGTGGACAAAGTGGATCAAGGGTAAATAGCACACGGAAAAGGGCGGTCATACCCCTCATAGTCTTCCAAATCTGGATGACCGTCTATTTTTGCGTTGTTGTGGCTGAATGCTTTGGTTCGGGTGCCGGGTCACAAAAAAACCGGAATGACACAGACGGGGTTTTATTTTTTCTCAGGGGTTGACAGCCGACCCATGTATAAGGGACAATAGTGTTGAGGGCAAGTTTGTTCTTATTTCAATAAGGAGTTCTTGCGAGTTAATTATTGACATAAAGTAGAGAATTTTTCATATAGAAGAGCCGCTTTGCTGCCGGAGAAAGCTCCGATGGCGGGTTGTTTTCATCGGCGGCCGGGGTTGTTTTTATCTGTAAATATTGACACGGAAGCGGTTTTTTGGTACAGTTTAAGCGAGTGACTCAAAGGTAACCTCGCATGCAGACTACGTATACTAGTTTTGGCAAACAGCTGGTTGATAAGAAGATCATCACCCAGCAGCAGTTGGATGAAGCGCTTCACCGCCAGCAAACGACCATGAGCAACCGCAAATTGGGCGAAATTCTGGTACGGTTGGGGTATCTCAGCAAGTCCCAGATTATTGAAGCGCTTGCGGAACAGTTGGGTCTTCCTCTCATTGATCTTGCCGAGCGCGATATTGCACCGCGCATCCGGGCACTCATGGAAGGGTCCATTGCGACCTTGTATCGTGTTGTTCCTCTTGAAGAGCGGGGTCGTGTGCTGGTTGTCGCCACTTCAGATCCCACCAATATCAATACGCTGGACAATCTCTCCCGTCTTCTGGATCGCCCTGTTGAGCCGGCTCTTGCCACACCCGAATCCATTACGGAGGCACTGGGCCGCTATTACGGTCACCAGAAAGATACGGTGGAATCCATGCTTTCCTCTGCGAGCAGTGCTTCCAGCGTGAGTTCTCTGAGCAGCCTTTCGAACATCGGTTCGGGTGCCAGCAGTTCCTTCGCCTCTTTCGCCTCCCTGAGCGCTGATGATCTGAGTATCGACAGTATTGATCTCGGTGATGCGCAGGAAAGCATGGCCTCAGTTGAAGATGGTCACGATGACAGTCCTGTAGTGCGTTATGTGCAGCAGCTGATCGTGGAAGCTTATCGGCTCCGTGCCAGTGACATTCACATTGAGCCGGGTAAAACGACCATGACCATCCGTTACCGCATTGACGGTGTCATGCAGATCATGCCTACCCCTCCCAAGCGCGCTCAACCCGCTATCATCTCCCGTTTGAAAATCATGGCGGGCATGGATATTTCCGAACGTCGCATTCCTCAGGACGGCCGAATCAAGATGAGCGTGGGCACCAAGGATATCGACTTGCGTGTGAGCGCCCTTCCCGGTGTTTACGGCGAGAGTGTCGTGATGCGTATTCTTGACAAGAGCGGTCTGCTTCTGGGGCTGGGTCAGCTGGGTTTCTGTGCGGAACATCAGGCGCAGTGGGAACGGCTGATCCGCCATGCGACGGGGGTTGTTCTTGTTACCGGCCCGACGGGGTCGGGTAAAACGACGACCCTTTACGGTTCTCTGAACACGCTGAACACTCCTGACACGAAAATCATCACCGTGGAAGACCCTGTGGAATATCAGCTGACGGGTATCAACCAGGTTCAGATCAACCACGAAATCGGCTGGGACTTCGCCCGTGCGCTGCGTGCCATTTTCCGTCAGGACCCCGACATTGTGATGGTCGGTGAGATCCGTGACGAAGAAACGGCTGAAATAGCCATTAAAGCGGCTTTGACGGGCCATCTTGTTTTCTCCACGCTGCATACGAACGATACGGCCAGTTCTTTCACCCGTCTGGTGGATATAGGGATCAAACCTTTCCTGGTTGCATCGGGTGTACGCGCCATTCTGGCCCAGCGCCTGGTACGTACCGTGTGCAATGCCTGCCGTACGGTTTATGAGCCTGCTGAAGTGGAAAAAGAACGGATGGAAATGGATATTGACTGGAGCTCCGTCCGGCTGGAGCATGGCGCAGGCTGTGAGAGTTGTAACGAAACAGGCTATCAGGGCCGTCTGGGCGCTTATGAACTGCTTTTGACGACTGATGCGATCCGCTCCCTTCTGATGGACGGGGAAAGTGCCACGGGTTTGCGGCGTCAGGCGCGTCTTGATGGTATGATGACCATGCGCGAGGATGCCTGGAACAAGGCGCTGCGGGGCCTGACCACCATTGAGGAGGTCAATCGCCGGACCCGTGTGGATGAGCCTCTGATCCGGGAAAAGAAACAGACAAGTGAAACAACTTCCGATCCTCTTCCGGCTGAAGAGACAGAGGCCGAGGCTGAGGTAGAGGTAGAGGCGGAAGCTGAAAGGTAATCATTTATGGCCTATGAAATTGTAAGTTTGCTGCGCATGCTTGTGGACCGTGACGGATCGGACTTGCATATTACCGAAGGCGTTCCGCCCATCGGTCGTGTTCATGGTCACCTGCAATTTTTCGGAGACAACCCCTGTACGGCTGAAGATACGGAGCGGCTCATGAAAAGTATCGCTTCCGTGGACAATCAGCAGGAATTGCAGGAAGTCGGTGGTGCTGACTTCGGTTTTGCTTTCGAAGACGTGGCCCGTTTCCGTGTATCCATTTTCAAACAGCGCGGTTATGTGGGTCTTGTCCTTCGTCTGATTCCCCGCAAGATTCTGACCTTCGAGGAGATCGGTCTGCCCAATACCCTGAAAGAAGTGATCACACAGCCTCGCGGCATGATCCTGGTGACCGGGCCGACGGGCTCGGGTAAATCCACTTCTCTGGCGACGATGATTGACTATATCAACATCCACTATGACCAGCATATTGTGACCATTGAAGACCCCATTGAGTATTATCACTCCCACAAAAAGAGTATTATCATGCAGCGCGAGGTGGGTGTGGACGTACCCAGTTTCTCCGAGGCTCTGCGCCGAGTGCTCCGTCAGGACCCGGACGTGATTCTCGTGGGTGAGATGCGTGACCTGGAAACCATTGAAGCGGCTGTGACAGCGGCTGAAACAGGTCACTTGGTTTTCGGCACCTTGCATACGACCGGCGCCGTGCGTACCATTGACCGTCTTGTGGACGCTTTCCCGACGAACCAGCAGGAACAGATCCGTACGCAGCTTTCCGGTAACCTCAAGGCTGTGATTTCCCAGGCCCTGATTCCGCGCAAGAGCGGTTTCGGGCGTGTGGCCGCATTTGAAATCATGATCACCACTCCGGCCATTCAGAACCTGATCCGCGAAAACAAATCCTACCGTATCACCTCTTCCATTCAGACAGGTCATAAATACGGCATGAACCTTCTGGACGAACATCTGCTCGCATTGCTGCGCAAAGGCGTCTGTAAATACGAAGATCTCATTTCCAAGGCACAGATGGCCGATGAATTTGAAAACCAGGCCCGTGCTCTGGGACTTCTGGGTGATCTGCCTGGCGGCGGCGCACCCGGACATGCCCAGCGCGCAGGATGATTGAACGCTGATAAAGTACGGATATTTTTATGTCAGTTACTGCACAAAAAACACGCCTTCTCGGTGAGATCCTCGTTGATCAGGGCGTCATATCCCCCCTTCATCTGGACGAGTCGCTGCATCGCCAGCGGATGACGGGTGATTTGATCGGGCGTATTCTGGTTTCCATGGGGCATGCCACGGAGCAGGCCATCATTGAAGCGCTGGGCATTCAGCAGGGGATGGTTCGCGTCGATATCAGCAAGCGTAATATCCCTGTTGAGATCATCAAAATGCTGCCCGGCGATGTGGCGCGCTTTTACAGCGTGATCCCCATCAGTTTCGAGGATGATATACTGACCGTTGCCATGGCCGACCCGCTCAATATGCAGAGCCTGGACGATCTTCGGCAGATTACCGGACTTGAAGTGCAGGGCGCCATCAGCACGCCTGAAGAAGTCAGCGACGCCTGGAAAAAGAATTACTCTTTCGAAACCGGTTCTGTCGGTTCCATGCTCGAAGAGCTCAAAGGCCTGGTGGGCACGGAAGAACTCTCTCTGGAGGAGCTGGGCCAGCAGGAAATCATTTCCAATGTTGACAATCTGGTCGAGCTGGCGCAACAGCCTGAAGTCATCAAAATAGTGAATCTGGTTTTTCTGACGGCCCTGCAAAAACGCGCCTCAGACGTTCACTTTGAGATTTATGAAGATGACTTTCGCGTACGGATCCGTATTGACGGTGTGCTCCATGAGATTGTACGACCGCCCAAAGCCTCATCCATCGCCATTGTTTCACGAATAAAGATTATTTCGAATATGGACATTGGTGAACGCCGTCTTCCTCAGGACGCCCGTATTGAATTGAAGATCGGTGACAGTCTCATTGACGTCCGCGTGGCAACACTGCCCTCTCTTTACGGAGAAGGGGTTGTGATGCGTATTCTTGACCGTACAGCGGTGCGCATTGAGCTGGGCAGTCTGGGTCTGTCTCCGGGCACACGTAAAAAAGTGGATACGGTGATCAACAAACCCAACGGAATCATGCTGGTTACCGGTCCTACGGGCTGCGGGAAAACGACCACCCTGTATGCCTGCCTGAATGTATTGAATACGCCGGAGGTGAAGATCATCACCACGGAAGATCCTGTGGAACTTCAGATTGAACGTCTGGTTCAGTGTCAGGTTCATGAAGAGGTGGGCCTCACCTTTGCCGCCTGTCTGCGTGCCATTCTGCGACAGGACCCCGACATTGTGATGGTCGGTGAAATCCGTGACCTGGAAACAGCCAAGATCGCTGTGGAAGCATCGCTCACGGGCCATCTCGTGCTCAGCACCCTTCATACGAACAGTGCTCCCGAAACCATCACCCGTCTGCTGGATATGGACGTGGAGCCTTTCATGATCACCGCATCGCTGGAAGCCGTATTGGCGCAGCGTCTGGTGCGTGTTCTTTGTAAAGCCTGTCGGGAACGTTACAGCCCCGATCAGGAAGAAATGGACGAGCTGGGTGTTCCCACAGCCTGGCGCAGTGATCCCAAATTTGCATTTTTCCGTGCCAAAGGCTGTGCAGCCTGCGACTATGTGGGCTATATGGGACGTACGGGTCTCTATGAGATCATGCTTGTTGATGAGTTCGTACGCGAATTGATTCTTGAGCGAGCCATGGCCCATGAGCTGCGCAACTATGCACGTAAAGACCAGGGTATGGTCATCCTCCGTGAGGAGGGGCTCGTGAAATGCATTCAGGGGATTACCAGTGCCGCTGAAGTGATCGCTAAAACAGACAAATATGAAGATTAGGAGAAGCAACCATGCCTAAATATGCATACCGAGCGCTGAATCGTGAAGGGAAGCAGCAGTTTGGCATTATTCAGGCGGATACCCAGGCGCTTGCCCTCAATGACGTGCGGGCACTGGGTCTTTTTCCCACCCATATCAAAGAAGCTACCCGCGCTGATGAGCGCCGTGCATTGCGCCAGGGCAAAGGGGGCATTGAAGAGCTGTATTTCGGCGGTGTGAAAATGAAAGAGATCGTGGTGATGACCCGACAGCTCTCCACACTCATTGACGCCGGTCTGCCGCTCTTGCGTTGTATCAACGTTCTCATAGCCCAGTTGAAACCCTGTAAACTTCGTGACATTCTGCGTGAAGCGGCCGCTGATATTCAGAGCGGCGCCACTTTTGCCGAGGCGCTGGCGAAGCATCCCAAGCAGTTTGACCGTCTCTTTGTGAACATGGTGCGTGCCGGTGAAGTGGGCGGTATGCTGGAGGTGGTTCTTCAGCGACTGGCCCTGTTCATGGAACGCCGTCAGGCTCTGAAACGCCGCGTGCAGGGCGCCATGATTTACCCCATTGCAGTGCTTCTCATTGCAGCCGGTATCGTGGCTTTCCTTCTGCTGAAAGTTGTTCCGGTCTTCGCGGATATTTTCCTGGAATTCGGTGGAGATCTTCCCGGCCCAACCAAGATACTTATTGCGGCCGGTGACTTCATGATCTACAAATGGTGGACCCTCGTCACGGGGATCTGCTGGTTCATCATCGTTATCAAGCTGCTGATGCGCTCCAAGCAGGTGAAACGGGTTTTCGACCGGGTGATTCTGAAAGTTCCGCTTGTGGGCGACCTGATTGTAAAAGTGTCCGTGGCCCGTTTCGCCCGTACTCTGGGGACGCTGGTCACCTCGGGTGTGCCTATCCTTCAGGCTTTGAAAATTACCCGTGAAACCATCGGTAACGAAGTGGTTCAAAATGCCTGTGACGCCGTATATGACAGTGTGCAGGATGGCGGAACCATTGCAGCCCCTCTGGATGCGAGTAAAGTGTTCCCCGCCATGGTGGTGAATATGATCGACGTGGGTGAAGAGACCGGTGCTCTGGACTCCATGCTCATGAAGGTTGCCGATATTTATGACGCTGAAGTGGAAGCGGCCGTGGAAGGCATGCTCGCTCTCATGGAACCGCTCATCATTATCGTGCTGGGCGGTATCATCGGGTTCATTGTCGTGGCGCTGTATCTGCCCATTTTCACACTGGGCGACTCGATTACAGGCGGCTAAATCGCCATAGTACTCTGGAATATGCTTTTTCCAATGGAAAGAAGTGTAAAGATCGCTATGTTGAAAAATTATAGGGAAAAGTCACACTTTTTCACAGGAATAAGGTAAACTATAGTATACTTATCCGCATAAGACTGAAATTCTGATGTGTCAGTTCTGACTGAGGATTATGCGGTAAAGTGCAGACGAAATGTTTGGCAGACCCTAAAAGGCTGTCAGGTATGCTGGATTCAAATATTTTTTTGCAGGCGTTACGCTCGATGAAGCGTGTCAAAGGAGAACAGTTATGATGAAGCAGAACCGTGGCTTTACCCTGGTGGAGCTGCTTGTGGTCATGGCGATCATCGCCATTCTCGCATCCATCGTGGTGCCCAATGTGCAGCGCTATATTGTCCGTGCCCGGGTGACCCGCGCTGTGGCGGAACTCAACGGCATGGAACTTTCCCTTACAGCGATTACAACCGACGCCGGTCGGGCAAACTTCGGACAGATGTTCAAAAAGAATGCTGTCCGCGAGCCCGTCGGTTCGGACAGTCCTGACTCGCTACCTGCAACGATTGCCGCAGCGCAAGGAGCCTTTCCAGACGATATCATTCAAATCGGCTGGCCCGCCGATATGAGTAACCCCAATGCCTTTAACTATGAAACCTTTGAACGGGCGGCAAATGTCTATGCCCGTGTTGTCTATGATCTGCTGCGTCTCGGTCGCGACTCTCTGGCAACGGATGACTCCATTGCGCCTCTGTATATTGATCGTGATGTACTGGCCAAACTGGGCACGAATTACATGGACATCGGTCTGGATCCCTGGGGACAGGTATACCGTGCCTGGCCGGGACCCTGGCGTTTTTCCACAGTTGGTGCCGACCCCGGAAAACGCTGGCCCATTCCCTTCCGTATTTTCAGTATCGATATGAGCAACACTGACAGTGCTTCAAGATTCACAGTCAAGCCGGACGGTTACGAATTCTCCCCGCAGGAGGAAATGCTTTATGCCATAGAAGATGCGGCGACCTGGCCCAGCGAAGTGAACCGCCCGGCCCAGCCCAACAAACCGGCCTTCCTCTGGTCCTATGGCGGCAACTCCCGGAGCAGCCAGATGTTGTATCAGGCGGCCTATGGTCCTGATAAAAACGACTGGTTCTACCCTGAATCGGAAGAAGATATTGCCGGTGGCGACGATGTGAACAACTGGGACAACGGCGGCAGCTGGCAGCGTTTCTATCAATAAGATCTTCTGCTGCAGGCGGCTTCCTTCGGGAATGATCCGCCTGCAGCTTTTTCCTTATGTGTGCTGAATCACTTCCTGTGCGCCCGGGTGGGGTAACAGGAGCAGCAGAAGCCGAAATTCATAATGACAGGTGCCAGCGTGGCGCAGTTATCTTTCACAAATACATGCAGATTCCGGAGCCGGTCAGGCTGGACTTTGATCGAACTGATGGTGGTCATCGCCATTATCAGCATCCTGGCGGCCTTCTCTGTTCCTGTCATGAATATGTTCGGGAGAAATGACCTTCGAGACAGTGCCCGCATATTGAGTACACTGCTGAAGGCGGCCCGTGTCTATGCTGTCAATCATAATGTGGAGACGGCCGTCGTCTATTTTCTGGACAATCCCTTCTCCGTGAGTGGCGATGGCACTCTGGAATTTTCACCCTTGGAGGATTCCATCACAAACAGGTGGGTGCGGACCATTGTGGCCGCTACAGTCATGTATCGTCTTCCCGCTGACATGCCCGTATGGCCAGTGCATCCTGACGGGATGGGCGAAGATACCGGAGTACTCATAGTCGGTTCGGCCCAGGCGGTAAATTGGAATGAAGCGGGCACTTTTGTCCCGGCTCCCGGTATGGGCGACATCGTTTCTTTTCCTCAGGGCTACTCTCTGCTGCTCAATACCCCTCTGGAGGTCTATGAGTACGCGCAGAATGCAACGCCTGAAGAGCAGGCTCTCAATGCTTTCAACCGGGTTCTTTATCAGATGGATCATGATATGGCTCATCCTGAGTATATGGTTACGCAGGGTGATTATCTGCTTCAATACAATCGGCTCATGGAGCGTGCAGGGTCGGAGGGTACGAATCCCCTTCTGGAAGAGATCGGGATGCGCCCTGTTTATGTTTATCCGGAGACGCCGGCGGATCAGACCTATACAATTCCCGACAGTGAGGTGTCCTATGTGCAACCTGAGTTTTATCCGGAGCTGATCCGGCCCCATATGGCCCATGTTTTTACGCCACGAGGCGCTTTGAAAACACGCACGCAGGGCGCTAAGGAGCGATACCGCCTCATGGTGGCGCCCTTGCCCAGTGCTTATCCGGAAGAGCGCGTGATTACCGATGGAAACAATAATGTGACGGCTCTGGGTGCTTTTGTGGAGATCAACCGGGGAACAGGCTATGTGAGGGTCAGACAATGATAAAGAGGATAAGTGTGGAACAAAAGGGTTTTACGCTTCTTGAAACGCTCGTGGCTCTGGTGATTCTAGCCACGGGTATGGTGGCCATTCTTCTGCTTTTTCCGGTGACTCTGGACAGGCAACGGATCAATACACAACGTACGATTACAACGGCCCACGCCCAGTCTGAACTGGCAAAGATTCAGGCTGTCGGAACAAGCGGCAATTTTCAACAATGGCTTGAAGAGAATCGTTTTCAAGCGGTTCATGAAAGCGACCTGGCAAATCCTTTTATCCAGGCAACTGTGGTAAGCTGGCAGCCCATGGGTGAGGTCAATCTCGGTTTTTACCGTGTGACCCTCGGTCTGCGTTTGAAAGATGACTCTGTGGAGTATTTTACAACCTATGTTACGGATCGCTGATGTTCATAGCGCCGGAAGGCGCGGAATGACGCTGGTGGAACTGATTGTGGCCATCGCAATCTTCACCACTATCTTGAGCGGTGTGGTGATTATGTTCAATAGTGTCACCAACACGGTCCGGCGCAGCTATCGCACAATCGATATTTATGAACAGGCCAACAGTGCTCTCCAGGCCATGGAACGGGATATCCAGACCATGTTCAACAACCCGTCCACGGGTCAGGCCATACGCTTTTATGGAGAGCCTTATGGCTTTGTGGCTGTGGGAGTTGATGAAAACAACCAGCTGAGCAGGGTCACCTATGCCATTCACCGCGATGCATCAAGTATGGATGAGCCCGCAAGTCTTTCCGGCCGCGGTGCGGCCGTAACCCTGCCCCGCCTCTGGGACGAGCTTTCCAATGAACTGGGACAGCGCTACAATGTGGATCTCAGCGATTATTACCACCGTCCAGCCGTGAGTTCCTTCGGGGTCTCCGAGTGGCTGGAATCGGTGGATGTGGAAGTGGAAGTCATCACGGGCATGCTGCTGCGTTTTTATGAACGGGACAGGCAGGCTCTGGAGAATTTTCCGCATCTTGATAATTTGATTGCAGCCGGCAGCGGATCCAGAATGCCCCGTCCTGTTTTTTTTGATTCGGAAGCTCTGGGCCATTTCCGAGACTTTCCCTGGCTCACATTTTATATATGGCCCGGAGAAAATCATCAGAATACCTCGGCCTATGCTTATAATGCTTTCAGAACCGCTGAAAAATGTCATTATTGGATGCAGATGCTCAATGGGCCCGGGATTCCTCCTCTCGTGGGATGGGATCGGACGGATATCTGGTGGCGGGAACGTTCGGGCACAGCTGTGCAGGATCAATTCTGGTTTGATGAAGATCTTCCTGTGGGCTCATTTCCGGACGGCCGGCGTCACCATTTGCAGCAGTATATTGTTGCCGAAAACTTTGTGCTCCATGCCTATCTGCTCGATCCCTCTACAGGTCAGCGTATTATAGCTCCCGATGGAAGTCCTGTGGAAATACTGGGCCCCACAGTTGATCCCTTTTTCCGCTATGCCGTTGAAGACAGTGGTCAGCGCAGCACTTTTTTCAACACCTTGTTCAATATCAATTTCAACTCCAATGATACGGGCCCGAGCCTTATCCAGAATCTCATGGGCAATCTGGAGAATCAGAATGTGGTGGATAATTTCGGGTATGAACTGACAGAGAAGCGGTCTTTCTATGATCTGGGCAATCCCCTGCAGGGTCGTGCACCTGTATCGCTGGATATCTGTCTGTGGATTTTGCAGGAAGCTGTAACCACGGGCGGAGCCACCCATGTCCACCGTTTTGCAAAAACAATTTATCTGCCCACAGGCTATGTAAGGCCTCAGCAGCTGCGCGAATAAGCGCCTTGCATGACTTACAGATCCTTTGTCCCCCGGAACCACTGATCCCCTTCTTCCCCGCAATACTCGCAGTGCCCCATGGCGAAGACCAGAGATCTTTTCTTTTTTTACCACAAGGGGCACAGAGAACACAGCACAGCCGCAACCAAATGAACTTTTCTAATTGAACCACGGAAATCACTGAACACACGGAAAAGATACAGGTGATATAAAAAGATCTATAATCTTAACACGTCCACTCTGTCCACTTGGTTCACTGACCCAGCACGAATCCCCTATTCCCTATTCCCTATTCCCTATTCCCTATTCCCTATTCCCTATTCCCTATTCCCTATTCCCTATTCCCTATTCCCTATTCCCTATTCCCTATTCCCTATCCCCTATTCCCTATCACCTATCACCTATAATACGCCCCTCCCACATCCGTCCGATCCGACTGATCCGACCGATCCGACCGATTCCCCGGAGACAACCGATCCCTTTGAGTCTCTTATATTTCCCCAAGACATATCTGCGCCGTCATACCGGTTTTTTTGCGACCCGGCCCGTCCATCAAAGCATTCAGCCACAACAACGCAAAAAATGACCGGTATCCAGATTGGGAAGACTATGAGG
>LSQX01191198.1_pt1 | contig 11640 bp, 11 predicted proteins | sample 654561 | NCBI WGS metagenome assembly LSQX01 (sample SAMN04489861, study PRJNA283612) | anaerobic digester metagenome | isolation source: 4 biogas reactors fed with cattle manure at either 37C or 55C with and... | place: Denmark: Kongens Lyngby | collected 2014 | reverse complement strand
AGGTTCGAATCCTGTCGGGGATACTCAAACGACGTAACGACTTACGTCGATTGACTTCCGACTTCGTGCACGGAATAATGCACGGAATCAAAAAGCTTCCCGCCCGCGGCAACGGACGGGAAGCGTCGAGCGACCTTTCGGTCAGCCCATGGTGTCTTCCTGGGTCTTTTGATCGGAGGGTTGCCTCATGGCGCGAACGCCGAAGCCGTGGTTCCGGAAACAAACCGGCTGGTGGATGGTTACTCTGGGGGGCGTGCAGCACAAGCTTGTCGAAGGGCGCGAGAACAAGAAAGCCGCCCAGACGAAGTTCCACGAACTGAGCTTGCTCATCGCCGCGGCACCGCAGTCGAGCGACGCCCGTGTCGCCGACATCAGCGAAGCCTTTCTGCAGTGGTCCGAGCGCCACCAGTCGGCGGAGACGTACCGCGGATACCTTTTCTACGTGCAGAGTTTTTGCGAGTCCGCTGGTTTTCTGTCGGTCCAGGAACTCCGCCCCTTTCATGTCCAGCGGTGGCTCGACAGTAAACCTTGGAATCCGACGACCCAATACAATGCCGTACGCGGCGCCCTGCGCGTGTTCAATTGGGCGGTGAAGCAAGGCCTGATCGAGAAGAGTCCCTTGAAGGGCATGGAACGGCCGCGGCCCAAGTCGCGCGAATGCTACCTCACGGACGCGGAGTTTCGCTTGCTGCGGCGGGCGGCATCGCGGCCCTTCAAGCTCTTTTTGATCGCGTTGAGGCTCACCGGGGCGCGTCCCTCGGAGGTGCGGCGGCTTACTTGGGAGCAAGTCCGGGACGATTGCTGGATCCTCGGCGAACACAAGACCTCCGGCAAAGTCGACAAACCGAGGGTTGTTTACCTTCCGCATCGGATGCGAGTAATCACGGCAGTCCTGAGGCGGGAGTCGACGTCCAAGTACGTCTTCGTAAACTGCCGCGGCGGCCAATGGACGACGAACGCAGTTCGGCTTCAGATGGCGCGACTCCGAAAGAAAGTGGGCTTGCGGGAGAATGCCTGCGTATACGAGATCCGCCACGCGTACGGGACCTACGGTTTGCTGAACGGCGTGGGCGCGGCAACGCTCGCCGAACTCATGGGCCACGTGGATACGACAATGATCTCGCGTGTTTACGGCCATCTCGCAGACCAACACGAGCATCTGTTGGCTGCGGCTGCCAGGGCAACACTCCGCCCCGGGAAGAAGCAGGCAGGGGATGCTGCCTAATAGGCCAGTTCGCCTCCCGCCCAAGTGGACGCCGGGCCAATCATAGGCGCCCGGCGAGAAGCGTACGCCGAACCCCTCACGATAAGTCGCGGAATTGGCCGGCACCGAAAAGACCATGGCGTTCACTCCTCAGGAGAACCTGGCACGACGCCCTGGCGCTTCCAGGCGTTCAAGAGGCGGTCGGTATCGAGCTTCTTGAACTTGGAGCCGGTCCTTTGATTTCCCGATCGCCGAGACGGCGTATTGGGAGTTCGGGACGACTCGGCGTAGGCGATGAGGTCGGCAAGGGAAATGCGGTACGTGCCGCGGCGTGGTCCGACTTTGTACGCCGGCAGGGAACCGTTCTTGATTGCCCCCAAAACGGAGTTGTAGCTTACCCGCAGGTAGTCGGCGGCCTCTTGGACCCTTAGAAAGACTGGCCGCACCCAGCTTGAGCCGGCGCCAGAGTGATTGTCGGGCGTCTCAGAGAGCGACTCCGTCCCCGACGGCGATCCGCAGGCGCAAGGGGCAACGAGACTGGAGCAGTCGCCGTGACCGTGCGAAGATTCCATGGCAAAGCATCTCTCCCCACCACCCTAAAAGGTGGTGGCTTGACTTGCTTTGCCACGGGCGGCAGACTCCCACGCCGCATCAAGGCGAAAAGCAACGCCTGTGTGAGTTTAGGGGGGCTAGCCTAGCAAGCACCGCCCTCCCTGAGGATCGCGGCTCATCGCTGCTTTGCCTGGGCGTCGCCCTGGGATGTCATTGTTGGGCCGGTAGCGGAAGAACCCCGGCCTCACTTACTTGGATTTTCCAGAACCAGTCCGGTTTGTCAAGAGCCGGGCGGGACGACCTTTTGCACAACTTGCGGGGGGTCCATTCCCTGTGCCGCCTGCCTTTCTCCGACAGATATGGGCCAACTCCGCAGCGAACCGCAGCCTTCTTGCTCGCGGCGGTCGATTTCGACGACAACATGCAACGACCCGCACCGACCTGAGACGAGTTTGGCGCCATGTGCGGTGACGCGTTCTCGCCCAACTGACCGGGGACACGCCCGCCTCATGCACTTCCGGCTGACAGATTAGGGAGAGGGTGTCATCATTCTAATGGCGCACTCCGACCAAGGTACACCTCGGCCCCCTATGAAATCCAATCTACTTCGGTTTGTCGGACCGATGCAGATCCCAACCAGACGATATTCACTCCCTCATGGGCGCGCCGGGAACGCGAGGCAGTAGCAGGGCACCGCTCACCCTTGAGTACTTCCAGCAATACTATCGTTGCGACCTGCGGATGGTCGGTCGGCTGATCTGCCTGCTTGAGGCAAGGTGCTCCGCGGTTGCCGGCGGAGCGGGTGTTTCCGCCCCAGGGCACGGTTTGACTCACCGCGCTTCCACGCTCCCCACAGGTGTATTACTTGCCGTTCCTGCGCTCCAACCACGACCGCGGTAGCACGCGGAGCTGTGCGAGGCCAAACCCAGTTGGCCAACTGCGGTTTCCTATCGCGGTCGTGACCGACGCGCGCGAGCCAAGAAGGTTGGAAGATTCGGTAGGCAACTTGAGACTCTTCGTCAGACGAGGGGTGTGCCAGCCGAGCGCGGTCGGGCCAGTCTCAGGCTGAAGGCACTGCCCAACGAGGCTGGGCCAGCAGACAAACCACACATCGTGCGCCGCATCTCGTTGATGTTAAAGGAGTTATGTTTCAAATGCGCTCGCGTGGCAGTCGACGCGACGAGAATGGAGTTGACAAACAACTCAACATTGAGTATTCTATCAACATCATGAGCGAGTTTGGATCGACCCTCCGTGAGAAGCGCCGTGCCGCCGGCCTCAGTCAGCGCAAGCTGGCCGAAGAGGCAGGCGTGGATTTCTCGTACATCAGCAAGCTTGAGAACGGGCGGCTTCCGGCTCCGGCAGCCAGCACGGTGACCCGATTCGCGGAGGCCATCGGGTGCCCTCCGGAAGAACTCCTGGCAGCGGCCAAGAAAATGCCATCCAATCTGAATGCTTCGGTGACCGGAGATCCGGCGGCGCTTCGTTTTCTTCAGGAAGCGTCGAAACTGGGGCTCTCCACGGCCGAATGGGAACGATTGACCGGCTCCTTGCATGAATTGCGATCGCCTTCGGAGGAGGATTCGGAACCGTGAGGCAATCGCATTCCCATTCCAAACGCGACCTGCTGGAGACTTGCCCTCGTCGGTACTTCTACGAGTATTATGCGTCCTCGCTGAAAGAGCAGTCGGGGAGTCCGGGCGTCTGCGTTCAGAGGTCGTTGTTCGATGACGACCCTGCAGAACGCACGACGAGGTTTCCGTCCGACAGAATCCCCATGGCACGACAGCTCAAGCGACTATCCGGCTGCTTCTTATTGGCGGGAGACATCCTGCATCAACTAATCGCCTTGCACCTGAAGAAACGATCGGACTGGCCGGTCCAGTGGTTCCTGGACAAGGCATGTGAACGTTATGACGAAGCCGTGATTTACTCACGTGATCCGATGGCCGACGCATCGTTGGCGAATCAGCGGTACCCACCGCCGATTCTGATGGAGTTCTTCTACGACGACCCTAGGGCGGACGAACGTTCGGGCGAGGCGCGTCAGAAACTCCTCGGAGCAATCCAGAATTTCTTCCAGACCACTTCGGTCGTTGAGTTATCCCAGAAGCTTCTTGAAGGTGATCCTCGCATTGAAGTGCGTGTCGCTTTGGACAAGCTGGACGGCTTCGGCCTTGAGGGGCGAGTCGATCTTGCCGGGCGGGACGCGCAGGGCGTTCAAGTCGTTGACTGGAAAATGGGCCGGATGACCGGGAGCCACGACAGCCTGCAACTTGTAACGTACGGCTGGTGGGCTGCTAAAGAGTATGAGGTTGATCCTACCTGTGTACGTGTCAGACGCGTCTTCTTGGCCGATCCGACGATTGAGGAAGATCGCCCGTTGAGCGAATCACTATTGCGGCGAGGCAAAGCTCGCATCATCCAGGATGTCGAGTTAATGAAACAGATGGATACGTACGGCCGGGCCGGCAATGAGGAGGCTTTTCCGCCATGCGAAATCGAAAACGTGTGTCGTCAATGCAAGTATCAGGCACTGTGCCCTGCCAATCGCTCGGGGTTGACCTCGAAACGAATATCCGGCTCGTCAGCGGCGGTCCAGAGGGCGTAGTCGCCTGCCGCCGGGTCGAAGTCAGCTCGGCAGTTTGGTCTGACGACTTGCTCGCCACGGTCTGTAGCGTTCTGCGGCGCCGGGACCGCCTTGTTGCGGTTCCATCGACGTTCCGAGAGCGCGAGATCCTCGTGATTGCCAAAGACACCGTGGAGGTTGGAGCGATTCGCAAGGATCCGTGGCAAGCCAATCTGAGAGATACGGATGAAGTCATGCGGCTGTCTTTCGACAACGCGACGCACTGCTTCGTGATCGCGGACTTGCTCGAAAAGTCACTGGTGACCGGTTTTGAACACAGTTCAGATTATTGGCGGTTGTTCACGTCGGCCAGGTATTGGTACAGGCATTCGCCGGATGAGACGGTTGACGGGATTCAGGCAATCTCCAAAGTGTCGTTCGCCACGCTCCCAATGGCAGACCGCGGCATCGGTATTGCTTTTGACACGGGGTTCCTTTACCGAAGCGAGATGACGGTCGCGGACTTTTTTGATCCGACGCCCGACAAGGGGGAACGAACAGTTCGCCAAAGTCGATTCGACTGCCTGACGTCGCGAGACAGCGGTCGCAAAGGCACACTGCTCTACGACACCGGTCGCAACGACGTCAGTGTTTGCTACTTTGAGCGTTTCGCCAAGGGCGTTACTTGCGGTTCAACCGGTCCAATCATGGACCACAGTTCGCTGACAGAGTATTGTCGGGCACGGCATCCAAATCTGAAGGTTGAAGACGATGATTCGGTTGCCTACGTTTCCTTCCGTGGACTGCCCCACGAAGTGCCTGTGCCCGCAAAATCCCTGCGTTTGCGAATCCACCTTGACAAGCAACAGATGCCCTACCAACTGCGGCGCACTACAACACGGTCGCCGGGTCAACGCCTGAAGAAGGCGTTGGAGGTCTGGCGGAATTGCGACAAAAGGCCGCTCGATGCCGCTGGCTGTGAAGTCCATCATCGCTTATGGCGGCCGGGGGCAAGTGAGCACGAACTACTGCCATGCCCCAACCTCCAGTTCGCCAAAGGCAGGGTGGTTCCGGCCCCGAAGAGCCCAACGCTGGAGGAGTACCGCAGGTATTACCGACAGCGAATGGAGGCTATCCGGGACGGAGGTTTCTACCATTACAACCAGGCTGTTGAGCGCGATGTCTACATCGTGACGCCGACTGCCGGGACGGGTTGGTCCGATGCGCTCCAATGCGCGTTTGTCCGCGACTTCGTCGATTGCATGGCCAACTTCACTGGCCTGAAGTTCCGCGTGCAGGAGGTCCGCGCAGATGGGGCAGATGAGATTATTGAGCGATTGAAGCGACTGCCTCCCCGCACAGCGGTGATCGTGTTTGACGACAAACGTGGAGACCCGGCCACGTACTGCCTTCTGTCGCACGGACTGGCCGGCTGGAACATCAAGCGACTCACGAGGAGCAAGCTCGAAGGGCGATTCGAGGCCAAGACACGACCGGCTGCAGACGAGAAGCATCGTAAGGCTGAGCGTAACTGGCAGAGTGCCATCGATCTATCGGTTCTCGACACGCTCGACCAAATGGGCGCGACGCCATGGCGAATCGACCAGTTTCCTTACGAGGCGTGTTTCACGATAGACGTCGGCCAGGACCGCAGGTATTTCGCCATCTCGCTTCTCATTTGCCGTGACGTCGCGAAGAGCCCGTCGTTCCTGAGAGTGACGAAGACGTGGCCAAAACCTAACCACCGCCGAGAAGCGATCAACCCTGAACTCCTTCGAGACAGGATGGTGGAAGTCTTCGATGAGTATAGCGCATCGTCGTTCGCACCGATTGCCACGCTGCTCGGGCTGAGAGACGGTCATCAGTGTGGCGACGAGTTTCGCGGTATCAGCCAGGCTATTAACATCCTGCAGAAACATGATCGCTTGATGCAGGGTGCCAAGGTTGACATCGTGGACGTGCATAAGCAGACGGTGAAGGACCTGCGGATATGGTATCCGATCCGACCGAACTGCTCCAACGTCCTTGAGGGGCACGCGATCTACTTCGACCGGCACACATCACTGGTAAGCTGCACCGGCGCAGCTACAGTCCAACCGACGGCCACAACAAATCCATGCATGCTTGTTTCGCGTGACGGCGTTGACGTAAGGCGCCCGACTCAGGCATTCTTCGCCCTCTCCCAGATGAACTACTCCACGCCGGGCAAGGCGCATCGTTACGCGCAGCCCCTACGCGAAACGGATGCTCAACTCCAACGTCGGATGGACCAGGATATGCGGGGGATCAAGTGATCCCGCCAACAAGGAGCACGATATGAGTGAAGAATGGCTCGACATTCAGAGTTTCTTCGCTGACGGAGATGTGCTTTCGGCCATCAACGACCTGTCCATCGCCATCAAACAGGAATTTGCCAACATCGAGGATGCGGAACGAGTGCAGCGCGCCGGAACGGCGCGTGCTACGTTGCGGCGGTTCTTGAACCGATTGGGCGAGGTCGAATCTGCAGCGGAGAACGAAATTGTATCCGGGATGGACCCGCGATTCAAAGAACTGACCGACGCCTTTGCATCGGCGCGTCGCGACAGCGCAAATTTCCGGTCCGTTCTAATGCGCACGGGCGCAGGCAGCACCTTGAGCCTGCTGGATGCAACTGATCCTCGCGCGAAGCGTGAACTGCTTGAATGTCTCGCGGAGTTGCGCCGAATCGTAACGCGGCATCAACAAACGGACATCTCCGCGATATTCGAGGACTTCTGATGCAAGTGCATCTGACTGAGGCAAATCACGACCTTCTCTACCAGATTGAGGTCGTCCAGGAACTTATCGGTCAAGCCACCGTCTCAGGTGAGTTGGCGCCGTACCTCGGTCAGATCTCGTCATTGTGCGCCAAGCTGCGGCAACAGGCGCTCCGCAATCTGAAGGACTTGAGCTACAACCTGCCTGACACGCTCAATGACATTCTGCAAGCCACGCAAGGGCTCACGATGGCATTCGAGCTTGTCAACTCACGACTGGCACTGCCGATCGTGCGAGCGAAGCCCGGAGACCGTTTGGGCCTAGCCGTGCTACGATGGCTGCACGACTCGCATCCCAAAACAGCGAGCCTTCCGTTTGGCTTGACAGACGGCAGTTTCGCGGTCTACCCGACACCCCAGGTTCCGCCGATCTACCTGCTGCCCGTTTCGAGGCAGCACACGTTGCTCTACCTGCCGCTCCTCTTCCACGAATTCGGGCACCTTCTGTACGCGTGTCACAAGCCGGAGATGGACGACCTCGTTCGAGAGTTTCAGACGACGATCTCCGATCATTTTGCCCCGCGCGTCATTCGCGATCGCACGGCCGGCACCTACGACGAATCGTACCGGGCTCGGCTTGTTACGGCGTGGTATCCATGGGCACAGGAGTTCTACTGTGACGCAGTTGGGCTGACGATTGGCGGCCCTTGTTTCTTGAAGGCGTTCTCCCACCTCTTTCGGACACGGTCGAGCGACCAGTTCTACGTTCCGCGCGACGATCAACTCAAGCGCAAGCACCCGGTTACTTGGCTTCGACTCAAGATGCTCCTTGATCGGGCTAGGAAGTATCGCTCGAACGAGTTGCCCGACCAGATTGACCGAGCATGGAGTGAAACCGCGGCCACGATCGGGGTTCGGGAAGACTATGAAGGAACGTGGGCCGATGAGTTGCATGTGCCGTTCCAAAAGGCGCTTGACGATATGCTCGAAGAATCGCAGCCGTCTCGATTTGGCCCGGATGATCTAGACGCAGCTGATTCGGACGCTGATGGTGATGATCCGGTTCGACTGCTCAACACGGCCTGGCGCCAGTTTGAGCAAGGCCACAAGTCTTACCGGTCATGGGAGCGGCAGGCGATCGACGCCTTCCTGAGGTCACGATGATTCGACATACACGCTTTGTCAGTTCACGGCCGAACACGGCTGGGGGCACTCGGCCATCCGCCAATCCCCATGTTCGATTTGCCCAGCAGGAGGCACGGAGGTGAGAACGTGCCTCGGTTGCCCCTTACTTCTACGCTTTTCGGGCATGCTGCTAACCTGCCGAGGTGGTGCATGCCCGATACTGCAATCTACGCCATCAGAACCTGCCTCGGTCACATCGCCCGAGAGGCCATAAGTGCTTCTTCGGACAGGACTTCGAGGTGTCGGACCGACTCGCGCAGAGTTTTCAAATTCACTTTGCGGCTCCAGCCCTGAAGCCGCCAACCCACCTCGAACCACCTCCCCTCTTTCGCCCTCTAATAGAACAATGGATGGGCGCGGCCCCGAATTCGTGAGGATGTGCTATGGAACGAGGAAGGTACTTCAGGACCAGACAAGGCCAGGCGGCGGCGCTGCGGAGGCGCCGACTCCGCCGTGTTAGGGTTATGCTCGCGCAGCAGCCGCAGAGCAAGAAGATCAAGGCGACGGACGCCATCGACTTCCAGCGTGCGGTGCTCAAGCGGCTTGAGGCGGCCGGCCAATCGGCCTACCGGGGCGACGTCTTCCTGCAGATGGACTTCTTCAGCAGCGCGAAAGACCCGCCGGCGATCTACCGGCTGCCGAAGAACTACCTCGACCTCCTCGGGAAGCCACGAGACGACTCGGGCATCGACCGCACCCGCCTCCTTTACCGTGACGACCGGCAGGTTAAGGCTCTCATAGTCCGTTACCATCTTCGGGAGCGAGGGGCGAAGCCCGGGATTTGGATGACGGCCGAGCCGTTCCGCGATCTTCTCGCCGACCTTGACCTCGTTGAGCGCATTAGCCGGCATGACTTTGAGGACGATGGGAGTTATTGGTGCCGTTCGAGCATGGACGACTTCAGGGAAGGCCCCTTCCGCCGCAACGAGTATTGTGACCGCGACGGCTTTCGCGAACTGGCCGAGTTCGAGCGGGACAGGGAGCGCGTGTTGCAGCACATGAGCAACGACGCCTATGAATCACAGCGGCAGATGATGCGGATGACCGCCCACGAAGAGCATCTCCGGGAGACGGAGCGGCTCATTTGCTCCGGGGTCTTGCACGCCTACCAGAACACGCCGAAGACGAAGGGGGACTTGCATAATGGCTTCCTGCATCGACTTGCCTTCCAGACGCGGAACATGACGCTCGGGGCGCCATTCACCCTGGAGTTCCACCACGCGCCGCACCGAACAGGGGACAACGCCGCTTTCGACGCGGCTCTTCGGACGGCCCTCAACGGGTTCAAAAAGAGGTATCATTACCTCTTCCCGCTGGCGTCCACCTTGAATGTGACGATCCTGATGATTCCGCCCGTGGGTGGTGGCAAGGATCTCGACAATCTGGCCGCGCTGATCTTGCCCGCGCTCCACGAGATCTGGGCCCCGCCAAGCAGCTTTGCCCACGCCTACGACACGGAGGACATCGAGGACAAGAGTATCCGGGAGTATTGGGAGAACGCCCGGAATGAACTGCCGAAAGCGCTGAAGCGTTCCATCACAGAGTACCGCGCCTTCGCTCTCCCTCGCCTGCCCGACGACCCGGAAGACGGCTTCGTGCGGCTCGCCCTCGGCGGGGGGGTGAGGCCTGTACGGTTCCGCGAGGACATTGACGATTATCTGGAAAAGTGGGAAGACGCGGTGGAACGTTGAATACTCCTTCGGGCCGAACCCGTTGTTACTCATTGGCGTTGCTAGGGACCATAACGACATGAACAACGAAGATGTAGACAGGTTGGAGGAAGCTCTACGCTCTGTGGTTGAAGCGGCAATCGCGGAGGACCTAACACCTGTGGAATGTGAATACGCGGTACTTTGGTGGGAGCCGTATTCAGACAGTGGTTCGACAGGCCGCACGGAGCTTCGCAAGGCGACGGATTATCGAAGCGTAGGGCGAATGCTATCCGCTCATCCCACCATGGAACGCCTGCGCACCGTCGCAAATGACATCCGTGAAATCAAGTGGCCAGAGTTCGTACTTGATCCCACGGCAGAGGATCTTTGCGACTGCTACTTCTGTACCATTGGATCCGTCGCTATGGACGAAAGCGCACTTCGATGGGTCGCCGAGAAGTACGTCACCGAGGTCCAAGCCGAAGACTTTGTCTACGTCACTGTTTTTCAAGTCGTCAATTTCTCCGCCGCCGAAGCGTTCCAACTTGACGACAACATTGAGTTTCGACCTATAGCAGATGCGGATATTGAGCATTTCGGCTTTGAACCCCTTCCGGTCCGCCAATCACCGCGGCTGAATAAGCGAGACTGGATCTGCACAGTTTGCCAATCCTATCGTGCGGATGACATATCTGCCCCGCACCGTTCACGTGATATCTGGGACGTGCTTATTGGATCACTCGGTCTGTCTTCTGGCGGAGATGCTTGGTTTAGCCTCCTCTGCGAAGGCCCAAAGAGCCCGTTTCTTAGTGGCACACATTACGGCTCGAGGCATCGGATGCGTTCGTCGCCACGCGGCAATGCAATAACCCTAGACCAGGAAGGCATCAGCCGCTACAAAGACACCTTTGCGAGGATAAGAGCCATCTGCGACCATAAGACGAGGAGTCTATTTCCGTCTTTCAGGCGATTTCGAGCCGCTGCTGGTCGCGAGGTTATGGATGATAAGCTGACAGACCTTGTCATCGCTTTAGAGAGCCTGCTAGTTCCTGATGGGCGCAAAGGGGAGATCCGGTACAAATTCGGGATGCGAGGGGGTGCGCTGCTACCCGAACGGCTTGGTGTGCCAAGGGAGCGTCGTAAGCTAATGCAAAGCCTGTACGACGCTCGGAGTGGGGTTGTACATGGAAGCAAGGGATCCAGTCGACCTGAGGTAACACGGCTGGTCAATCGTGCGACTGACAGCTTTCGAATAATCTTCGAGCAGCTTTCGCAGTCACCTTCAAGCCTCGAGAAGAGCATAGCTGAACTAGATGATGCGATGGTAAAGGGTGGCGAAGCGTGGCTGAGTTCCCTCGACGCAACAGGTGACAGCCGGTGACACCACACGGCTTCAACGCTATCTTCCAAGGCCGTACCGTCGCCAGCAACGCGACAGGGGGCGTGTTCTGCGAGGCGAGCGCACGGCGATCAACGGAACCACAGGCTGCATCTCGCCCGTGCGGTCAAGGCGGTCGTGACAGACGCAACCAAGCGCCAGATGACAACCTGCATTGGTCACATCGCCCAACATGCCATAACGCATAGCAAGGTCCGGATTTCGGCGTACTCCAGTACGCGATTTCTTCGCCTTGGTCTTTTCAACGCTCTTCCGTCAGAGTGTGAACCCACGTCCACTTTCTTTTCGGACCATCGTAGGTGAGTACGCCCATGTCTGTCGCGCGGCGCTCAAAATCGACA